>Ga0209925_1001121_pt1 | contig 13585 bp, 13 predicted proteins | sample SalPonR2_A_D1_MG_FD_185702 | JGI IMG/M metagenome (GOLD analysis project Ga0209925, IMG submission 185702) | Salt pond soil microbial communities from South San Francisco under conditions of wetland restoration - Salt Pond MetaG R2_A_D1_MG... ...
CCCCCCGCCCGTAGGCACGGGCCTCCACCTCCGGGGCCAGGTAGCAGGGCGTGCCCACGAAAGTGCGGGCGGCAGAGCCGTCGTCCTGGCCGATCATCTTGGAGAGGCCAAAGTCGAGGAGCTTGGCGAAGGGGTAGAAGCCCTCGGGGGAGAGGGCGTCGAGTAGGATGACGTTCTCGGGCTTCACGTCCCGATGCACGATGTGGAGGCGGTGCAGGTAGGCCAGGGCATGGGCGACCTGGACAAAGATGGGCCGCGCCTCTTCCTCCGTGTAGCGCTTCTTCTGGAGGATGGAGTCGAAGAGCTCGGTGCCGCGGGCATATTCCAAGACGAGGACGAGGGTGCTGGCGTCCTCGAAAACTCCCTCCAAGCGGATGATGTGGGGGTGCTCCAGCCGCTGCATAATCTCCACCTCGCGCCGAAGTCGTGCCTGGTCGAAATTCTCCCGGAGCTGGAGGGGCCGGAGGTCCATGAGCTTGACGGCGAAATCCTCCCCGGTGACCCGATTCGTGCACCGATGGACCACGCTGAAGGCCCCCCGGCCGATCTCTTCGTGCAAGGCGTAGAGCCTGTGGGTACCCCGCCGGAAAAGGGGTGAGAAAGGCGCAGCGCTGCTTGACGCCAGCCAAGCGTGCTCGCGGGTTCGGGGAGAGCAAGGCGGGGCGACGATTTGAAGGGAGAATGCAACCCCCCGGGGAAAAAGCCACGTGACGGCCTCTTCCATATAGTTTCCAGTTACTTCCCGAAAAATGCCACCTACTCAACGGAGATTTCTTACCTGTTAAACGCCTCCATGTCGCGGGATGGCACGGTGGGTTCAGCAGGAAGAGAAGGCGGTAGCATCATGAGGGGGCCGGAATGGGCTTCCACCTGCCGCTCCTCTGCCCCCTGCCCGCCCTGACGATCCTCGCTACCCGCACTTCCGTCGTTCGAATCATCCGTGTCTCCACGATGCTGGTATCCTTGGTAGTAAGGGATCATGGGCTCCACCTGGAACCCCGCGGCCTCCTCCACCTTCAAAAACCAAAAATAGGGGGTACGTCTTCCTTACTATTCGGCCGCCGAGTGGTTGCAGTCGCCGCGCACCCGCAACTTCCAATATCTACCCTTGTCCGATTCCCTTCTGAGAAGAGAACAAGGTGGGAGGATGCAGTATTGCGCTTAGTGCCACCGCTTCTGTTGCCGTGTAGGAATCGGAAAAAGTTGGTCAACGGGCGACCATCACGAGCAGAGGCGACGTAAGCAGCAAGGAGCCCGCAGATCTTGAACGAAACGAGGAGCGCAGACGCGAATTCCTTTCTTAGGCGACAGGATACGCCAAACATGAACAGAGCAGGTGGTATTGCGCATTTCGACAGGTTTCGGGGAGCGTGTCTGGTAAAGGTGTTGAGAGTGACGGGCGTGCATGGCTAGTCGGCGAGGGGGGCGTACATTGAGTGTACACGCACGCGTTGGGGAAAAAGGCGTTCTGAAGACCAACCCAATCCCAGCAAGGCAAGCAATGAAATTGTGGCTAACGTTATAAGGTACTCGTTTTTTTCTTTTTCTTTTCTCCTTTCCCGGCGTTGTCGGTTTGATCCCTCCGCGTGCGTCCATGTACATTATTTTCGTCAACACCCAAAGCGTTGGTCTTCATGACAACTCACAAGCATCGTGATTCCTCCTGATGGCTGGGCCGTCATCTTTTCAGCCTTCCACGGGTGTATGTTTCTTTTCTTTGCTACCTAGAATGGCGGCAAGCCGAGGATTTGTGGATCTGGCACTGATGTGTCAGGGAAGAGGAAGGTTGGGATTAAGTTAGCATCCTGCATCTTCGTCTTTCCCACCTCTCCCTATGTTTCTAAATTTCTGAAAGATTTGTGTTGTAGACACTCCTAGAAGAGATACCGACGAAGAAGCATTACGGCCCGCTCACAATCTGAGGCAGACGAAAGACCTTCCTGACAAGAAGCGATAGAGCCTCCCCGAGGATCCAGAATACATTATGTTCACCCCGTTACGTCTCCCGACCCGGACTCACTTGGCTTTCTCATAGCGGACTCGTTCCAGGATACGGTTGATTTTTTCCATAGAGCGCCGGCGGACCCAACGGTTGTGCCGTTGCTTGCGCTGTACGAAAGGCTTTATGTAGTACTGACCAGGAATTGAGAGAGCGACCGAAAAGAGTTTGAGTGGAAAAGAAGCGACGAAAGTGAGATTGCTGGTTCCGGAGAGACAAGGGGTGCTCACCATCTACTATCTCGTGATTCTTGAAAGCTGGCACGTACCTTGCGGGCGTCCCACCGCTTTACCAATCCCTCGAATTGCGCCCCCTCGTCCAAGAACTGCATGGCCTGTCCCATGACCCCAATGTATGACTCTGAGTACATGGCCTTTCGATGGAGTTCAGATGGAAAGTCATGCCTTTTCGATTGTCTATTCCTTCCTCCCTCTTGGAAAAGGCAGTGCCTTTTCCCCACCGCGTCACCCACTTACTGCCTGTTTGCTACCGTCAAACTCCGCCACGCCCGCCCACCGATGCCGTCGCTGCTGCTGCCAGTGCACTAGGAGAGAACGGTGCTCCCGATCGCCCGCTGCTGCACATGGTCCAGAGAAGGCCGTCGTGATAGCGGCACGGGCACTGACCGCAAAGGTGTAGGCCGTAAGCCGTACGGCGTCTCGATTCCAGGAGAGCATGGGGCGGACAAAGCGCGACATCATGGCTCCCGAGAAGACCCTGGAAATGACGCGCATCACACGATGGACGAGGGAGTGAGACCGCATTGGAGGTAACGGACACAGTTTCCGAGCGTATCCCACGTTTCCGACGACCCCCATCAAGACTTCGAGGCGATGATCGGTCGCTCTCACGGGCCGTTGCTCAGGAGGCACAATGCGACCGCAACAAAAGCGCGATTTTCCGAGCTATTGTCACTTTTAATCTCAGCAGTGTACTGCTTGTAGGACTTCTCTCAAATTGCAACCTTCCTCCATGCTACAGCAGTGCACTACGCTGGGGCGAAGACAAAGGACCCGTGGTGCTTGGAGCTCCCGTTGGAAAGCGTAATAAGTTCCGTAATTGCCTTATTTTTCTTGCGGGTAAAAGAGGCAGCAAGGGCAAGGATCCTGTATTAAACAGATATCCCTCCACAAGGCGTTCGACATCCCGGTGACATGCATGCTAATTTTTTACGCAACAATGCTTCAGCATCAGCGGGCTCTGGGCACTTCGAGCCAGCGCCTCAGCACGCTGGCGGAGATGCCGCAAATGCAGTAGCACGCGTGAATGCGAAACTAGACGAATTGGACCGTGTGCTCCAAGATGGTACGTTTGCTGAAATATTTTACGCAAGCTTTGTCGACTTTTTTCCTTTGAACAAAGCAAGTGAATGTTATTTCCATCATTTTGTTCTTAAACAGTAGCCTCACGCACTTCTTTCTTCAATGTCTAACAGTTCGTCAAAAAGACATCAAACGCGTGGAGGAAGAAGAGAAAGCTAGGCTCATTGAGAAAGTTGGAACCAAAGCGATGGAACTGAACAAGGCTCGCGAAGAACTCGCTCAGACTCAACTCCGCAAGGCGCAGGCTGAAGAGAGGCTTCGAGCACATGAGCTCCTGGTGCAGATCCACAAGACGATCGAGAATGCCTTTGTGTCTTCAGGGCGAAAATCCGTCTACCAGAATCAAAACCGGTAGCATACAGAGGTGGACAGAGATTGTGTGGAGCGGTACTTCGGGAGGAAGCGTGTTGGCCAAGCAATGATCACGGAAATATGTCTTCCTATGTGGTGAGATGGCATTAGGAATACTCATGCATCAAGGTAGTATAATCTAACATGCCGACTGCCTAGCCTCCATTCGTCCCTGTAATGTCTCTTACTGTAAAAAGGAAATTGATTATAACGGCTCGTTCTTCTGTGTCAGTCAAAATTGTAGTTACTTCACATCGATTCGTGTTTTAATTATCATCAGCAGCTCGTACCTATCAAATTGCACAATGCGGACATGCATCGCCTTCTGGTCCCTATTCCATTCAGTTCTACCACCGATATCTGCCTCCCGGTCCACGTGTCCTGCCTTACACGCTCACACGCAGACACATGTACGGCAACTTTTGGGCCCCTGCTATCACATACATCGCACGCCATCGCATGCGTAGATTTCTCCTTATTGATCTTCTTCGTGTTTTTTACGTGCCGCCACCGCGAATGCGAAATCGCTGACCTGTGGCCATCATTGCGGTGCAACCGCGCTGGGAGATTTCATCGTCGCGTCTTGCGACTTACATGCGCGCATGCACGAGCATTTCCTCAATCGTATGCTGTCCGCCTGTGAACGACTACTACAGCTTAAATTGTTTCTAATCCCACGGCCGCGATTGTCTATCCTATTACCATCGCTTGCCCCCCCGATGTACCGTAAGTCCTCCAAAACATCGAACGATCGATGTTGTAGTTGCTTTTGCCGCCACTACTGCAACTACTACTGGTTATGCCACTGTCATTAGCACCAGTGCACATGTTGACTCTACGCAGAGGCTGCGGCTTTGGTGCACCAGGTTCATCTCCCTCCCACCACTCCGAGACAGCAGAGGCAAGGGCACAAATCAAGGCCCGATTGGGAAAGAAAGTTTGGCTCAATAGCTTGCCCTTGCGTGGGATGAAAGGGTCGTAATGCCTCCTAGCGTACTCTTCATAGTGCCTGTCTGTGCCCATCCACGCATCCCAGCAACGTGTGACCGCGCCATAAGTTCCCATATTGTGCGAGTGGTGGAAGTCATGTCTACGCGGCGAAGATAAGGGTGAGCAAATTGAGGTTGCCAGGTATCCCTCCTGATTACACTTTGCCTTGTTTCTCCTAAGAAATGAAGTCACCCCTCCGTCCTTACATTTGAGGGCCGTTAAAGACGGAAACTTGTGTAAATGGGCACCAAGGCAGCGCGTAGCCCGAATGAGCGGCACATGTTTCCCACACACGGAAGCTTATCCATCCCAGCAAGATCACGAGGTGAGAACCTTGAAGAAGGCACCCTGCAAACGTGGGGAGAACATCGCAAAGAGCAACTTCGACCATGCCCGCGTATTCACTGTTGATGCTGATATTGACCTGTGACAAAGAGCGAGCTTTGAGCGAGACAAAAGGAAACGGTGCGCGACGCATCTATTTCCTTCGACTGCGTCACCTGGGTTTCAGATCCCCTTCCCATTGGCTTTTCATTTCCTCACCCGAAACTCGTGATGCTTTTTGTGAAAATATTTATAAAATCGCCGGTGGTGCATGAGACGATGTGTCCAGTAAAACAAGGTGTCATTTACTGCCAGAGCAATTACCCAGTGCCGTATGACAGTTGGCCAAGGGGGTATTGAAGCGTATACCTCCATCTTAAAGAACTTGAACACATCGAAAAGAACAAAGAGGAAGGGAATTCGCGCAAGTGCTGAACGGATGCAGACTTCTTCCAAACACCTTCTGATGAGCGCGTCATCAGGCATAGTTGCTGCTTTTTGCACGCGGTACCGGAGCAGCCAGTTGTGTTTCCAGCATAGATAGTAGAAACCTGCGATGCTTAGGTACAACACCTCGCTCACGAGATACACTCCAAACTATGGATAGGGATATTAAACGTTTAAAGGACGATAAACGTCGCATACACCACCCATCACCTCTCACTTATCTTGAGTACTCACCAGGAATGTAAATCGCTCACTCAATCCAACCCTTTCGATCAAGGAAAACCAGAATCGGCTGATAGTATCCATATCTGACGACCCGTAGCGAGCTTCGCCGCGACAAACGGGTGATGTCGAAGGTTGATAGTTTTCGCTTTATTGCTGTGGTTCAGGTACTTTATCGACCCAAACGGAAAAGGACAGGATCAATCCGTTCGCATTACAAAAATCTGTTATTATTAACCCAGCTGCAGTACAGGCGGCAAGTCGTATTGCTGCACGGTGGGGTGTCGAAATAATAATATTTTCAGGATCGTAAAATTAGGGCAAGAAAAACTCCTTTCCAGACCCTTATAGTACAGTGATGCGCCTCCTTTCAATCCGGCAAAGTGCGTCAAAGTGCGTCAGCCGCCATAAAGCCTGTGCCTGGAGGACAAAAAGTGCGGTGAACGTGACCTCTAGAAACGTTCCCACTGTCATGTCTTGTTTTTTACCGCCACAAGCCGTTGGTCTTTGAAGCCTCACGCTTTAAACCCGAGCCGTTAGGAGGTTGGACACAAAGCCGCTTTGAGCTGCATTGTATAGCATGTCACTAGAGTTAATCATCTTACAAAGTGCCATATTGAGTGAGGGGGAAAGAAAGTTTTGAAATGCATACATCTTTGTGACATGCTCGTCCTTCGGTGACGAACAAAAGTCACAAAGTAATATTCGTGCTTCATCCTTGACTCATTCATCGGCCTTTCTTTCTTCCATTTAAACAAATATGTTTGCCAGGATCCCTGTCTATCATTCGCCTGGAATAACCGCACTTTCCGCACACCCCACTCAACAAAAATCAAAACTGTGAAAGTTTATTTCTTTCCGTCCGACGAGGAGGGTGCCAGAGTGACAAATCCAGATACCAACGATATCGCGACGGTTGAGCCGAGGAGGATGTAGGAGGCTTCAGCGACCCCCTTGTTGTTCAGAAAGTTGGGATTGTTGTCCCAAAACTACGATCACACGGATGCATAGAAAGATAAAAATTAGTGAGTTATGATGAATCAATGGGCGCATGACACGTGTGAAAGATTGACAGCGCCCTTCATGCAGGCTGAGAAAGGACGACACGTGCCTGCATTCAACCTAGTGCACCTCAAAGCTTCTACGTAATGATCCTTCCTGCCTGCATGCACACCCTATCCAAAACCCAAACGTACAAAGTGCCGCAATCCTGAGCCGTAATGGAAGATCAAAGGAAAGCCGAATAAGACCTTCGCCGGTACCCCCACCATAGAGTTCCCCAGGCTCGACATGAGCATCGGAACATCTGCCCCGCCCAGGGCGAGCAAAGAGATACCAGTCAGTCCGACAGTCAAGACGCCACCCGTCACACGCGTAGAGATGGAGGTGAGCGCGGTGATTGGGAATTTGTAGATGGTCACATGCGGAGAGACGGGGCGCCCTGCGAGGACACGCGTGCGGAGGAAGATAGGACCGGGACGACGTCATTTCAGAGACATTCGAAGAACCACCAAACGACTTGATGCATAATTTGTGCGTTGTGAAATCCGCACAAAACGAATTCCTCTCGCGCGCACATAGCGGGAATTTACAGGTCAATTAAAGAACGAGCGATTTGAAAACGACATGACAAGATGTACATGTGCCTGCAGACTAATAAAACTAACCTGTCCTAGCTTGTCGTTCGGTGTAAGTCTCTTTACTTGCAGTACTCAAATAGGCGGCTTGCAAGACCTGTGAAGGAGAATGATTTGGCACTTAGGCGGGGCAAGTAGATTCATGCCGTACGGTCCGATCCGAGTGCTGGCCTTCTACGTCCAAATGTAGACCTTCCAGCATCTTCCGACTAGACGTGCATTCAAATTTCCAAATTTTACTTCTAACATTTGGCTTGCAGCAAGCGCCATTCTCGCACTGCCGAGACTACACCCGCACCACGGCGTGAATCAGTGAAGTTACGTCGAGCCTGCTCAGTCACGCGTCTCGTAGAGAATCTCATGAGACATACTACAATCGCGTTGCCTATCTCTTTGGGTCATTCTCGTAGCTGTGGTCTGCCACTTACTTACCTGAACCTTGGTGTAGCCCTGTCGGCCCAAAGCAGCTTTGGGAAACATGCAACAGGCAACGGCCTTGCGACTTGAAGCTGCAGCAGTGCGTAGAAGCATGTTTGTGCTGTGGGTCTACCTTCATGAGATACAATGATAACGATGCGAGATTAGAGTAAGCGACAAAGGCGGAGTTTTGCTTCACCTGCTAGCAGCGGAGTGCAAGCAAGAATCAGGGAGGGCAAGCGCGGCGTGGGCGAGCACGGAGACCGAGGCCGAAAGGACGGTGAGGGAAGATGGGGTCCTATTCCATCACACACCCCGTCATCTTCCGCGTCGTACAGTCCATCGTCATCGCAGACAGGGTCCTATCCCATCACCTTCTGTCGTCCGTCGATCATCGGGCGAAGCAGGACTACGCAACAAAGAAAAATGTCACATGCAAAACCCCGCAGGGCTGTTATTTCTGTGAAAAAGCACCACAGAGGTAAAAAAACAGTGCACTGAATTACTCTTCATGCGTCAAATTTTGCTTGTCGGACTCCTACGCCTCTACTGCTTCAAAGCCTTCATCGAATTCCTCCAGCGTTCCTCTTTCGCCAAGTTTCATTTCCCTGTCTGATGATCAGCACTCATTTCTTACTATAACGTACAGTTTTTGGAAACTATGGACGGGCAGCTGATTGAAAAGAAGGATTGCTCAGCTGCAGTCGCCGCCGCGCTTCCGGAAGCGAAATCTTTGGCCGATGCAGGCAAGCTGGCTGAAGCTGTAGAGCTCCTCCTAGGTGTGGAGAAACAAGCGCGCATGGGTAATGATGTGACCAGCTTGAAAGAAGTGGTCTTAGCCACAATACGACTTGTGCGAGAAAAGAAAGATTGGGAGCAGATGAACGCGACTTTGACCCAAATCAGCAAGCGGCGGTCGCAGAACAAGGCCGCAATCTCAGCCATGGTGCAGGAGGCCATGGGCCCTTCCTACTTGGACGCCACCCCTGACGTGGAGACGAAGAGGAAGCTGATCGTCACGCTCCGCGATATAACGGATGGGAAAATTTTCGTAGAGACTGAGCGCGCGCGCCTTACCCGGACCCTTTCACACCTCTTGGAAGCGGAGGGGAAGGTCGCCGAGGCTTGCGATATCATCCAGGACGTCCATGTGGAGACGTATGGCTCCCTGGACAAACAAGAGAAGCTCGAATTTATTCTTGAGCAGATTCGTCTCACCTTGGCCAAGAAAGACTTCATACGCACGTACATCATCGCCAAGAAGGTGACCAAGAAGCTGTTGGAGGGGGAGGACCCAGCCTTGCAAGCCTTGAAGCTGAAGTTCTATCGACTGATGATTGAGTACCACTCACTGGCCGAGAAGGAAGCATTCGAAATAGCACAGCACTATCACTCCATCTATAATACTCCTGTAGTGCGTGCGGAGGAAAGCGAGTGGCGAGCGGCGCTGAGTGCCTGCGTCCTCTTTCTCATTATCGCCCCGCATTCCAACCAGCAGAGCGATATGCTCCACCGACTCGTCCGGCAGGAGGAGGATCAGCTCGCCCAGCTTCCTGTTTACAAAGAGATCCTCAAGACCTACACGACCCGGGAAATCATCCGCTACCCTCTGCCCCAACTCCCCGACATCGAGTCGCACCCCGCCTTGACACTGTACGGCCATGAGCTTGCGCAACACTGGCTCCAGCAGCTGCGAACTCGGGTGATTCAACACAACATCCGGGTACTCTCTGCGTACTACAAGAAGATTCGGTTGACCCGCGCTGCGGACCTTTTGTCGCTGGATGTTTCAGAGCTAGAGAATAACATCTCCACGTTGGTGAGCGAGGGGGCCTTATACGCGCGCATCGACCGGCCCGCCAACCAAGTCAGTTTTGCCCCGACAAAAATAGCGGAGGAGACCCTTTCAGACTGGGCGGCGGACATTTCGGAATTGCTTCGGTTAGTGGAGCGCACCACGCATTTAATAAATAAGGAGCAGATGTTGCATAAGGTGGTGTAGTGGGAGTCGCAAGGAGGGGGGAAGAGGGAGAAAAGCAGTGGCAGGTCACTACGGAAGGGAGAAAATTGAAATAACGTTTGTGTTCGAGACCAAAATAGAACGGAATGGCTCGCTCATAGTCAGACAACATGTTTCCGTCCTTTTTCGATTTTCTTCTTTTTGAAAGGAGATTAAGCGAGAGCCCGAATTCATTTTTCGTTTCGAAAATCTTATGCAAACTGCCGTGACCATACGCGGCATTGCAGAACTTGGCAACACTCCTCATGTTTGGCGCCACGGCAAGGCCCAACAATTTTCGGTTCACGTGAGGAAAAAATTTCAACAAAAATATGGAGGTGAACCTCTTGGGAGCCACGGCGACACTTCCTCGAGTACACTGGCCACTAGCACTACGAGCGCATTTGCACCCAGTGAGCGTTTCGGGGACGACTCTGTCGGAATTCAAGCATTTAGACAACACCTTGTTTGGTTTTTTCCAGTCGTCTAGTGTGGGCACTTGCCAACTTACGGTTCTTACTTCCTCGGTAAGCTATATGTATACTCCGCCCTGCGCCGTGCCACCTCTACGCCACAACCAAATGCTTAAAAAGAAAATATTGTCTCCTCTGAATGACTGTCCTGTCCCGACCGCCCAGAACGTCTTTCATTGCTCGGTTCATCAGAACCAGTCATAATCATGTTCCATTTGCAAAGCACATGTCATTAATTTTCAGCAGCCACACACGTGATGAGACAATGTATCCTGAGGTACAATCTTGATTAATGTTAATCGGTGGACAAATGGGATCGAAATAAGACTGTTCGGTCGATACCCTCCCTACCTTTTTTATTTAAGCTGTCTAGTCCTCGTGTTATTCCTCCCGGACCCTTCGGCCGTAACTTTCCTCTGTAATGCTTGCTCCCGAGATGCCGTACTATTGCTTTCAATGCAGCGCAATATTTCTGTCAACCTGGCGCATTGTTTGGCTCCCCCACCGGGGCCCGAAGGCCGCTGGGCTTCTCTACGACTGCCCCTCTTTCCCCTTCATCGGTTTGTCCTGCTCATGATCCTTCTTTGCCTGACTCTCCGTCTGGAAAGTACTGCTCTGGAGGTTGGCAGCCTCCCCGAGGACGTCGCTGCTGGCGCTCTCGCCTTTGTCTGATGCCTTGCTGTCGGGCCCTGAGGGTGATGCGGCGCCTCCATCGGGCTTGCGAGCGCGGCCTGATGGAGACGACGGCGGGGGCACACGTCTGCCCGATTTATGGGTGGCGGGGGGCGTGCTGTCCCCAGATGACTGCTGTGTAGAGGGCTCCATGTCAGTAGAAGAAGAGTCGTCGTCAGTGGGCGGGGATGGAATGGCGAGGCGGGCTAGTGCCACCTCCGTACCCTCCGAGGGGGCGGAGGCGCCAGGGACGGGCCGCGATCCGGCCCCGCTGGCTTTGGCCAGGGCGGTTGGAGCAACGGAGGAGAGGGGCGGGGGAGGTGGGGGGGGGTGCTGGACGCTGGTCATGGCCATTTCCATTTGATTGTGCGCCCGCGCCTCCAAGAGGGCATAGGCGCTGCGTGTCGCTTCATAGTTATTGCTGCAAATGAAGAAGCTCACGTACTGCGCCTCCGAGTCCCGCGGCGCCGCCCACACACGTGCGGAGGAACTTTCCTCGATCTTCTTCAGATTCACGGCTTGCTTGCCCACCATCAGCCCCGACAGCATGGCGGGGCACACGAACATGGCCCATATCGGCATCTGGGGGTCGAAGCGATGAAGCCACTGTAGGACCATCTCGTCCGAGAGGCGCAGGATCGCCTCAGCCGTCGCTTTCCCCCCGGGCATCTGTGTGGTGGCCGTCAAGCGAATGCAAGGTTGTGGGGAGAACGTGGCTTCCATCCAATCAGCCCCCGAGAATGATTGAATGTAGGCGAGAATCTGCGGGCAGTTTTTCAGCATGCTCAACTTCTCCAGTGAGGAAGTCCCGCTGGGGCAGGGGCGAATAAAAGTCAGGCCGCGGTCTGGGGGCCAATCCTGCAAATTTGTCTCGCGAAGCTGGTTGAAGGGAGGAATACCGGCGTAGGGTTGAAACGGCAGAGTGCGTTGCTGCGTTTGCTGCACTCGTTGTGGTTGCTGTGATGGTGGGACGTTCTTGTTGGTGGCTGAAGACGTCTGGACTTCCTTGGTTACATTGGCCACTGCGCCATTCGCAGAGATGGAGGACTTGATGGCATTGTTTTTCGGTTTCATTGCTGAGATGCTTGCACTACCGGCCGAGGCCTCACGAGTCTCGTCCTTCCCGCTCGTCTCCACAGTCTTCTCAGATACCTTGTCGTTCTCTTTGTTTGCAGTGCCCTTGCTATCCTGTTGCGTCAGAGTCTGCTCTTTTTTGCTGGCTGCTGTTTTCTTTTTCTTACTCGACGTGACATTCTGTTGCGTTGTTGCCGGCCCTGAGGCGGGTTCCACCTTTGTGGTTGTGATAACATCTTCCTCCTCTTTTTGCGCTAATTCGACAGCCTTGGGTATAGCTAACACGCCTTTACTGCTACCGTTGTTTAAATCTTTACCATTTAAGACAGCCTTGACTTCTGCGACCATTGTTTATTAGCTTTGGGGTGTTGTAAAGGACCCGAGAGATACTGGCTTGCTCCTGCAAGGTCTTCTTCAATTCACAGGAGGTGAGCCGTGGGACAACCCAGTAATGCGAGAGGAAAATGAAAAAATGTGAGCAGTGAACTAATAACGAATATAAGAATGAAGTATAATGTATGAAGATTGAGCAACTTGATGGCCACTTGGGCAGGGAGATGTCCCCGGGAAAGCGAGCCTGGAAAGAGCATAGACCGGCTTCGACTGCAAGCAGTGAATCCTTGCAAGATCGGTAGATATGCCTTACGCCATGGAGCAACAGCGAGCTGGGTCGTCGCGGAAACCGGTGCTCCCGGGCCCCCTTCAAGACTTGAGGGACTTACTCGGCTGCGTTGTGGGGGTTGCCGTCAACATTTTGACTTTCGCACTTAACTTAGATCCTGTTTTCAGAAAAGACGACGGTGGAACAATCTTTGAACATCTTCCGCCGTTTGCGTGGTTTAATAAGCGCAGCATGAAGAAGAAATTATGGTCCACACAACATACAAGCACATGCTTTTCTGTTACTGCTGAGATATCTCTCGAGATTTTTTTGCACCGTTTTTTTTCAAACCCAGTGGAGCTCATCGAAAATTCTCGCTACCTCTAGTGAAACCATATTTTGCGCGTTGAGATACTGATGATCGCACATCCACACTTCTATTACCCGACACCGAACAAGCTCTATAGTCTTTTTTTCTCTGTCTCTTGACTCTTCTCCCTTCCTTCCCTGAGACGTCTGGGCATTCTCGCCGGAGCCATCTCTTTCTCGAGCACCCACATATCCTACCACCTTCTCCACCTTCACAGTCAAACCCCTCATCAAGCGCAAATTTCCTTCGACAAAAACAGCGTCTGGTGCAAGGAAGACCCACAGCTCTTCCTCGGTCCGCTGGCCCTCTACGTTCCATCCAAGCGAACATCGCGTTGTCGCCCTCGCCGAGGTGCGTCCTGTGAAGCCGTCGGATGTGCCGAAACGCGAAACCGTTGCAAGTTCAGCCACCTTCCCATTCACTCTATCTATGACTGTGAAATCAAGTTCACATGGTCCTTGCTCTCCGAAAAAAGCCATGGCTGAATGTGCCAGAAAAGGGACAAGGATGCATGAGTCAAGGAGAGGAGACCGTGCCATGCTGCTAAATTTTCGAGAGGGTAAGGAAAGCGTGAGGCTTGGAAAGACTCTGCAAAGCACATATTTGCTCAAAATAAACAGAAAACAAAGTGCTCAAATTCCTACGGGTGCAAAAAGGCGGCCAGGAAACTCATGCTCTTCAACGCCC
>Ga0209925_1001123_pt1 | contig 13580 bp, 7 predicted proteins | sample SalPonR2_A_D1_MG_FD_185702 | JGI IMG/M metagenome (GOLD analysis project Ga0209925, IMG submission 185702) | Salt pond soil microbial communities from South San Francisco under conditions of wetland restoration - Salt Pond MetaG R2_A_D1_MG... ...
TTTTCACCAATGATCTTTCGTTTTTTCTCTGGATCAGTCACGTTTTTTAATGAAGCGTAATATTCTTTACTCGCATCGATGAATCGATAATTAAGATTCATTTCTTCCATGAGTTTTTTTGTGTCTTCGGATTCATTTTTGCGCATGTATCCCGTGTCAACATGAACTGCGATTAATTGATTGCCAATAGCTTTATTCACAAGTGCTGCACAAACGGTGCTGTCCACGCCACCGGAGAAAGCAATAAGTGCTTTTCCTTTCACGGTTTTTTGAATTTGTTCGGTTGCTTCCTTGATAAAGGAGGTTGGTTTAAACATAGGTCTTCAATTTGAATTGAGTACTTTTTCTCTCATTTTTTGACGATAGTTCTTTAGTTCTTCAGCAATCTTTTTATCTTGTAATCCAACGATTTCAAGAGCAAGAAGTGCTGCGTTATCTCCTCGATCCAATCCAACTGCTGCTGTTGGGATTCCGGGTGGCATTTGAATAATTGATAATATGGAATCAAAGTTTACTTTTCCACTGACAGGAACTCCAATGACTGGTTTGATGGTATGAGCTGCCATTGATCCAGGTAGTGCTGCTGCAAGTCCTGCGACACCAATGAATACGTCTGCGTCATTTTTTTTAATGATATCTTCAACGACATCTGGAGTTCTATGTGCTGAAGCAACTTTAATATCGTAATCCACGGTAAACTGGTTTAATATTTTTTTTGCTTTTTCTGCCACGGGCATATCTGAGGTTGAACCTAATATTATTTGTATTTTCATAATTGTCCTCGTCACGGTATAGATATAAATTAATTAATAGTTTCGACGAAAAAAATGCTTTTTGGGACAAACCAATTATATAGGAGACTCTAGTTTCCAGGACAAAAAACAAAACATGTTTGGATGATGATGAACTTAATTATTTGTGAAAAAAACATAGCGGCAAAACGTATCGCATCAATTCTTTCTGGCGGATCCTCGAAACAAAAAAAGATTGGATCTGTTCCAGTGTATGATTTTTCTTCTAATGGAATGGATTGGAAGGTCGTTGGATTACGAGGCCATATCATTAATTTAGATTTTCCTTCAAAATTTAAAATATGGTGGCGGATTGCCCCAAGGAATCTTATCTCCATTGATCCTGAGAAGAGAGTGACACAAAAAGGGATAGCTTCGGCTTTAAAAAAATTGCTAAATGATGATGTTTCTGTTATTGTTGCAACTGATTTTGATCGAGAAGGGGAACTTATTGGTGTTGAAGCAATTGATTTGGTTAAAAAATATAATAGTAATGTTTCAAAGATCAAACGAGCTCATTTTAGTGCGATTACTCCTTCTGAAATAAAAGATGCATTTGCTCAGTTAACTGAAGTTGATTATAATTTGTCGGCAGCTGGGGAATCTCGTCAAGTCATTGATCTTATTTGGGGTGCAGTGCTCACTCGTTTTATTTCTTTGACATCAAATAAAACTGGGAAAGAATTTTTATCGGTTGGACGAGTGCAATCTCCAACACTTGCGCTTCTTGTTGAAAAAGAAAAGGAGATTCAAGCGTTTAAACCTAAACCTTATTGGAAGATTATTGCGCAGTTAAAAAAAGAGAACGGTTTTGAAGCTGATCATAAGAACGGTCGTTTTTGGGATAAAAAAGAAGTTACTAGTATTTTTGAAAAAATTAAGGATGCAGAGGAAGCAAAAGTCACCTCAGTGGAAAAAAAGAAACGTAAGGAACAGCCTCCTGCTCCGTTTAATACCACTTCTTTCATTCAGGCAGCATCGTATGTTCGTGTTTCTGCAGCACAAGCCATGAAAACCGCTGAAGAACTGTATATGAACGGGTTGATTTCTTATCCGAGAACTGATAATACCGTGTATCCAAAATCTCTTGATCTTGATGAGATTTTAACAAAGTTTAAAAATTCTGAATTTGGTGATGATGTTAATGAAGTTTTACAACATCGACGAAGTAAGCCAATGCGGGGGAAGAAAAAAACAACTGATCATCCGCCAATTCATCCTGTTGATCTTCCAAAAAAACCATTGAGTGGACGGAGTAAAAAAGTGTATGATCTCATTGTTAGACGATTTCTTGCTACCCTTTGTGAGGATGCGCTTTCTGAAACGATTCATGCTACGTTTGATATCAAAAATGAACCATTTAAAGCAAAAGGATATCGGTTAATTGAACCTCGATGGAGAAAAATTTATAATTATATTAAAACTAAAGAAAAACCACTTCCTTCATTGGAAGAAGGAGATAACATATTTGTTTCAAAGATGCTTTTGAAAGAAGATGAAACCAAACCACCAAATCGGTATTCCCAAGGTACGCTTATTGGAAAGATGGAGGATTTGTCTTTAGGGACAAAATCCACGCGACATGATATTATTAATAAATTATATCAACGGAAATATATCACGTTTTCACCATTTGCACCGACCCCACTTGCTGTTGCGGTTATTGATTCAATGAGTGATTGTGATGTAGTAAACCCAAAGATGACTGCTGAACTTGAAAAAGACATGGATCTTATCGCTGAAGGAAAGAAGACCTTGGATGAAACAATTGATGAATCTCGTAAAATGCTAACAAAGGTCATGCAAGAACTTGAAAAAGATAAACAAAAGATTAAGAAAAATATCAAAGAAGCCTCGTTAAAACAGAATACCATCGGAACCTGTCCTGCTTGTGGAAAAGATCTTGTGATACGAATGTCAAGGCGAGGAAAACGATTCGTTGGTTGTACGGGGTATCCAAAATGTAAGAACACGTATCCATTGCCACAGCGTGGTGTAATCATTAAAACAGATACGGTTTGTGAAACCTGTAAGACACCTGTTGTTCAATTGAAGACTCGTGGGAAGAAACCTTGGGATTTATGTATCGATCCAGATTGCGCTTCTAAGGAAAATGATAAACAGAAAAAGGATAACAAGAATAAAAACTAACCTTTTTCTATCGTTTTTTTATTCCTTTTTCGGTGATAAAACCTGTTATGTATTTATGGGGGGTAACGTCGAATGCGGGGTTTTTCACGGGTGTTTCTAGTGGCATAATCTGGTGTCCATTTGCTTTTAATAGTTCTTGGGATTCTCGTTGTTCGATAATAATATCTTTTCCAGAATCAATAGTAGTATCAAAGGTACTAGATGGAGCAGCAATGTAAAATGGAATGTTGTTTTCTTTGGCAAGTACTGCTTTTTCATAGGTTCCTATTTTATTAGCTGCATCACCATTTTTTGCAATGCAGTCAGCCCCAGTAATCACCATATCAATATCCCCATTTTTCATATAGTATCCAGCAGCGTTATCGGCGATGACTGCATGAGGGATCTCTTCTTGAGTGAGCTCCCAAGAAGTAAGTAATCCTTGCAGACGAGGACGAGTTTCATCAGCATATACAAAAATTTGTTTTCCTTCTTGATGAGCAATTCGAAATGGAGCAAGTGCAGTTCCCCAATCAACCGTTGCTAAAGCACCAGCATTGCAATGAGTAAGAATACTCATGTTGTTTTTTATTAATTTATTTCCGTGAATGCCAATGAACCTGCATTGATTAATCATGTTTTCCACGTATTGTTCTGCAGCAAAAAACGCGTCATTATTCTGGTTGATTTGATCGAGCATGTAATCGATTGCATAAAAGAGATCATAAGCAGTTGGCCGAGTTTTTTTAAGAATGTTGGCGGTTTCCTCTGCATTATTTTTTCCAATGACCATACCATATGCTGCAGTGGCACCAATTGCTGGTGCACCACGAACTACCATGTTTTTAATGATCTTAGATATTTCTGTAACTGTAGTGGCTTTTATGATTTCGATTGAAAAAGGAAGTTTTCGTTGATCAATTAAATATAACGTATCATTTTCAAACCAAAGTGCTTTTTTGTCTTCACCCTTTATCTTCATATTATTTTTCACCATTTTTGATATGATCTATTGTTCTCATTTTTTATTGTGATAAACAACGCATCATTTTTTATTCTTTTTTATCAATTTTTTCTTCAATAGAATTGATTATTTAAAAATATATTTATATGTTAAATTGTATGTTTTTTTGTCCTGGGAGATGCGGATGGGTAGAATAATGCGAGCAAATCTTGACTATCAGATAGATTTTTTTATGCTTTTTAGGGGGGATTGATTGGATGGGTGATGAACCAGAGATTGTGAAAGAATTACGGTATGAAGAGCGCACTAATACTTTGTTTTCATCTACTAAAGATTATTCAAAAGAGACTGTTTCTAATTTTTCTTCCGTATCCGTTCATGATAATTATCCATTAGAAGATTTTTCCATTCCATATAAACAGTTGCTTGATAATGCCAATGTGTTGATTCAAAGTGTGACTTCTGATGGTGCTTTTCTTTATGTGAATAAGAAGTGGAAGGAAGTGTTGGGTTATATTGACGAAGATATTTCTAGTTTGTCTGTTTGGGATATCATCCGAGAAGATCATCAAAAAGATTGTCAACGTGTGTTTTCAAAATTACTTGATGGAAACGATTTTGTTTCAGTTGAAACTGTTTTTTTGAAAAAGTCAGGAGAACCAGTTTTTGTTAAAGGAAATGTGAATGTCACTAAGAATAAAAACGGTCTTGTATCAACGATAGGATTCTTCAGAGATATAAGCTTGCAAAAGCAGTTACATAAAGATTATGAATTTTTATTTAATGAATCATGTGAAGCATTGTTTCTACATGATATCAACACTGGTGAGATTCTTGATGTTAATAAGAAAATGACTGAAATTTATGGTTATTCTAAAGACGAAGCTCTTTCTTTAACTATTGGTGATTTAAGTTCAGGTATTCATCATTACACTCAGGAAACTGCTGAGATTTATGCTGAAAAATCATTGAAACATGGACCGCAAACGTTCAAATGGCAAGCTAAACACAATGATGGAAGTTTTTTTTGGATTGAAGTCACATTAAAAATCGTTGAATTACATGGAGAAAAATTATTGCTTTCTTCAATAAGGGATATTTCCCAAAGAGTAAGTATCGAAGAAAAGTTAAAAGAAAATGTAAAAAAATTTCGATTGATAACTACCTCTGCTGCTGATGCAATCATTATGATGGATCCAAAAGGAATCGTTACGTATTGGAATCCTTCTGCTGAAAAAATTTTTGGATATAAAAAACAAGAAGTATTAGGTAAAGATTTGCATCACACAATTGCTCCAACTCGATTTCATAATCAATTTCAAAAAGGTTTTGAAGTATTTAAGAAAACAGGTGATGGTGCAGCTGTTGATGAAACTGTTGAATTAATGGGAATTCATAAAGATGGTTATGAATTTCCCATTGAATTATCCTTATCTTCTGTTTCACTTAATGATGAATGGCATGCAATAGCAATTATACGGAATATTTCAAAACGGAAAGAAAATGAAACAAAGTTACAAACATTTTCTGAAGCTGTGAAACAAAATCCTGCGAGTGTAGTGATTACTGATCCATCTGGAAAAATTGAGTATGTAAATCCTAAATTTGAGTCATTGACAGAGTATTCTTTAGATGAGGTAAAAGGAAAGAATCCTCGGGTTTTAAAATCGGGTGAACAACCACGGGAATTCTATAAAGATCTCTGGTCTACGATTGCTCAAGGTAATACATGGCATGGAGAGTTTCATAATAAAAAGAAAAATGGAGAGTTATATTGGGAAGAAGCAAGAATCTCTCCGATAAAAGATAAACATGATGACATCTTGCATTATGTTGCGATTAAAGAAGACATCACTGATAAAAAACAGATGATATCTGACTTGCATGTAAAAGAAAATGCTATTATGTCTTCGATTAATGGGATGATGTTAATTGATCTTGATGGAAACATTGTGTTTGTAAATAAAAAGTTTTTAGAATTTTGGAATATTGAAGATGAAGAAGAAATCATTGGAAAACCAGCGGTTGGATTCTGGAAAAAACCCGGTAATTATTTAGATATTATAGACCGAACAGTTCAAGGAAACGGATGGTTTGGAGAAGTTGAAGCAATTTCTCTTTCAAAAGAACCTTTTTATGTACAGTTATCAGCGAATCTAGTATCAGATGAGCGAGGTGAACCTGCTTATATTATGAATTCTTTTGTTGATATCACAGGGCAAAAAAAATTAGAAAAAGAATTCAAAAAATTCAAAACGATTTCAGATAAAGCAGGGTATGGGTCCTTAATCCACAAGAAGGATGGCATCATCACCTATGTGAATACTGCATTTGCTAAACTACATGGATATGATCCAAAAGAGATTATAGGTAGTCATATCGGCATGTTTTTTAATTCTTCTGAAAAAGATACCATGATCTCCATTCATAATGATGCAGAGAAACATCAGGGATTTAAAGGAAAGGAAGTCTATCATAAACACAAAGATGGTTCAGATATACCCTTACTTATGTCCTCTACCTTTATTGAAGCGAAGGAAAAACAACATTCATTTTACGCTGAAAGCTTTGTTGACATCCGTGATTTAAAGGAAGCTCAGCAACTAGTTGAACAACATGTTGAAGAAGTGGAGATGATGAACACTGAATTAACTGTTGCAAGAGAACAACTAGCAACTTTAAATCAGGATTTAGAAAAAAAGGTTGATGAAAGAACTGTTGAAGTTAAAAAATTATTGGAACAAAAAGATGGTTTCATCAACCAATTAGGTCATGATTTACGAACACCACTTACTCCTATGCTTGGATTACTTCCTTTGTTAAAAAAACGAATCACTGATGAGAAAGGTTTAACGTATATCTCGATGATTGATAGAAATATTCTTTTTATGAAAGATTTAGTAAATAAAACCATAACCTTTGCTAAACTTAATTCAGATAAAATTAATTTTTCATTTATTGATTTAAACTTGTCAGATTTCTTAGATCATATCAAGCAACAAATGCAAGTTACTCTTGAAAAAGAAAATACACAGTTCCTCGTTGATATTGATCCTTCATTGATGGTTTTTGCTGATGAAATGCAATTAAGTGAAGTGTTTCATAATCTTATTTCAAATTCATTAAAATACGCACAAAAAGAACAAAATCCTATTATTAAAATAACTGCGGATAAGAAATGCTCAAATGAGGTGATTATTGCAGTTCAGGATAATGGTATTGGAATGACTAAAGAACAAATCGATAATGTTTTTGATGAGTTTTATAAAGCTGATGAGGCCCGGACCGATATTGATAGTCATGGTTTAGGATTAAATATTTGTAAACGTATCATTGAAAAACATGGAGGATCGATTTGGGTTGAAAGTAATGGACCTGGAACGGGCAGTCAATTTATATTCACATTACATATGACCAATGGTGAGTGGAACCCACAGTTTAATGCTTAAAGAAAATATTAAAGACCATATGATGCGGGTTAGATCTTAAAATCTGTATAAGGTTTAACATGTTATCAATTGGGTGACTACATAAGTTAAGGATGGAGTTGTAAAGAATGCCTTCAGGGATTATTGATATTGATAAGATTAAGGCAAATGTTCAAAAACAGATGCAAGGATCTTCCCCCAAAAAAGAAATTATTTCTGATAAATCCTATATTCAAACAGGAATCCCTGGTTTTGATGGATTGTTTGAACGTGGAATCCCAAAACAATCAAATGTGTTAATTACGGGAACTCCGGGATCGGGGAAAACTATTTTTTGTTTACAATTTCTTGCGCATCAAGCACGTCAGGGAAAAAATTGTTTGTATATTAGTTTTGAAGAATCTCGGAAACGATTGATCGAACATATGAATGATTTTGGATGGAATGCAGATGAATTAATTCAGCAAGATAATTTTTGTATCCAACGGCAACTTTCTAGTGATTTGTATTATGAAGAAGATGAAAGTGAAGGTGGTGTACAGGCGATGATGTCAAAGGATACGGGTAATCTAGTTATGGATCTTGAACCATTTATTATTGGAGGGAGTGGTTTTAAACCAGATTTTACGGTGATTGATTCGTTAACTGCTGTTTCTTCCACGTTTATTGGAAAAGAACATTCTTATCGATTTTATGCTGAACGATTATTTCGTTTTTTAGAAGATGTTGGGAGCACTAATTTTTTGATTTCTGGGACTAATCCTGCAAAAAAAGATAGTTTCTTAGCTGGCGTTGAAGAATTTTTATCAGATGGTGTGATTGCTCTTTATAATGTACGGCGGGGTAATATGCGGGAAAGTGCTATAGAAGTAGTGAAAATGCGGGGAGCAAAACATGAGAAAAAAATTGTTTCTATGAACATTTCGGATAATGGTATTGTGGTTTATCCAAATCAGGAAGTATTTGGTGATGTCACAGATTAATCAGTAATTTTCTCTCTTAGTCTGGGTCCAGTTTTTCTTTTAGATGATATATCCTGGTGTGATTTGAGCAATGACATTTACTTTGTTTATATTCCAATTTACTTGTTTGTCAACAAGTAAGTTTAGGGTAATTTTATTAGATTCCATGCTAAGTGTGTAATTAGTATTATATGTTAATCCACTTTCAGTTAATGAATTGTTTAAATATCGTTTCCAAACGAGAGGATATGCGGTGTTTATTTGAATGGTTGAAGCATTTAGTATAGCCGTTTCTGAATTATTTGTATATTGGGTGAGAATAGAACAGGTACTTGATCCATGAGCTGATCGTTTACCTCCGATGGAGGTGATATTTACCATGGTCCAATTGAAAGAAAAAGTTTCATTAGATTCTGATAACAAGAGAAATGGGGAAGAGACAAGTAAAATTCCCTCAGATTGACTTAAGATAACTCCGCCAGTTTCATAGGTGAATCGTTGATCTGTGTAATATGAATTTTGTGATTGATAATACAACGTGTTCAATGATTCTTCAACGATGGAGTCATTACTGGTGACTTCTATCTGAAACGTATTAGCATCAATTTTTATTTCTCCATATGATTTTTCCGATAAAAAATAGGGCACTTCTTCACTACCAAGAGTGATTGGTGTGGTTAATTTCATTTCATTTCGTTTTAGATTATACACTTGGAGGTCAAGAGCAAATTTCAGTTGCATAAACTGATTTTTTACTTCTTGCAAATGAGTTGATTCGTTTTCTTCCATCCATTGAGGGACATATACGGTTTGAACGGTTGCAAAGATAGTAACAAATAATCCTACGATTAATATTGCAGTAATTATACCAACGACTGCTGAATCATTTTTAATTAAACAGTTTTTTGATTTCATTTTCCTCAATTTTTCCTTTCACTCTTATAAATTATCTACAAGTTGATTATATGCTGTAGTTATATCTTCTGAAGTAAGGGTCTCTTTATAGAAGATGACCTCATCAATTAGTCCATCAAACCCAAATAATCCATATAAATCATTATATTTTTCGGTGATTTGTGCTCCTATTTGCAATGTTCCATTGTTATTTCGAACGGACCCAATTGTGTTATCTGTAAAACTTTCTAGAGTTCCATTTATATATAATGAAAGCGTGCTTTCATCCCATGCTGCAACAACATGATGCCAACAATCTTTTTCTAATTCATAATCTGTCTCCACATACAACATATCACCATTTTCACCAGTTAAAATGAACCGAAGAATTCCACCAGATCCCCAAAATTGAAGACTATATGATTCATCTGAGAAATCCTTTTTATCTCCTTTATGTATAAGTCCTGCGTACGGTTGATAATTGGATATATTAATCCATAGTTCTATCGTTCCAAAATCAGAGAATTCAAGGCTTACATTATCCTCAATTACTATGTATGCATCATCTTCAAATAATAATGCACTATCATTAATTCCTATTTTCCAAGTTGCATTGTGAATTATTCCATTATTGTTTCCAATTGAATCAAATGCATAAATATCACTTCCCTCATTTAAATTCCATTGTGCTGATTTTATCCCGTTCTCCATTTCTGATTTTATATCGCTATATCGTTGTAGTATTTGAGATTCATTAAGAATTTTATCATATACAACAATTTCATCTAAGACACCAACAAATGCCTGTGAGGGATCAAATCCTCCACCAATAGTGTCTTGTTCCTGAGATAGAATTAATGATCCGTTAGGTGTAATTGATGTACCTGTAGAAAGTGTTCCAGTATATTTCTTAATTCCATTTTTATACAAGTTTACTGATCCGTTTGAACTTTGCCAGGTAACTACGATATGATGCCATTGTCCATCATTTGCAGATATTCCAGTATCAACATACCAATTGTTTCCTCGATATATTTTAAAGGAATTATAATCATAAATTAAAAAGTCATTAAATGCTCCTTCTGATGCATATGAAAATGGCGTTCCAAGTTTACTTGTATCTGAACTCTTCATCCAAAATTCGACAGAAATGTTATCCGTTGGAAATTCATTAATTGGATTTTTAACAATATATTCATCTCCATTAAAATGTAAACCTGATTGATCAACTCCAGAAATCCAACTTGCATCAATTATCGTACCATTATTTTCATTATTTGATGAATCAATTGCTTTAGTACCACTGTTTTCATTGAGTCTCCATTGTAAGATGGGTAATATCGCCAGTTCGGTTTTTGTTTTGTTATAATTATGTTGAATTTCTTTATGAGTAAGTGCTTTATCAAATATCCGAACTTCATCAATAATACCATTAAAACGATTACGTGTTTCTCCTAGATTGGTTTCTCCACCTATAGAAGATTGACCGGTATCTATACCCCAGATACCGGTATCTGAAATATCACTTGCTGCAAGATTACCATTGACATAAATGTATCTACTATTATTTGATATATCCGCAACGCCTACTACATGATACCATTTGTCATTTTCAATTGTACCCAATGAGGAGTCCAATGAAATTGTGTCCATACCTCTTGAGTAAAATCTTACAGCACCCATTCCTGGATCACCTAAGCTCAATGCATATCCATTTGTATTGTTTTCATCATCTGCAAATATTCTCTGGCCTTCCTCTTCATTATCGTTTGTTTTAATCCATGCTTCAATAGTAAAATCAGTCTGTAAATTTGGATAATTGGATATTCTAACATAGTCATCATTTCCATCAAAAACCAGTCCACTTCCATTCACTCCATCTGTCCAGCTTGCTCCATAAATTTTTCCATTTTTTGATCCAATGGAATCAAACGCAGTTGTTCCACTATTTTCATCAAAATTCCAATATGATATTAATGATGATTCAGATAATTGGTTTTCTAATGTCTGATTGTAACGGTCAAAGATTTCAGATTGTGTAAGCACATAATTATAAATATTTACTTCATCGATAGTTCCATTGAAGAATCGTTCAGTGCCTGATCGTGAACCTAAATACACTGGATTTGTTGATGTTATAAAATTCCCACCAACAGTTTTATTATTTTCAAGAGTTCCATTCACATAAATTCTCATTTGACTGCCATCGTATGTACCAACAACATAATACCAGACATCTTTTTGAATTTCAGTTGTAGACCAAAGATACGCATTATCTGATTCAATAGTTGAAATGGTAAATTCAAAATGTTCATTATGTTGATCGTGTTGTACTTGGTAATGAGGTCCCCATGAGGTATCAGTCTCTTTAAAAATAATGTTTGCCCACTCATCAGCATTAGATGGTATTTCATCCCATTTCACCCATGCCTCCAATGTTAATTGATCGCCATCAATATTTAAGGAATTACTTTCGTTTACTTTGATATAATCTGATCCATCAAAAAATAATGCACTTTCATTAATGCCAACGGTCCATTCCGCACCATTAATAACTCCATGATTATTGTTTTTTGATGAATCAAAAGCAACAGATCCACTATTTTCATTCAGATGCCATACTGCTTGCTGATCCAAAAGAGTAGTTGGAGCAGTTTGAAGATAATACTGATAAATTTCTTCACCAGTTAACGTATCATTAAAAAGGATGATTTCATCTAACAATCCCTTAAAATAATTAGATGTGTACAATGGACCAGACCCAATATACACTTGATCTGCATCATACTCAGTTCGATAAACAATATTTGTTCCAATATCATTCCAAATTGCCACTTGATCCCCATTGTGATACAAAACAATAGTGCCATTATTTTCATTTGAAAACGAAGCAGCTACATGAAACCAACTGCCATTAATCTCAGACCAGTCCCATTCTCTACTTTGAACACCACCGGTTTCCGTTCTTATTTCCACACCTATGTTATCATAAGTCACTCCATCATTTAAATAAAGCGAATATGAATAATCATCAGATCCACCAGAACGACACACGATATTGCTCATGTAATTATTGTCAACATCTGTATTTTTTACCCATGCCATCATGGTAATGTGTTCGTTTGGATCTAACTCAGGATGATTATCCCGTTCCACGGAGACACTACTATTTTCTCCATTAAAATTTAAACCACTCAGATTATTCCCATCCTTCTCCCAAGATGCAAGAGTGATACTTCCATGATTATTGTTACTAGTTGCATCAAATGCGGTTGAACCAGTTTGTTCGTCAAAATGCCACCAGGCGATAATAGGAGATACATCTTCAGGAACAATTGAATCAGATTCAGCACTATTTCCATCTTTAAGCGTACCAAGATAGATAGCATTTTTCCTATCATTATCTACAACTGAAACATCGATGGAATAATCCTCAGATATTTCTGAATCTGTAAAAAATACTCTTTCACCTATATCCCAATACCCATTATTATTTTCATCGAATGATCCATCAAAATCAATATTTTTTTTCGATCCTCCAATCGATACAGAAATCGAAACTGATGACGGAAGAGAACTACCGCCATGATGCTCAATAAAAACCGTATTTTCATCAATAAATCCAACTAAATCAGCGGTAGGAGAATAATCAGCAACCAAAACGGTTTGCATCATAAGATATAATGCTGAGAATAACGCAACAGAAATAGCTAATAAAAGCACGGTTCCTAAAATTTCAGAAACACCACCATCCTTTTTCAACCGATGAAGCGTAATTAGTATCTTTTTTAATCCTTTCATTTTTGTTCCACCTCACGGATTAGAATTTCTGGTTCAGGTTCAACGTAGCGTCTTGTCAGAATATTTTTAATTCGGCCTTGATCTTGTTGGATCCAAATTCCAAATTGACCTGGATTCTCATTATCATCAATTGTTCCTTGGAAACGAAAACCATTCCAACCACCAGACTGATTATTGTAATATGTTTTAATGTTGGAAGGACTAACTCCCCATGCGGCACAACCAACCCGAACCCATAGATGCTGAGGGAATACTTCAAGCTGTCCATATTCAATTTGTACATTATTTCGGTCATCACAGGTTACATCATCATGAGAATCATACCCTCCTGATTGATATGCAGAATCAGCCATTTCATAATAAAAAAAGTGGGAACTATCCTCTGAATCTTCCGTTCCAGATCCAATCCATCGAAGTAATGGACCTGTAGTCATATCGATAGGGTATGCATCTGATTGATATATTTCATATTCAACCAAAACATCACGTTCAACACGATTAGCTGGTCGAAGACTTTCTACATAATTATCTCCTGTATTAAAGTCATAATATCCAGATGGATTCCACTCAATGGTGTTTCCCCAATTTCCTCCATGACTTGTTCTATCAA
>Ga0209925_1001124_pt1 | contig 13579 bp, 15 predicted proteins | sample SalPonR2_A_D1_MG_FD_185702 | JGI IMG/M metagenome (GOLD analysis project Ga0209925, IMG submission 185702) | Salt pond soil microbial communities from South San Francisco under conditions of wetland restoration - Salt Pond MetaG R2_A_D1_MG... ...
AAATCATTATTTCAATAATAAATTTTAAATACCTTTAATTAATCAAAAAAATACTCAGGGGCTAAAATATGTAACCCCTGAATATTCAGCATTCATAGCTTATTCTTCTTTCATAAATGGATACTTATAATCTATTGGTGGGTTTAAGTTTTCTTTAATTGACCTAGGAGAAACCCATCTCATTAAGTTCCATTGACTTCCGGCTTTATCATTAGTTCCAGATTTTCTTGCTCCACCAAATGGTTGTTGACCAACAACTGCTCCTGTAGGTTTATCATTAATATAGAAATTACCTGCAGCCTGTTTTAGCATTCTTTGTGCTTTTTTAACAGCACTTCTATCTTTAGCAAATATACTACCAGTTAGTCCATAAGGAGAAGTCTCATCACAAACTTTAAGATTTTCTTCAAATTTATCTGATTCATAAACATAAACAGTTAATACTGGACCAAAAATTTCTTCTTCCATTGTTTTAAATTTAGGATCAGTTGTTAGTATAATAGTTGGTCTAATATAATAACCTTTTGATTCGTCATACTCTCCACCAGCAATTACTTCAGCATCTTTTGAGTTTTTAGCATAATCAATATAGTTTGAAATTTTATCAAAAGCTGATTTATCAATAACTGCATTAATGAAGTTAGTAAAATCTTCTACAGGTCCCATTTTTAAATTATTTGTTTTTTCAATAAGTACATTTTTAATATCATCCCATATATTATCAGGAATATAAGTTCTAGATGCTGCTGAACATTTTTGGCCTTGATATTCAAATGCTCCTCTAATTAAAGCAGTTACTAATTCTTTTTTATCTGCAGATTTATGAGCAAAAACAAAGTCTTTACCACCAGTTTCACCAACAATTCTAGGATATGTTTTATACTTTTTAACATTTTCTCCAACTTCTTTGTACATTTGGTTTAATGTACCTACAGAACCGGTAAAATGAATACCTGCTAGTTCTTCTCTGTTAACTACTATTGGACCCACTTCAGATCCTTTTCCAGGTATAAAGTTAATTACTCCATCAGGTAAGCCGGCTCTCATTAATAACTTCATAAAGAAATAGTTTGAATATACTGCTGTAGAAGCTGGTTTCCATAAAACCGTATTACCCATTAATGCAGGTGCTGTTGGTAAGTTTCCCCCAATAGATGTAAAGTTAAAAGGAGGAACTGCAAAAACAAAACCTTCAAGAGGTCTATACTCCATTTTATTTAAAATATTATCTGTTGAACTAGGTTGGTTTTCATATATTTTAGTCATAAAATATGAATTAAACCGTAAAAAATCTATCAATTCACAAGCAGAATCAATTTCAGCCTGAAATACATTTTTACTTTGACATAACATTGTAGATGCATTTAATCTAGCCCTTTGAGGACCGGCTAGTAAAGAAGCAGCTTTTAAAAATATAGAAGCTCTTTTGTCCCAAGAAGTATTTTCCCACTCTTTTTTAGCTTCTAAAGAAGCTTCAATTGCTTGATTTATTTCTTTTTCGCTTGCCATATGATATCTACCTAAAACAATACTTTTATCATGTGGAGCTTTTATCTCTTTAGTATTACCAGTTTTAACTTCTTTACCATTAATAATTAATGGTATTTCAACTTGATTATTCTTTAATTCTTTAAGTTCTTTTTTCAATTCTTTTTTCTCTTTTGAACCTGGTTCATAACTTAATATTGGTTCATTATTAGGTCTTTTTAAACTAAAAATGTCATTTGCACTCATTTTAAATACCTCCTAGTATTTTTAAACAACTGATGGTTCTAATATTAATCTTCCTTTTTCAAATCTTTCTAAATCTAATTTTATATCTATACTCAACTCTTCACCGATAATCATTTCAGACATTAATATACCTGTCATAGGAGCTATCATAAATCCATGGCCACTAAATCCAACTGCCATAAAAAATCCATCAATCTTATTGGATTCATCTAAAATGGGTTGAGCATCAGGTGTTATATTGTATAATCCAGCCCACTGTCTTACTACCCTTAATTTCTTTAAAAAGGGAAGAAGGTTAGTTGCCTTTTTAGACATTTCTTCTAAAAACTGCCAACTTGAATTGATGTTATAACTTTCTGGCTCATTTGGATCACCATAACCCATGATAAAGCTGCCATCAGGAGTTTGTTGACAATAAATATTATATGAAAAGGACATTACCATCGGTTGCAGTATTGGGTTAACTTGTTCAGTAACCAAAATTTCATGTCTTTCCGATTTAGTTGGAATATCAATACCTGCCATCTTACTTACCTCTTTTGAAAAACCTCCGGCAGCATTAACTACTTTGTTTGTATTTATTTCACCCCGGTCAGTTTTAACCTTTTTAATTTTACCATCTTTAGTTACTATATCTTGGGCTTTAGTGTATGTAAAAAATTTTACCCCTTTTCTTTTTGCTGCCTCAACATATGCATCAGTAACTCTAAATGGATTAGCATGTCCATCTGTGGGACAAAAGGCTGCACCTTTCACACCTTTAGTATTTAACTGTGGAACAATTTCTTTTGCTTCTTTAACAGTTAAAAGTTTAGATGGTATATCTAAACTATGTTGTAATTTAATATTTTCCTTAAACTGGTTTAATTCCTCTTTTGAATATGCTAATAATAGATATCCACCTTGTTTTAGTTCTATATCTTTTTTTGTTTTTAATATTTCGTTCATGTTTTCAAATATTTTCATACTTTTTTTAGATAACAAACAGTTCATTTCAGTACCCCACTGTTGTCTAATTCCAGCACCACAGCTACCTGTAGAACCACTTGCAATATAGTTTTTATCTAAAACAACTATATCTTTCATTCCTTTTTTTGCTAAATTATATGCAATAGATGCTCCAATTACTCCTCCACCTATTATTGCTATATCAGCATTATTTATCATCATTATCACCTGCTAGTTCTCCTAATTTAATTCCGGATAAAGGTGGTCGATTAGTAGGCATTTTGATATCTTCCATACTTTTATCTGTTAACTTACATATTTCTCTAGCAGCAAGTTCAAGACAGATATTGCCTCTACATGGTCCCATACCTAATCTAGTAATTCTTTTTATTTCATCTAAAGTTGTATAACCTTCTTTAATTAATTCTCTTAATTTTTTTAAAGTAATATCTTCACAACGACAAATTATTGTATTATCTTCCATCTTGATCACCAACTTTTATATTTCTTACTTCCATTAAATATTCTGTTGGAACTTTTAATGTTATTACAGCTGTTTTATCGTTTTTTTCAGGGTCTTTTATTTTTACTACTTTAGCATCACAAACTTTTTCCCCTTTTCGATTTAATCCTGCTACTATATCACCTTTTTTTGGTAAAGGTAAAAATTCATAAGGAATAGTTACCATACTATTATTATAGTCAACAACAAATATTGCTAAACCAGGACAGTTTGCTATACAATTTTGACAACCTGTACATTTATCAAAATCTAGATCTGGTTTATCATTAATATCATCAAATTCATTAATTGCTTCAAAAGGACAACTAAAATAGCAGGGATCACATGGTATTTCTCTAAAACATTCAATAACTGCTACAGGACCTTTTTTTAATCTTTCTTCATCTGGAAGTATAGAATTAATATCATCTGAGGTGGGTATACCTGTTCTTTCCAGCATTACTATCCCCCCTCGCTTTTTTAATTCCTTGTCTGATTACTTTTCCTTCTGGGCCACTTCGTAATTTCTTTAACTCATCTTTTAATCTTTTTAATTCAGTAAAGATATTAGAATCTATGTGCCCAACTTCGGAAACTGCTTTAAGTCCGGCAATTTCTCCTTCTAACATAGCTGCAGTTGCTTCTTCAATACCACCTGAATCACCAGCCACAAAAATATTATTATTTGTTGTTTTTAAATTATCATCTCTAATTGGTACATCACCACCTAGTTCTGGAATATATGCCATTTCACAGCCAGCTTGAATTAAAAGGTCAGTCAATGGTCTTAAGCCAACAGCAAGACAAATTGTATCAGCTTTTATAATTTTTTCAGAACCTTGTATTTCATTCCAATTATCATCTAATTTAACAACTTCTGCAGCTTGAACTGATTTTTCACCTATAGCCTTTTTAATAGAATGATTTGTATAAATAGGTACTCCAGCTCTTCTTATTTTAGAAGCATGAACTAAATATCCACCAATTTTACCTGATGCTTCTATTACAGCTGCTACTTTAACACCAGCTTGTAATAGTTGATAACTTACAATCAAACCAATATTTCCTGCACCGACCATTATTACTCTTTCACCAGGTAATATACCATAAAGATTCATTAAAGTTTGAACAGCACCAGCTCCATATACACCTGGTAAATCATTATTTTCAAACCCAAGCATTTTTTCAGAAGCCCCTGTTGCAACAATTATTTTTTTTGGCTTAATTTTAATAAATTTATTATTATGAGATACAGTTAATACACCATCCTCATAATATCCTTGAGCTGTTGCTTCTGTATATACATTTATATTTTCATGTTCTTTTATTCTATTAGTAAGTTGTTTAGCAATCTCTATACCCCTTATTCCAGCTTGTTCTTTTTTAGATCCAAAAAACCGGTGGGTTTGTTTTATTAGTTGTCCACCTAATTGATGATATTTTTCTATAATTATTACTTGAGCACTATTATCAGCTGCTTTTAAGGCAGCTGTCATTCCTGCTGGTCCTCCTCCAATAATTAAGATATCTGTCTCAATCAATTATATCACCTTTTCCTACCTCTTCTTGTACAATCATTCCTTGTTCAACTTTAGTTATACATGTTTTTACATTTGGAACCCCATCAACAACCATATGACAGGAAGAACAATTTCCAATAGCACAGAATAATCCGCGGGGTCTTTCATACTTACTACTTGCTTTTAATACTCTTATTCCTGAAGCATATAACGATGCTGCAATTGTTTCACCTTCATATGCTTTAATCTTTTTCCCATTATATGTGAAAGTAATTTCTTTATCTCTTTTGAATTCTAATACCGGATGTTCTTTGATACGCATTAAACTCCCCCTTATTTACTTATTCATTTTCCAAGGGCTTCATTGCTGTTTCAAACTCTTTAACCACTTCTGGAAGTGGGTCTTTACCAAAGTAGCTTAAAATATATATAACTAAGGCAGATAGGAAAAATCCTGGGATTATTTCATATAAACCAGTGTATGCAAATAAATTTTTCCAAATAATCACTACTAAACCACCTGTTATTATTCCACCTAAAACACCATTTCGTGTAGTCTTTTTCCAAAATAGACTAAACAATATTGCTGGTCCAAATGATGCTCCCAATCCTGCCCAAGCATATGATACAATATCAAGAATTGTCCCACCAGAAAGTGCGAAAAATAATGCAATTAATGTTATTAATAATACAGCAGCTCTACTAATCCAAAGTAGTTCTTTTTGACTAGCATCTGGTCTTATAAAGGACTTATAAAAATCTTCCGCTAGAGCACTTGATGAAACTAAAAGCTGTGAATCGATTGTACTCATAATAGCAGCTAATACTGCTGCTAAAAATACTCCCGCAACCCAAGGGTTAAATAGTTTTTGTAATAAAACTAAAAATACTGTCTCAGTATTTTGTAATGCTTCTGGAGCAGCTATTATACCTAATGCTCCTACAAAAACTGCACCTAATAAACTAACTACAACCCAGCTTACACCAACAAACTGTGAAATAGGTATTTGTTTTGCAGACTTAATACCCATAAATCTTACTAATATATGAGGCATTCCAAAATATCCAAGTCCCCATCCTAATAATGAAATCAGTGATATGAAACTTAAATTTTCAGAAGTAGTAATCCACTTTACATCATTAGCAAAACTATATGATACCGTTTTTGAAGCATCTAAAAGATCGGGATTAATACTAGCTATTTGATTAAAAACCTCAGTAAATCCACCTCTGAGAGAAATAATTGTTAATGGAACTATTAGTAAAGCTAAAACCATTAAAGTTCCCTGAACAAAGTCGGTCCAACTTACTGCTAAAAAACCTCCTAAAAAAGTATAAAGACCGATAACTATAACAGCTAAAATTACAGCTAATCTATAGTTAATACCTAATATGTTCTCAAAAAGTAGACCCCCAGCTACCAATCCTGAAGAAACATAAATTGTAAAAAATACTAAAATAGCCAGTGCAGTTACTACTCTCAATGCTCTACTTTTATCTTTGAATCTATTTTCAAAGAAATCTGCAATGGTTATTGAATCAACAACTTCTGTATATCTTCTAAGTCTTTGTGCAGTAAATTGCCAGTTTAAATATGTTCCAATTGCAAGTCCAATGCCAATCCACATCCCATTAAATCCTCCAGCATAAATTGCTCCTGGAAAACCCATAAGAAGCCAACCACTCATATCACTTGCTTGTGCACTTAAAGCAGTTACAAATGGATTTAAGGATCTTCCTCCTAAAAAATAATCAGATATGTTTTCATTTTGTCTGTAATAATAATATCCAATTAAAAGCATTCCTCCTATATAAATAGTAAATGTAATTAATACAGGATCCATTAACTGTCACCACCTTTACTTTTAATAAATCGTAAAAGTGATAACAATACGATTAATAAGTTAGGAACCAAAAGCCAAAACCAAGTAACTGTAGGTAAATTATAATCCATACTCAATACTCACTACTCCTTTCTAAAATTTTTATAATTATACCATAAATAGTTAAATATGCAAACTTTCACCATCCTTTCGCAATTTTTATACAATTTAGAATATTTTAAACTTATCTAATTATAACTTCTTGAATATTTCTTTAAATCCTTTGAAATATAATGAGAAAATTCTTTTAATCCATATAATAAAGGATATTTGTCTAAAATATAGAATTTAAATAATAATGACAAGATACTGAGGTGATTATATTGATAACAACTGTAACCTTAAATCCTTCGATAGATAGAGAATATTTTATTGATGAACACAAAGCAATGAAAGATCAATACATCTATGAGGAGGAAGATCTAAAAGTATATCCCGGTGGAAAGGGATTAATTGCTGCAATTAATCTAAAAAATCTAGGTTATGCAGATGTTCAAAATATTGGTTTTGTAGGAGGTAAACAGGGTCTGTTTTTTGAAAAGATGGTTCAGGACTTTAATATTACAACAAATTTTATATACACCTCTAATGAAATGAGAAATAACATTAAAATAATTGCAAGTAATCCTCCAAGTAATACTCTCTATAATGATTATACTTATTCAGTTAGTGATAGAAGTGTCAAAGAACTTAAAAAAAGATTTAAAAGAAGTATTAGAGAAAGTGGTCTAATCATGATCGCAGGTTCAATTCCAGCTAATGTAAGTTTTGATATTTACAGAGAGTTAATAGAAATATGTAATGAACTAGATAAAGATGTATATCTAAAAGCAAGTGGTGAAGCTTTAAACAGGGCTTTAGTTGCAAAACCAAAGTTTGTAGTACCATATTTTAAACATACACATAAAATATTAGATATAAAAGTTGATAAAAAAGATGATTATATTAAAATGGGTAAAAAATTACAAGAAAAAGGTGCCCAATATGTTATAATGCCTTTTCATACTAACCGTATACTATTTGATAAAGATGGTTCTATATATATGTTGTCACCTCGTGATTACTGTATAAAAAACTTACTTGGAGCAGGTGATGCTTATAATGCAGCATTTTTTGATTATATTTATCAGAATGGTTTTGATTTTATTGAAGCAAATCGATATGCTGCGGCTGCAGCCTTAGATATTGCTGAACATAAACTAGTATTTTTAAAAGACAGGGAAGAAATTGAAAAGAATGTTGATAATATTATAATTGAAGAACTGGAGGGAAGATAGATGGCAATCGTTAAAAATTATATGATGAGATCCTTAAACTCAGTTTCTTATAATGATAAAATCAGTGATGCTATTATTTATATGCATAAAACTGAAATGCCAATCTTACCTGTAGTTGATGAGGAAAATCATTTTATTGGTACTATCTACAGTAAAAATATATTAAAAAATATAATTCCTGAACAGTATGGTTTTATGAACAGCCAAAGAATACTATATGATAGAAACCAAGCAGCCGAAACCTTGGCAGAAATTGAAGATAGAAAAGTAGAAGAATACATGATTACAAATACGGAAACAGTTTTTGAAAGAGATAATATGGATAAAATTGCAGATATAATGTTAAATAATAAAGAATCATATATCTTTGTTACAAATGATGAGGGTTATCTAAGAGGATATATATCAAGAGGAGATCTATTATTTTACTTACTTTGTACTACTGATGATGATAATAATTTTTAAAAAGAAGGTTTTAAAATGAATGCTGATGTGATTAATGAATTGTATCAATATGAAGAGTGGTTTATAGAGCATCAAGTTGGTAATAAAGAAATATTTTTAGTTAGTTTCTTTATCATTGCTGCTCTTTTTATCGTTTTAATAGCTAAAAAATATAATATACCAATCGTAGTTGGGTATGTCTTTTTAGGAATATTAGTTAGTGTAGAAGTGATTGATTTAATACCTTATTTATCATTGGAGCATAAGGTCTGGTATGCATATTTAATTAATAGCTTTGAATACCTAACACAAATTGCACTTGGATTTATTGCTTTTACAATTGGAAGTGAGCTCTCTTTAAAGTTATTTAAAAAGTTAGGTAAAAGTATTACATACATTGTATTAATCCAGGGACTTGGTGCCTTTTTTATGGTGTTTATCGGAGTACTATTAATTGGTTATCCAATGTATCTTGCGTTAATACTTGGAGCAATAGCTTCCGCTACAGCACCAGCAGCAACAGTTATGGTAATTAAAGAATACAATGCAAAAGGACCTGTTACCTCTATGATTATGGCAGTTGTTGGATTAGATGATGCTTTAGCTTTAATATTATTTAGTATAATAAGTCCTATTGCATACAATCAATATACTGGTCAAAGTGGTTTTGATATAAATCATATGATCTTTGTCCCATTGATAGAAGTTATAGGTTCTATCACAATCGGCTTATTAATTGGTTATATATCAGTTAAACTAATTGAACAAATGGAAGATAAGACCAAAAAAATATTAACTTTAATTGCAACAATCACTTTAGGTTTATCACTTTCAATCCTATTTGATTTATCACCATTAATTACTAATATGACTGTGGGTTTCTCTTACAGAAACTTTGCCAGAAAAAACTTAAATATAGCAGATTATATTGATACTTTAACTATACCACTATATGCTATGTTTTTTATCCTGGCAGGTACTGAAATAAGATTTTCAGCTATTAATATAAACTTTATTTATTTAGCAGGAGTTTATACTATAATGCGTGTAATTGGTAAAATTGGTGGAACTACTTTAGGTGCTGTTTTATCTAATTCTCCTGAAAACATAAAAAAATATGTAGGTTTAGGATTACTACCACAAAGTGGAGTAGCAATTGCCTTAGCCTACACAGTTCAACAAAGATTTACTCAAGATGCTCAATTAGGATTATTAGTTTTTAATATTCTGCTTTTTACAGCAGCACTAACAGAAATATTTGGATCATTTGCAACCAAATATGCTTTAACAAAATCAGATGAAATTAACAAATCAATAACTTAGTAAATGCTATAACAAAATACTCTAAGTTTTTACTTTTTGAACTATAGTAGCCATCAAAAAGTATGTTGAACCTATTAATAATATAATTGATGCACCAGACGGAATGTTAAACAAATATGATAACCATAAACCTAATATTGAAAAAATCATTCCAAATATTATAGCTAAAATTATTATCTTTTTAAAATTATAAGTAAACAGCCGCGCCATTGCTGGTGGGGCTGTAAGTAACGCAATAATTAATATTATACCAGTTACCCTGATTAATACAATTACTGTAAGTGCTATTAATATAAAAAGAAAGTACTCATAAAAATTTGTATTAAGCCCTCTCACGTAAGAAAATTCCTCATCAAATAAATATGCTTTCCACTGATTAAACAAAGCAGTAATTGCAATTACTACAAAAATCACTAAAACTAACATAACTTTAATATCTAAATTAGTAACAGTTAAAATATCACCAAACAAATATGAAGACATATCAGGTGGATAGCCTTTCATAAATGAAATAAATAGTATTCCCAAAGACATTCCCATTGCCCACATAATTCCAATTAATGTATCAGAGTCAACTTCAGTTTTTCTTCTAATTGTAACTATTACAACTGATGATAAAAGAGCAAAAAACATTGCTCCAAATATTGGTTCAATGTTTAAATAATAACCCAAACCAACTCCCCCAAATGAGGTATGAGCAATACCACCACTCATCATAACTAACTTTTTTTCTACTATAATTGTACCTATAATTCCACATACTACACTTGCCATTAAAGCGCTGTATACAGCATTTTGTAAAAAGTTGTATTTAAGTAATGCTTCAATCATCTTTACTACCACCTTCATGTTCACCTAATACTCTATGTGGTATTCCATGTGCAATAAGATCTACTGGACATCCATATACCTGATCAACATCTTCTTTTAATAAATTTTTTCCTCCGTGGTAGTGCATGTTTTTATTTAAACAAGCAATACTATCAAAATATGAAGAGACAGCGGTTAAATCATGTGTTACAACAAGTATGGTCATTTCATCATTTAATTCTTTTAAAATATTATATATATTATTACGTGATTCAGCATCTAAACTAGCTGTTGGTTCATCTAAAAGAAGTATTTCTGGATTTGAAGCTAAAGCTCTCCCGATCAATACTCTTTGTAGTTGTCCACCAGATAATTTACCAATCTGTCTGTTTTTTAGATTTAATATATCAAGTTGTTTCATAATATTTTCCGCAGCAAGATAATCTTTTTTACTATAATTATGAAATAATCCTTTTTGATCTGATAATCTTCCCATTAAAATTACATCTTGTACATTAATTGGAAAGCTTTTATTAAAATCAGATATCTGTGGCACATATCCAACTAATTTTCTACCCTGGTCTATATTATGTCCATCTATTTTAATCTGACCTTTATTAGGACTTACAATACCTAGAATTACTTTTAATAGAGTAGTTTTACCTCCACCATTAGGTCCTATGATTGCCAAAAACTGATTTTTATATATAGATATATTAATATTTTCTAAGACCGGAATTTCATTATAAGATACATAAAGATTTTTTATTTCTATAACAGGGTCTTCCATTTGTTAATCATCTCCAGCAATTTTGTTAGCCATCTCTACCATGTTTTCTAGATAGTTTTCAGCTAAAGGATTTAATTTTACTAAATCAGCATTAATTTCTTCAGCTAATGATTCGGTTTGACGACTATCTATTTCTGCCTGATGGTAGATTGTACTTATATTATTTTCTTTTGCAAAGTCAATAATATCTTGTAGTTGTTTAGGTGTAGCATCTTTTCCTTCCTTTTCAATTGAAATCATCTCTAAATCAAATTCCTCAGCTAAATAACCAAAAGATGGATGATAAACTAAAAGATAATTGTCTTGCTTTTTTATTAAGATATCTTGAATTTCTTGTTTTATGCTTTTTATTTTTTCAATATATTGTTTACTATTTTCAATATATTTTTTCCTGTTTTCAGGTTTTAAATTAATGAGTTCATCCCTAATAATTTCTATCATATATTCTACTCTTTTTAAAGATAACCAAATATGAGGATCACGGCTGTTATTTGTGAACATACGATCTGGATATTTATTATTTACTCTTTCAAAGAGTTTAACCACTTTTATATTAGGATTAAACTGTTTTACTTTTGGTAAGATGTTTTGGAGATCAGCAGGTACCCCCATTGAAAAATATATGCTTGAATCTGTAAGATTTGTAAGTTCCTGTGGTTTAGGAGCATAGTTACCCGGACTGTATCCTGGAGGAATCATTACTGTAACATTGGCATCATCACCTGCTACAGCTTTTACAAATTCTCTTTGAGGTACTATTGTAACCGCTATATTTAAGTCATTAGCATAAACTATATTTGCTGAAAATATTGTAGTAAACATTATCAAAATAAATAATATACTTAAAAAATGTTTTTTATTAAACATTTTATCACCTCGAAGTCTCTGATTTACTTTTATAATATCTTTCCTTATCTTTATACATTTTTTTGTCTGCTCTTTCAATAAGCTCATCACTATTTTGTCCATCACCTTTGCTTTTTTTAGCAAAGCCATGGCTTAAACTAATTTCATATGGCTTATTGGAATTATTATTCCATTTTTTTATTTTTTCTTCAATTCTTTTCCAAACATAAGAAGTATCATCCTTATTTGAATCACTAAAAATTAATAAAAACTCATCTCCACCGAGTCTTGCTACTGCATCAGTATCTCTTATATTTCCGGCAAGAATTTTTGCAACTATCCTTAATAGATTATCTCCTTCATTATGGCCATAATTATCATTAATATTTTTTAACCCATTCACATCAATAAAACAAATTGTAATTGGTATATTTTCTCTTTTTACTCTTGCAATTTGTTTATCTAAATATTCTAATCCCATTCTTCTGTTCATAATATTTGTTAATCTATCAGTAATTGCAAGTTTTTTTAACTTCTCTTCATGCTTTTTCTTTAATGTTATATCAGATATAACCATTACAATTCCTAATAATTTATTTTCTTTTGATTTAATTGGAGAAAGAGTAAGATCAATAGGGGTCTCTTTTCCAAAACTAATTAATTTTACATCTTCTTTTTTTATGGTTTTTGAGCTTTCACAAATTTTATCTATTAATTTTTTAAATATATTGTTATTGTTATTATCAACTACTTTAATATCTTGTTCTAATAAATATTCCCCTTCCAAATCTTTATCTATACCAAATATATTATAAGTAGCTTCATTTACAAATCTAATCTCATTGTCACACTGTAGAGCTATAACACCTTCACCAATACTTTTTAATGTTGCATAGTATCTTTCTTTTTGCCATTCAAGTTCTTTGTTGGTTTTTGTTAACTCTCTTTGTACATTTGTAAGTTCATTATTGATTTGACTTATTCTATTATATAAATCAGCACTTTCTCCACTTAAAACGACATCATTTTTAGCAACTACTTGTTGTTTTATTAAAGTTCTTATTTTATTTATATATTCACTGTTCATTTTCATAAAATGATCATAGTAGTTTAATATATTTTCTTTGAATTTATTTGCTAGAATTAAATAAGAGTTATCACTAACTCTTATACCAGAAAAATTATATAATACTTTTTTATCATTAATAATTAGGTGAACTTCAAATCCAAATTCACCTTCCTGTATCTGAATGTTTTTTGTAAAATCTAATAGCTTTGTTCTATCACTTTCATCAACAAAAGAAGTTATTAACCTATCTTCTTTTACAAAGTTTAAAGTAGATTCTTTATACAGCACCTTTTTAATTTTAAGGTTTTGAGATGTTAAAACAACAAATCCCATTAATTAATTCCTCCAGTAAGTTTATTTGCTTTTAATACTGCATCTTTAGCATTATAACTATATGCATCTACATTAAACTTCTCCCAGAGATTAGTATTGT
>Ga0209925_1001126_pt1 | contig 13572 bp, 19 predicted proteins | sample SalPonR2_A_D1_MG_FD_185702 | JGI IMG/M metagenome (GOLD analysis project Ga0209925, IMG submission 185702) | Salt pond soil microbial communities from South San Francisco under conditions of wetland restoration - Salt Pond MetaG R2_A_D1_MG... ...
CTGGAGGGTATGGCTGTCCAGGAGAAGCGCCTGGTGTCAAGGCCGGGGGCCGACATGGCAAGCAAGGGGGAGGGAGAGGGGGAGGGGGGGGCAGACGGCCTCTGCCTTCGATCGCAGCTGAGTGGGATGGTGTCATTGCCTGACAAGGAAAACTTTGCGTCGCTGCGTGTGATGTGGCAAGGGCAATGTCTGGGACGAGGAATGAGGTTTTGGGACTCCGACAAGAAGGAGGACGTAGTGCTGATCGAGGCTTTCGCTTTGCGGGACAACGAGGCCCCGCGTCCCGGCTGGTTCGGGCCACAGGCGCCTGAGCAGACAGGCAACGAAGACATGATGGGTGTGGGCAGCTACGTGGTCAGGGGCCTGGGGGCTCGACGCTTGCTCTCCAGCCATCCCGTGCGCCATGCAGCCTCTGGTGCCGTGAGCCACGTCCTCGTCTCCCATCGGACCCCGCTCGTCTCTCACTTCCACCTCCTGCAGGCGGAGGGTGGCGTGGAATGTCGCGTCAGCAAGGGGGATTTGAAGGCGTACATTCCTTCCGAGTACTGGCGCTTCCCTCCCCGCAGTCCCGACCATGACGTCGGGAGCTGGTACATCGAGCGAACGGGCTTAGCTTCTCCAGAGACGGAAAGGACTTTGCGGGCGAAGCTGCGGGGCAAAATGCTGCCACCTGTGGTCATGATGTTGGTGTGTGCCTTCAAAACGCTTGATAAGGAGGAGCAGGAGGTCGGAAAAGGAGGAGGGCCGTCGCGGTTACAGGAGACACTGAGAGGCTGGGTGCAAAGGATCATGTGAACGTGATGTGGATAAGAAACAAAGGTGACTAGCGGTTGTACTTCTAGCAATAATGAAAGTGGAGATACACTGGAAGGATGTTCTGGGAGTGCCTGCGACGCACAGACCACTGGATTCGATTGCTTTCCCTGTACACTGATTTACTGCCTCTCATCAAAAGGCTTTATGCGAGAAAATGCTCTTTTTCAGCACACTGAAAAGCGCCGAAGGAGGCATGGGTTTCTCTTGAGTATAGCTCGCGGCAGGGGTACATCCCGGAAGGCAACGCTTTGACACCGCGGAGGCGCTCTTTCCACCTGAATCCTCCCGACCCAAGCTCTTCTTCTCCATCACTGAGCCCCCCCTCCCTTCCGTGCCATAAGCAGCGCCCTCAGGCGATAAGCCTAAAAAGCGAGGGCGAGGAGAGAAGAAAGATCCCATCGATCTCGACTGGTGACTTCCTGTGCTGCTGCCTGAGCCCGAGGACAACCTCCTTGTGCCGCCGGCCGTCAATGGGGCGGCTCCACGGGCCTTGCATGGCATGGTAGGTGTTACATGTGCCGTATCGCTGCTGGTGCTGGTGTTTACATGCTTGGGTACAATTGAGTTGCGCTCGGAAACCAGAGCAGTGCGGGACTGGAGCCATTCGCCCCCGCACGAAACGTCGCTTTCCTCTCCTCCTTCTCCTTTCCGACAGCGCACAGCCTGTTTTGATTTCATCGCCTTTTCTTCAGCTACCTTGTATCCAGTATTTGGACCACGTTGTCGGGAAATTGAAAGGGATACGTCCAAGAAATCGTCCTCCGCTGGTGCTAACGGTTTCCACACACTCCTCAATTTCTCTTCGTCGTAATTGGGTGGACGCGGGGATATAAGCGCCCGACATGCTTCAACTTTTTCAAAGTCAACGAAGGAAGCTCTTCGTCGCTTCTTGGAAACGGGAGCCACAGGCGTTTTCAGCCGTGTCACTTCCTCCTCTTCGTCATGCCGGTCAATCATCCATCTGTTGTCCTCCAAGTACTTTGAAGAGACTTTTCCCTGATGATTTTGAGAGGATAAGACAATAGCGCCATCAATGTCGTCTTCAGTAATTTGATTGCCACTGTCGTCCTTTCTTCCAAAAATGGAGGCGTACAACAGGTCGAATTGGTCTTTGACGACGTTTGGTTGCTGTAAAGCCTGGGTGAATGCATTTTCCGCTGCTGGGGAGTCAAGATCTTGCATTTCCATGCCCACGCCCTGTGCTACAAAGACATTTTTGATATGTGAGAGGCGCGCAAGCTCAGTTACTTGGAAATGGCGTTCCTTTTCCCGGCCCTCAAGACACGGGGCTCCTATGCTTTTCGCTCGCCTCTCAAGGCTCGCCTACCCCGGCTATGGATGGCGTCATCCTTCAAACACCGTTGCTTTTGCCACTTAAGTACGCTCCTGCCAAAACGCTTAGCTTACGAATATCTGTTTTTTTCACGCCACATTAGCGCAGACAAGTCTAACACACATAAAGATAGCGCAGACAAGTCTAATACACATAAAAAATGGATGTTCATAAAAAAATTCAGTTGTTGCGTAAGTGGTTCTCTCTCTTTTGCATTTGTTGGAAATATTTTTACATTTTCGTGTCTTCACCATTACAACATAAAAGAAAACGACCACAGGTCCAATATTGAATACATGGAAAGCAATAAAAGAAAACAAGATGAACAAATTATCCGTCTGAAGGAAGAAAACAAACATCTTCGGGCTCAATTGCTCGGAAAGGTCTGTAACATCTCTGAGGGTGTGGTCAGTCTTAGCTACATTCAAAATTGCGCGCTTCCTAACGGTCTGCATAACACACACTTGCGATGTTTGCGACCGGCGGAATTGATGGCTGGATATGTCAAACTAGCAGGTGTCTGATATTGATGCGAAGAAGAAAAGAGGAAAGACATATCGCGAGCGCCTTGAAGCAGCAGCGGAACAATCCCGAAAAGAAGGAGACCAGATAGCAACCGATATCATGCAGCAAAAGAACCTTCTCGACGAATTGCGGGTAAGAAAGGTACACATTTAAGAAGAGAAAAACTCGTTGCATTTCTATAGCTTTGGCATTTAAAGGCTTTGCGCTGAATAATATGCTCCTCTCGTTTGTTTTTACCTCTGGGCATCCGTGTACGTACAAGGATGAGGCCCGGTCTCTGCAACTTGAATTGAGCACCATATATCCATCCTCGCTTACTTCAATGGGTGTGGAGAATGAGCGCGTTCGAGATTTGGAAGCCCAGCTTCAAGGAACGACAGCACAGTACAATGACGCGCAGACAATTTTAAAGACGTACGATGGAATTGTCAAGCGCCTAAAGGTAAGCTTGTAAATGCAAAGAATGAGATGTTTCGCAGCCCAAAAAGAGAGGCACCAGGGGGCATCAGAATCTATGCCGTATATGAGCTTATGAATGTCATCCATTATCTCATGTCTGTCAACGCGGTCCTCGGGTGTAACAAAACACAGGAGGAGCGTCTCACTTTTGACCAGCAGCTTTCTGCCTTAGAGCGCACCGTCCGTGTCAAAGAAAATGAGCTCAAAGAATTGGAGCTTCTATCTAGTACGTGACATTATATAAGGAGGCAAAGTGCTCTATTAATATGTTGACGAGAAGGTTTAATACATGCAGCAGGTAACATATGCAGGACAAGTGTGTGAAATTTAACCGGCTACTTCCTATGAACCAAACAGAAGATGCTTACAATGCACAGGAGATCGCTGAACAAGAACTAGCAAAAGAGCGCTCTGAATATAATGAGGAGCGTGCGCGAAGGGAAAGAAGGCTACGGGAACGACAGCGTAATGCAAAATATTGTTTACAAAGACAAATGCAAGAGCAGGAGAAGTCGCAAGGCGAAAGTGCGGGTGGTAGCATATGCCAACAGGAAACTGACCAGCAGGACGAGCAAGACGACGAAGCTGGTAGCGAAGATTACGTGACTACACAGCAAGTGGAAGCGGACAGATTAAGAACTTTGACAATGCTTGTCAAAAGTATAACTGGGATCGGTGATGCACAGGCATTGCGCTCAAAACTTGAGCACCAAGGGGAGGTCTTGCGGAAGTCACAAGAAATTAGCAAAGATAATCAGGTGACTACAAGAATGATAGACTGGTACTACCCCAGACTCGTTGACATCCGGCGTGTCGAGCGTTCACATCAGAGATATGAAGGTAAATGACGGTAAAAGTTTCCTAAAATCGAGCACGCGACTTTTTTTTCTTCTTCAATATCTGAGCAGGATCGCTTAGAGAAGCTACAGAAAGAGCGGGACATCCTCTGGAATCAATTACAGAGTTCCAGATATTCACCGCGCCCCCTCAAGGTCTGTAACGAATAATAAGAGAGGTCATCACTTGGCCCTGATCGCGATGCTGTAGAGGTTATTGATGAAAGGGGAGGAAAGAATGGCAGGGGCCGTATAGAAATAATCCTCAGGATTTTGAAGGCGTGCGTCATCCTAGACCAAATTTGCAGGAAAGATGCTTAGAAATCTCAAAATTGACGCGGATATTTTTGACTAATCGACAAACATGCTTTCACGACCACAGTCCGAAGGCCTACTTCGCCAGCTGTTGCACGACAAGGAAAAAGTCAAGGAGATCGAAAATAGGTGCGAGTACTTAGCACAACTTGTGGCACATTTGCAGTGTGGTTTAGTGGAGCGTTTATGGCCTTTAGTAATGCGAAGCAATCGGAATCACCTTGCTGCTTCGCCAAAGACGGAAAATCTCGATCGAGTGGCGCTTCAACGTATGCTTAAAAAGTTAGAAGTCCGCTGCTTGCAGCTGCTTGACACCAAATCCATCCCACAAAAGCATTGAAATTCTCAAATATGGGGAACCAAACGCTCATCCAACCCATCCCAAGCCCCAGGCTTGCTTCTGTCGAATCCGCAGCACTCAGCACGCATGTGTAGTATCTTTTGGATAAATCATTGCAAAGAAGGTGTATAAGGCTTTTTCCCGGAAGCAAAAGCTCCCGTGGGCACTGTAGAAACGAAAGTGAGGTGATAGTTATTTTTCGATGCACGGAACGGTATATATATTCGCAAAGCTTGTGGAGGCTATCGCTGTCCTTTGTTTGAAGCAGTCTTCAGCGAAGCTGCCACGGAGCTTCGTTCAGGACCGTTTCTTGGCATTCAAAACTCTACGACTATGATACTATCGAGCATTCCGCATGATTACAGCGCAAAGCCTACCAAAAAGATGCGGTAATTCACTTGCGGGACCGCAATCATTGTCAGCCATCAGCGCACTGTACTCGTAAAAAGGCGAACATTGTCCGGTAACTCGCTCATGTCTCACTTGAGCTGATGTCCTCTCTAAAATAATAGGGTCGGTCCCAAACTCTTTTAAACTCCGATGAAACTCTATGTGCACTACGAGGAGGCTGGTCAGGATGAAAAGGCATTGACGCTTAAGTTGACTCTGCCCAAAAGCTGGGCGGAGCAGCCGTTGCTTCAAGTACTGGAGCTGTTCATCGAATCCTACAACAAGAAAAAGACCGGTCTACCTCCCTTGGACAAAGACTTTGTCCACATGGAAAAAGCTGGGTAAGTCCTTACTCGTGACAGCGTTCCCTTTTTCCAGACTAGACGCCTAATAGTGTTCTAATGTACCACTGGGACACGCCTCGCTGCCTGTGCACCATGCTCCATACTCAACGCTGCTACAGGGGCGTAATCCTTCCAGTCGGCAACATTGTGAGCGACATGTTGAGCGATAGAGATGATTTGTATATCAGATCCGGGCCAGGGCCTGCTCGTGGGAAGATTGCCCATCTCAGTTCGCCCCCAAACGCGCACGCTTCGAGTGAGTCGAGCACAGGATTGTTGCGCTGCAAAAACTATGGATGCAATCAGTCATTTTCGGAAGAAAACAATTCAGAAGAGGCGTGCCGCTTTCACAAGGCACCCCCCGTCTTTCATGATACGAAGAAAGGGTGGTCGTGCTGCGCGAAGCGAGTATATGACTGGGACGAGTTCCATACGGTAAGCGTGGAAGTGTTCGTTCTCGGCCCCAGGACTTTGTTTTGAGGCAATTGGTGTACTTTAATTGGCGGATAAAGGGGGGACTCACAACTTTCGATATTCACCGTCTCCAGATCGAGGGGTGCACCACAGGACGGCACAGTCTCATCGATCCGAAGGAAATTTTCGCGCCGTCCCCCACCCTGGCTGCAGCCGCGCAGGCCGAGAGGGGAGATTGCAGCAATACGTCAAGCGCTGCTACAGTCATCAAGAGCATTGATGAATTCAATCAGTCGAATCCAAATGCCGCCGCTGCATGCAAAACAGCAGCCTCGATGACGCAGGCGGGCACGCGCTGCACCGTCAAACCGGACGGGTCTGCCACCTGTTTGAACAAAGGCTGCCAAAAGGACTACTTGCTCAAGGAGAATCATCCCTCTGCATGTCGGTAAGGACACCGCGCTCGATGGAATCGTGAGCTTTACGTTCCCACGCCAACACTTCGCCATTTCTCCTCCCTTCCTTTCTTTAGCTACCACGCAGCCGGCCCCGTCTTCCACGACGCGGGTAAATACTGGTCATGTTGCCCTGGAACGGTCAAGTACGACTTCGACGACTTTCTCAAGATCCCTGGATGCATGCTCAGTAGTCATTACGACGGAAGCCAGGAGAGCCTGGAGGCGTTCACTAGACACGCCAAAACGTCTGAGGGCACATGAGAATGTGGGATGGGGAGAAAGAACCACGTATCCCCACGAGGAATGGCGCATTGGGAGCGAGGGGGATCGACATAGGAAGAAGCAATAAAAATTCTGCTCAATACGGTATTTTTTATTTTTTGGCGTCTTCCGTTCGTAGCCGGCGGACGAACAGCGATGCAAACTCGAGACGGACAGTGCCCCACGGTCTTCGTTCGAAAACATCATTGCCAACAACCTCGCACACTTACTTCCAGGATCCTATAAATATCTTACAACCACCATCCGCCTCTTCCTTCTCACGCGCATGGATAATCAACGCCACGATTCACACCGTTGCCTGGACATTTCCCCCCCATGACGGGTAATCCTACCCGTTTCCTTCCAGCGTTCCCCTTCTCTTCCATTCGAACTTGAATGCACTTTACTTATTTCTCTTGTGAGCATCGTGCATCCGCTTGCTGGCAACGGCAATGGGAATGATAATCACAAGCAGGATTGCCAGGATTGCCAGTCCCATAACCATTTTCATCTAGATCGTATGGAGCAAAGGAAGAGAGAGGGGGTAAGGGCGAGAAGATCGCAATGAAAAGGGATGACGGCCCACGCCGCCTCCTGCGACTTCCAATCGTCCGAGGTTTACACACATGGCACAGCCAGAAACACCCCCGGCATAGGAGCAGGATAGGGGTAAGACAACCAAGCACGTACTCGGAGCTGTTTCCAGCACATCTGTTTCTTCAGAGTAGTGGCGTTTCTCTTGAACATGCCGGCTTGAGCCTGCAGATCCTCTGTGCGTGTGACGGTCATGTGTACGAGTCACCGGGGGACCGGAGAAGTGAGCTTTTCCTTTTTTAAAAAAGCGAAAGAGTCCTGGCAAATTCTATCCCTGAGCCCTCGTGCCGACTGTCCTTACCAGCCGCCTTCTCGATGTTGTCCAAGGCAACACAATTCGCCAGGGCCACCTGGACGTTTTCCTGCAGGACGAGCTTGACCGCGTCCACCTTATTCATGACCGCTGCCAGTTTATCCACTTCAGCGAGGTTGTCGTATTTCTCGCACAATTTTCGCAGCATCTCCCCAGAGCTCTTATCCAGACCTTTTTCTTTCACTTCTAGACTCTTCGTCCCCGTCTTGGCCAAAAACTGTGTGAGTGCACAGGGTAGAAGTCAAACGAGAAAGGTCACGTGCGCGACGACACGAACAGGAAAGGCCACTATAAATATTACGTCTCAGGTGGTCGGACGCGATGACGGGCTTGCTGCGATCCAAACACACATACCCACCACCACTCATGCTCACCGATCTCTGGAATTCCTCTAAACAGGCATGGGCGGCCCGTACGGGATACGTGCGCTCGGATATAAGAATAAAAATTCTTCCCTCCACATCGGACATGAGGTGCCATGAGGAGCCACCCGAGGCAAAGGAGAAATGCACACCCGGTCGGACACTAAGCTGGTCACTCTTAAGCACCTCCTTGACGCCTGTCAGGTCAATGACTGTGTTGTAGGCATGACTGGCGACGATTGCACGGTCTTGGAAACGAGCTACACCTAGAAAACTTAACATGGAGGAAGTACTCAATGTAAGGGAAGCATTTACGCATGCATCTGTGAACGATGAATATCATCACGAAGCTCGGGTATCGTTTGCCAAACTCAGGCAACTCAGAAGGAGCCCCACAAAACATATCATCTCTGCCACGAAGAATCGCACTTACTGAATGTTGCCTGAGGCTTTACGCTCCGCCATTTTTGCTTAAGGTACCGAAGGACAAACACACTTGTCAAATAAGGGTCCTCTGTCAAAACTTCGGAATGTGAGAAATTCCGTTGAGGGACATTTTAAATGTCCTTACATTTGTCATTAAAGAATAAAACGTACGAGTGGGAGAATAGATACGTTGAATAAGGCAAGCGAATGAATATGGGAGCAAAGGAGAAGCATTAAGAAGGAAATACCCTCTGGAGGAGGAAATACAGAGAAGAAGGATAGAGATGGCACCTAGAGCCATGAAGGTAGAGGGCCCATGAAAGCAGCAACGAATTACTTTAGGTTCCCACACATGCCGGACGCAAGTAAGCAACACTCACCACCGAGTCGTAGAAAATCGAATATATGAAATACACAAGTCCGCATGTCCGGGACACGAAAGGCATGATGCGGCGCGTATGCGGCGGCGGCTGTGTGGAGACCGACACGACTGTCCCGGGCAACGGCTGGCCTTAACGGCCTTGAGGAGACGGTCGGCAATGTCGGGGAGGTCTGAAACCCAATCTCTGAATGCCGCAAAAAGGGACCAAAAAGAACCTAAGTGATTTGTGATAAACGAGCCAGAATTTTCATCGTCCATTTACTTTTTTTTCATTCCTTTCCATAATTCTTGGAGCTTTTCCGTCGCTATCTTCCCTTCCCGTAGATTTTCCTCCCCCATGTTGGCAGCGTCAAGCACCCAGGAGTCTTGTCTCGGACACAGCGTCGCTTGAATGTTTTGACGATCTTCATAAGTTTGGGCAATCGATGGGGAATGAAGCAGAGCATCTCGCGGTTTGTAGTATAGATGACAATTGATGCCCTTTTTTTGGCTACAACCTGTCACTGTTGCTGTAGATGATGACTCGGGTCGCTCCCATGCGTTTTGCTTTCGACCACCCTCTTTCATATCACTACTAGTACAAGTACAGTAACAGGATAGTTCCAAACCGAAAAGTCTCATGAAGTCGAAAGTTTGCTTCGCATTTCCAAAGCAAAGAAGGCGCTGCACTTCGTCTACTGACATCTTCTCTTTTTGAAACATAACTTTGCTCCACAACTCCATGCTCCGTCGCCGCGTGATGGGGAAAAGCTTGAAAATCAAAGACCGAGCGAGCACATGAAATGTTCTATCCTCCTCTCTCAAAACCAGATCCCAGTTCATGCACAATCGATGAAAGCGTGCCCAGTTACCAGCCGCTAAAGCTTTCGCATACTGCAGCGCCCATTGCGTTCTGGGAAGTGAAAAATCTCGTCTTCGCAGTTTCGTCTTGGAATTTTCGCAAGATTTTAGCTCTGTCTCCTCTAGGACCCGATAGGTATGTAAAAACAGCTTTGTCCACCCGTCGCCGTCACAGGGTCCAGCTTCCCGTCTTTCCCCACTCGAGAGGACATCGTGCAGTTGAAGTAATGTGTAATAAGCGAGAAACTCGTCCAAATGAGGTTCAACTTCGTTTTCAGAGTCAGCCATTCGCCCATGTTTATGTGCCTGCATGAGAAAGGACGTGGAAATGGAGTGTGATGAGTGTAGGAACGGACTACAGCTGACATGCCCCCCGTCGGATTCGCTTTACATTTTGGAAAAAGTCTAGCAGCGTCGCAAGCCCAGATCTAACAGCATTCAGTCTATATTGTAGAAAAGGAGGAATGAGTGAGAGAGTGACTAAGGATTTGGCTGATAGATACATAGATTTTTTTTTCCGTCCTGAAGTGAAAGAGTGTCCACGTACCCCATGTGCGCATCAAAGACTGGTGGCACCTGTGTGGGTTTGCAGTATGACAATTTTGGCATGTGCTGTAATCGATTCTAAGAGTAAAAGAGTATCGAGCACGCAAGTCTTCTCAAGCCTCATACCTGCTCTGTCAAAAGGTAGTCGAACAAAATGTGGAAACGAATGATGCGTTTGTAGATGGCCTGTGCACCGGAGCCCGCCAAGCCTTGCACTATGATGTCCTTTCGCACAGCCATAAACCGATCACTCATGAAGTCATACAGCTCCACAAGTCGCAAAAGATCCTCTTTTCTCGGCGCTTTCTCCTGACCCTGGCTTTCTAACACGCTCAGCGCAACACTCCACAAGTGCGCCACAGTTCGCTCTAACCATTTGAGGGGACGTACGTCACCGGCTGTCTCGCCACGTCCATCAGCGGCCCGTTGATACCGCTTTACAGCTCTCTTCCAGGAGGTTGAGGTTGTGAGGAAAAGATCAGTGTGAGTCCGACAAAAGAAAATGTTTCTACTTTCATTTTCTCAATATACCTCGGGGTCCATTTTCCTCAAATGCCGCCGCAGCATCCTTGTCGCATCCGTTGCCTCAAATTGGCTTATATCGTGCTGTTTTTGTCGTTCTTCTTGCTCTTGTATACTACACATAGCCTCACATCTCCCCTTGATGTGCACGTCGGACGTAAAAGTTAGTGCCTAAAGCTTTTCGTCAAAACATGTTTGACCTTTTAACTTACTTTCATTTGCGAAAATAGCAGGGATAAAGCGCACCCTATTTCTTGAACCCACAAACTTTCTGTCTTGTCATGGATGACGTATTGCGTCGTGAAATGTTGCATGAGTGTGAACTGCACGGGCTTGTAGTCGGGAGGTCAAGCATACTAAAGCACCATGATGTGAGGGGAAAGGTCCCTTGGTCGGGATGATATGATGGAAAAGGTACCCCTCGAAGCCTTCGAGACTCGAGTCGAAGGGCCACGGTAGCTGATATGATGGAATAGGCACCTCCCTCTCAGGGCCTCCTCGAGCCTGCGAAGGGCGAGGCGAGAGAGGGCAAAGGGAGAGAGCTTGTGCCCGAGGTTGTTGTCCGCTTTGTGGGCGCCCTTTCGTACGTCGACACCGGCCTGCAAGGAGATGAAGAGAGCAGCCTATATTTTGTTCCATGTCGTGGGGAAGCAGACATTCGCCCACACAAGCGTTCACGTTCGGTATCCCATTGCCCGACGTATGTCGTACTCTTGCTGCCCGTCGCTCCGTCATCTTCGATTTTCCAATTCTCACCGCAGCATTTCTCATGCCTTCTCAATTTCGAATCATCTCACAAAACAGCGTCGACCCATGCTTGTTGCACGAGGAATCTTTCAACTGGCCGCCCGCCGCGGCGTGCACACAACGCGGATCCTGGCCTCGACTGCTCGTGAGTTTACGCGGGGAAAGAGCCGCCGGGATGTCATCATTCGTGACCTGCAGTCAGTGATTTTTAGAGATTCACCTTACTCACCTCTCTCTTACTTAATACTACAATACCTGACTCACAGCTGCCGCGGCGGACGCATCTTCGGGCGACAACTTAATCCTGAACTTCTCCCTCCCGGCTGCCAGCATCTACCGCAACAAGCCCGTGGCGTCTGTCGTCATTCCGGTAAGTAGAGCCTGCATTGATAGTAACCTTTTCCCGTTAAATCCAATATATTTCGTCCATTTACTTCACTCGCATGCGCATAGCACCCAGTCATCCCAATGAACCCTCTCTCCTCCGACTAAATCTACCATTACACAGGGGCTTGCTGGTGAATACGGTGTGACAAAGAATCACTCTCCTGTCATCGCTGAGCTGAAGGCGGGTGTGGTTCAGATTGTGCATGAGACAGGACAGGCACCGGAGAAATTCTTTGTCAGCGGTGGCTTCGCTCTGACCCATGCCAACTCTGTCACGGTGCGTACACGGATCCCGCGTGGTCTGGGAGAGAGACGGGCACTGGAGGGAGGGGGACGGTTTTGGCTTTCGGAAACATCAGCAGCATCAGACCTAGTTGCGCACACGGTAACTAGTCAATAATTTAGGGACATGCAACGCTTGGCGAGCCTGTGGAGTTCGGGTCCGAGGAGGGGTCCTTGGCCCATGTCTGCCGCCGTGTCATGTGATTTTCTGAAAGCCTCTGTCCTTTCTTTCCAACATACATACAGGACATTGCGGTTGTGGAAGCCGCCAAACTTGAGGACATAGACGTAGAGGAGGTGCCCAAGATCTACGCCGAGGCCATGAAAGACTACAATGCGGCAGCGGAAGGGAGCAAAGAGAAGGTTGAGGCGCAAATTGAAGTGGAGGTCGCCAAATCGCTGGCAGGGGCGCTGGGTGTGGCTCTCACGTGAGGGAAAAGAGCGAAACCGTGTGAGTCAGTGGATATGCGGGGGGATTATGCTTATTGAGAGTGGTGAGGTGGAACGGACCGTGGAAGGGCCTCTCCGAAGCGAGGGAGCCCTGGAGTTCACAGAAGCACAGAAGAGGAAAAATGTTCTGGGTCGCACGGCGATTCGTTGTGTTGGAGTCGTCCTTCTTTGCTTTTTCCCACCCTGTTAATACGCCTCCGCCTCTCGAAGCCCGCCCTTTCACTTCGTTGCAGCCACGCCTTCCCCTCCTCTTCCTCCTTCCCTGTCCCCCCACGCCAAATACGCCGCCGCCGTCCCGACTCGCTCCGCGGCCACCCACACTTGTCTCTGCGCCAGCTCCCAGTCTCCATCGCTGAGCGCCTGCGTGACCCCCGGAAAAGACACGCCGGCGTAGCCGAGGTAGAGTCCCGGGGCCTGGAGGACATGCTTGAACCACTTCCGGCGAGGCAAGCCCTCCTTGGCGCAAAACCGTCGTTCTGTGAACGCCAGCCTGTCATTTAATGCTGCCAGTGCCTGCTCTCTGTCCTGCTTGACGCCCGAGCTCCTGAGGCCGGCCGCCTCCCTTGTCACTTGCTCCGCGGCGTTTTCATACGCCCGCACTGCCGCTTCCAGTGGCGCCAGGTCCAAGGACTCGGGCGCCACCTCCATGCTCGTCCCCACCAGCGCCTTCAATTCCTCCACGTACGCGTGCAAGGCTGTCGCTTGCGCCGTGTGCTCGAGAGGGAGGACCAGGGCGTCCGCGACACGGAGAGCGAGCCGCCCCCACAGCTCGGCCACCATCACGTGGAGCTCGAATGTCGGGTCGCCGAAACGTGACATCCATGAGAAAGAATCGTAGGTGCTATGGTACATCCCGTAGGGCCGCTTGAACCGATCGATCACCGCGCCCATGTCTATGCTGGAGATGCCTGGAGGGGAGGGAAGGGGGAAAGGGAAGGCACAGGATACAAAGCTATCAGCTTGACGGATCCGGGCAAATAATACACAAACCACCCTGTCCTGGCAGGAAGTAGCGGCCTGTTTTCTCCTCAGGCGTGCCGCGGCCGACCGACATACGCACCGAGATGATCCAGAAAAACGGTGTAGTCCGAACCTGAGCCCAGGATCTCGATGCCTCCCTCGGCCGAGAAATTTCGGGCCACCGGCTCGCCCGAGTAAGGGTGGAGGACATCCTCTTGCAGTGTCTCCAGCAACGGCCGCAGGGACGGCGTCGCCCCAGCATGGAAAAAA
>Ga0209925_1001130_pt1 | contig 13565 bp, 11 predicted proteins | sample SalPonR2_A_D1_MG_FD_185702 | JGI IMG/M metagenome (GOLD analysis project Ga0209925, IMG submission 185702) | Salt pond soil microbial communities from South San Francisco under conditions of wetland restoration - Salt Pond MetaG R2_A_D1_MG... ...
GCGACTATCATTTGAGGAGAAAGCAAGCTTTTTGAGGTTCTCAGGCTCCTTGGTTCCGAGGGGGTCGGGGAGACGCCGCTATCGGTCGAGACCGGCCTGTGGTATTGTCGGGCCCACACCACAGGATCTCATAGCACTGGGACTGCCACGCCTCACGCTTTCACCGCCATCGCGCCTTGTCCCCGCTCCCTCCTCTCCCCCGACAGTACTACGCACAACGATCTTTCAATTCCCGTCTCCTCGCGCGTCTGCAAGCCATGCAGAACAAAATTCAGGTGTGCTGCCGCATCCGCCCACCCAGGAGCCAAGAGCTTCTCCCGCCATCTCCCTCCTCATGCGCTATCACCACCTCCATGAGGGGTCTCCGACCCCAGACCCATCCTGCCAGCCCGCGCGGCGATCAAACACCCGACGCCGGGGGGGTTGGGGGCAAAGTACTCGCAGTCGAGGCACTCAGCGACGTGGAAGTCGGCTTCCTGGACTCACGCACCGGCAGGGGCGGAGCCTGGAAAGCCTTCAATTTCGATCGTGTGTGGGGTCCCGAGGCCACGCAGGAGGATGTGTTTCTGGACGTGGAGGCCTTGGCACTGTCGGTGCTGGAGGGGGAGAACGCCTGCATTCTTGCGTACGGACAGACCGGGTCAGGGAAGACGTACACAATGGGGGGGAACAAAGGGAGGGGAGAGGTTACGGCGGAGCCTGGCATCACCTATCGGTTGCTGGTGAAATTGATGGAGTTGGTTGGGAGGCACAAGGGAGAGGACGGGGCGGAGGAAGCGCTGGGGCTAGGAGGAGAAGGGGAGGGACGGATGCAGGGAGAGCGTGTCGATGCTCGCACGGAGGATGGCAAGGACAGGAAACACGGAGAGAATGCCGGGGGAAAATCGACCCTGTTGGGCTATGACGTGAGCATATCCATGGTCGAAGTCTACAACGACGAAGTGCGCGACCTCCTACCGCACTCAGCCGCCACTCCCTCCTCCATTACCTCTACCACCTCCTCCTCTTCCCTCCCCTCCTTCACCAAACCTGCATCCGCCAGCGCCCTTCCCGTCCTGGAAATACGGCAAGATGCGGACCATGCCGTCCGGCTCCCAGGCATGGTGGAAGCCACAGTGGAAAGTGTGGAAGGGGCACTTTTTCTCATAGCTCATGGCGACCGGGCTCGGAGCACTGGGGCCACTAACGTGCACGAACACTCGTCGAGGTCGCATTCCATCATTCTCCTGACCGTCATCTCTCGAAGTACGGGGGAGAAGGGAAGGCTTTATTTGGTCGACTTGGCCGGCTCGGAACGGGTCAAGAAGAGCGCGGTGACGGGCACCGCTTTGAAAGAAGCGCAGCACATCAACAAGTCTCTGTCCGCCCTGGGGGACGTGATGGTGGCCTTGGACAAGAAGGCCCAGCATGTCCCCTACAGGAACAGCAGTCTGACACACCTGCTGCAAGATTGCTTGGGCGGCTCGGCACGGACGGTGATGATTGTCACGGTCAGTCCCATGGGCGAGACGGCGGAGGAAACGCATTGCACCCTCCAATTCGCGACGCGTGTGAGGGACATTCACCTGGCTCCAGACAGAGGGTCACGGGGAGGGCGCGCCAACGTGCGGGTGAAGAATTTAGAGCGGGAGCTGCAGGTCCTTCGGGGGAAATTGATGGCAAAGGAGACGGAAAAAATCGAGGCGGAAGACGCCTTGTCCGCGAGCAGGAAGGAATTGGCTCTCCTGCAGAGGCAAGTGAAAAGCCTGGCGGAGGCCAAAGGACGGGTTCAGGAGGAAAGGCGGCGAGGATGGGAAGAGCAGCTCAAGGCCTGGCGGTCGTCGAACGAGGCTTTGACCACGCGGTGGCAGACGGAAAAAACGGCGCGAGAGAAGCTGGCTCAGGACTTGGACGAGGCGCAGAAGATGATCAAACGCCTTCAGCAGCATACAGAGACGCGCGGCGTTGCCCTAACGGGTACCCGGCAGCAGCTCCGGGACAAGGAAGAGGAGGTGAAAGAATTGAAAAAAAACTTGCGGAGCGTCCGACGGGAGCTGTCTGCGGCAATAACAGCGTCCTCTTTGCCGCGAGGAAGTGCCATCAGCGCAGTCCAAGGTCCGTCTCGGTCCACACGCGCAATGAATGGTCCCCCTCAGATTGCCCCTATTGTCCCGGGCGGACGCCGGCTTCTCGAAGAGAGTGGTGAGTGCCTGGGGGACAATCAAGTCCACGACGCCGGGAGCGATGCCGACCCGCACAATACAGGCACACATGCGTCGCCCGCTTTGCCTCACCCGTCCTCGTCTCCCAAAGCCACATTTCCTACCCTCCTGGATGTGCCCTCCGCCTTCGACCCGTCGGCCCCGATCGCTGAAGAAGAGAAGGTCGAAGGCAAGGAAGATAATCCCTGCAAGCTTCTTTTCCCCCCGGAGCAAGGGCGGGCGTCGGCTCACCGACGCCCTTTCGATGGGGACGAGAATCATCGCGAGACAAGTGGAGGGGCCGAAGAGGAGGATTACCTTTCGGATAGTGGAGCCACGGGCTTCATGACTGCGGTGTCTGATCTAAGCAAAAGTGGAGGAGGCTGGCCTTTCTCTCAACGGAAAGGACACGGTGATTCTCACGCGAAAGACGCCGACGGATCTCGGGCTTGGCCGCGACATGTCACGACTGCCTTCATCCACACGCCCACACCCTTTTTTCTTTCCTCCTTTTCTTCCTCCTCCCCAAGCACCTTTCCAACCACCGGCATCAATGCGTCAGATAGAGCGCTCTCCTCGCCCCCCTCATCCTTTCCCGCGCTAGCTGCAGATTCCTCCATGCCCTCTCGGTCTTTTGCACATGATTTGCAAGGCCATGGCAATGCGCGCCAGACAAAAGAAGCCACAGCCATGACGACGCCCGGGCCCCTCGCACATTCGCTTGCGTCCTCCAAATATTTTCCATCGGAAGACGCAGATCCTCCTTCTCTTCCTCCTTCAACGTCTACGGCTCCTGCCACTATTTCCGCGCAACACCCGGCATTGAGTTTTCCTCGTCCTCCTTCTCGGCTTCTGTCCCCGCCGATGCCGTCTTCCGATGGAAATCCGCCGGATGATTCCGAAGAACAAAGTCCAAAGAGCAGCCTGTCGATGGCTTGTCAATTAAATCCTGATGGCGGCACCAGCCATCATGTTACCGACGTCCAAAGGGATATACCGAGAGTGGAGTGGCATCGTAGCCGCATTCCCAGTCACCAAGTCCGAAAGCCTGAGGTGATCAAACCAAGCATGACCTTAAAGCCTGTACGAGGCGTGAGTGGTGTAGGGAAAGGACGAGGGAAAGCAGTTCGCATCCCTCGATTGGCACCGCCGCACCGGGTTGGGAAAAGAAGGACGGCTGTCGCTGGGAACGGTGTCCAGGCTGGCGACGAAGAAGACGACAGCGGAGAAGGCGTAAAAGAAGGAAGGCTGAAAGGAGGAAGAGAAACAGGTAATGGAGCCCGTGCAGTGTGGAGGGAAAGGAAGCGTGGTGACGCTCGTTCCCATGCACGACGTATCGACCGCGCGGGTTTTAAAGCTTTTCCTACGGCGTCGACCAGGCCGCAAGAAAATCCTTCAAAGGAAGCGATCAGGGCGCGGGAAGAGCTTCGGGAGCATGACCTGTCCGTGCACGTGCCGGCGCGAGAGAAAGTCAAAAGCAGAACGACGCGGTGGCGGTGAATGTAACGAAGGCGGCAGTCGAGAGGCGCAAGAGACTATGAAAGTGGAACCGAGAAAAATGAATAGGTCTGATAAATCGCGACGCTGACGCACAGGCGAAGAGACAGGAACCGTGAAATTGATGAAATTTTACCCCAAATCGCAGATTGTATATAAAGTTGTTTTTCTTATGGTAGGGCCGCGCATAGAAGGATGTTATATACCTATGACGCTTCGCCGCGAGCACTTAGCCGGCTAGTCTAAGGCGGCTGCTTGCCTACAAGTGGCCAACGGAATGTCACAGCTTTATTGAGATGCCTGCATAATCGCCTTAATCTCTTGAGCACCGCGTAATCATGGACCAGATTTTCACAGCCGCCATAATCCTTGTCCTCCCTCCCCCCGGCTCCCGCAGGACCTTTCCGACCCCCCCGCTTCTCCATGATCTCATTCTATATATCTCGGACATGCACATTCCTTCTTTTGTACCCTGTATGACCTCGTTTACTGCCTGCGCAAGCAATCTTCGGCCCCCCATCCCTTCCAAGTCGCGCCGTCGTTGATCGCTTTAAACTCTGGTGACACTCCGGCGAGCCGGGTCATACCCAATTTTGGCCCAGGCCTGCGCCAATTCCTCATACAAGGCTGGGTGGGATTGCGCGAAAGCCTGAGGGTCTTCCGCAAAGACCACAAAGACAGTGGCCACGCCCGCGTCCAGGACACTCATGACGATCAAACTGACAAAGAATCCCGCGAAAAAACCCACCACCGCTAAGATGACTGGCCAATTTCCCCCCAAGCCAAACATGGTTCCGTACACAAAGCCGACCACGGCCGTGAGCAAGGCAATAATCAGGGCGACCAGATTGAGGGCAGTTTCGGCAAGATCGTCGTTGATGATCGCCGTCAGACCCGCGCGTTTGAAGAGCTCGAAGGTCTTGGTCCCGGACTCCCGGAAGCCTGTACCGTAGGTGGCACAGTAGACCATGGCGTACCTGGGGAATGGAACATAGAAGACTCAAAATTGTTAAGAATTATTTATAGCCATCTAGCTAACTATGCCGTCCGACCCGACGTTATTCCTCCGGACCCCATCTCTCTGTTCTCCATCTCGCCCAGCCTACCGGTTGAATATCTGCATCAGGCGTTCGATGATGGCCATCAGACAGTTCACCACACAGGTCAAGGCGTTCTGCCGCTGCCCCTGTCTCCGGCCAGCGTGCAGCATCTGCCGCAACGCCCGCAGCACGGCAAGGATCAGGGAACCGAAACAGATGGAGCCGAAGGAGGTGCTAGAGGCCCGGAAGAAGGACTTGGAGACGACGCCCTTGTTCTGTCCGCTGTACCACCAGTCGGCCACCATGCCCGCCGCCGAGCAGAACAGGACGTTCTTTACTACCAAGCTGCCCCAAAACAAGGAGATGAAAAGGAGGAACATGATAAGCGGCGACACGTTCGCGGAAAATTCGCTCAAGTCCTTGCAGACGCCGGCCTCGGAGAGGGCCACCACACCCTCTGCCGTCTCCCGGGAGCAGGCACAGGCGCCGGCAGTGTCCGTGCACTGAGAAAGCAGAAAGCTCGTCCCTTCGATGACAACGATCTCGGCCCCCTTGGTGACGGCGACGCCGTACGCGGCCAACTGCCATAGGAGTGCCCACCCCATCTGGACGACCGTCATCACAGCCGCTAGGAAGAGGATGGAAGGGTATTGAAGGGTGGCGGTCGCGGAGCACTTCAGGTTCATGGAGGCTGCGAGTGGAAAGGGAGAGGGTGGGAGGGGAGCAATGCGTCAGCGCTTGTGTACCTGTCAAGACGGACAAGGCCCCCGCGAGGATACCGCCTATGCCCGCGGGGACCAGTAACCTCATCTTTCCCTGCCTCCTGTGTCCATCCCGCAAGCCTTACCGAAGGGAATTCGGTCCCTCACGCAGTAATACCACATGACTTGGATCGCGCCCATGAGCCCCGCCATAATGGCCATAACGAAGTTCCCGTACACGAGAGCCAGAATGACGCCCACGCCCGAACTGATAATGCTCCCAATCAACGCGGCCGTGATGATGTGAGCCGCGTTCCGGAGTAAGATGCCCGTCCAGAGTGCCGACCAGGCGGCGGCCGCCCCCAAGACGACGGCTAAACCAATGTACACGGAGGTGAGGCCGCTCTCTGCGATGCGGTAGTGCTCGCCCGTGGGGTCTTCGGTCGTGGGGGTGTCTGTCGTCAGGTCTTGGTCCCTCAACGCCTTCAGTCCACGTGCAAAAGCCAGGTAAGCGATGAAGCCCAAGTGGGCGAGGAAGAGGACTGCCGCCCATGCGTCCTGGCATTTGGCCGCGTCTCTGTCTACCCCCCCACTCGCAGCACCGGACGCTGTGTCGCCCCCCGTCTCGCCCGCCCCCGGCTTTCCGGGCTGTGTCATTGGAAGAGGTTTTCCCGGCTGTTGATACTGCGGCTCCGGTCGGTACTGCTGCATTTCCACGGCGCCGGTCTTACTGGGGTAGTGCTGTGGGTTCTGAAACTGAGAGTGCGGTTGGACGACCTGTACTTGTTGTGGTGTGTAATAGTTTCCCGACGCCGGCTGCTGCACGTATACGGGTTGACCTTGAACCATCATTGGCTGTGCGACCGCGGGTTGATACATAGGTGGCACGCCATTGTACTGGCCACCTTGTTCATTATTTTGCGGTGGGGCGTAGAAACCCTTGTAGATAAAAATACGATCAATGGAGCGGACAAGGGAGAGTAAAGAAATGGCCGTGAGAAGAAGCAAATAGACATTCACTTGCTTGAAATGCCTGTGATTAAGGTCAGGGTGAAAGTATCTGCCACCGCGAGGCCATCAACTATCGGCAAAGACAATCTCACATACTTGTACAACCAGCCAACCAGCCCGTACCTGAGGAGGGACTTGAGGGTAAAGCGACGGCGCATTGGGTGCGTTTTGCCACTCATCCTTTCTGTCATTAGATGCCATGAGCGCGGCTGGTGTCGCACGACTTGCATTGATATGAAGGGGACATTGGGTGAGAGCGAAGACGAAGGCCACAGCCCCGCAATCCTGACCGTTTCTACCACATTCGCACTCAAAATTCAAACGTTCGTGATCGAGCGAAGAGATCAATAGGGACATATACACAATTTGCACATGGTAAGGCTTCTGCATGTCGGAACGAGGGCAATAGATTAGGTTTCAGACGCTGGATTCGATTCGCAAGACGCTGGGAGAAAGCCAAAGGACGAAAACCGTTACTCCGGCCGTGTCCGATGCCACCATACTTGTACCATACGGGTAGTGCACGCTTTGGTTGAAGGTTGACCGCGAAAGTAGGTATGTCAGAGAAAAGGGAGGGAGGGATAGATGGAGGGAGAAAGGGAGGGAGGGGAGGGGGATGGTGTGCCACCATCTCAAGGGAGGGAGGCGGGGCACCCATCCCTATCGGTTGAAACCATCCTTCACAGCCAAGCGCAGGTAGCGGAATTTGTCCAGCGCAAAACATACGATATGCAGTATCTCGAGCGCTCATATACAGCATGACAGTGCTTTCTCCCCAACATGCGATGATTTTGTCTCAAGTTCTCTGTCTACTGGTTGCGAATATCTTGCACGGATGTACCGCTTGCGTTGCAGAGCTTTTTTGCATCGCTCCCTCGCTGGGCTCTCGAAGTTGAAGGCCGGCTTCAGTCCTTATATCGTACGGCAAGCCTCCACAAGCCCTGCGATGCATCGCCTCTTACAATATTCGTGTCGTTTGTGGTTTCACCTACTTGCAATCTTGCATCTCACGTTTTTCAACTTCATTTTCTCGTTTCGTGAATATGACGTCTCTTTTCGGGTTCTTTTCCACGAAATACTCTGATTTACATCCTCCTCAGAACACGTTGCCTCATACAGACAAATTTAAAAGAAGATGGAAAGGTTCATGTCTGATATGTACCCTGGAAAATGACGCATAAAAATTGTCAGAATTATACATGATTTTCAGCAATAGAACTTTTTATGGACGGTTCATCATCTAACTAGAGAACAGAACAATGATAGGACTGGTCGTCCGCGTTGCAATTTATGCGTTTTTAACGAACAAATATGCTACAGACGTGCCTGATAAAAGTTACACATAAGATAACGAATGCATGTAGAGAGGAAGAGAACAAAGACATTCGAATCAGAGGGAAAAAATTAGGTGGTAGGAAAGAACTACCGACTTACTTATGACCGATTTGGCTGTTTGCGTATAAGCAAGGGGATGTCTCTCAATTATTTAAGCTCTGTGATGCATTATCCCTACCTTCCAATGAGATCACCAGTGTGCCGACCCTATTATGCTTATTTCCCCCCAATGACACAACAAAGATCGGCATCATGATTTCCATGAGAGTGAAGTTTGGTCCGCAGATGTGAAGGACAGAATTGCGAACGATGTCATGCGTGATATCTGGGTTTGAAGTTTGATGACATATGCACATTTGACTGGGATCCTTACTTACATCAAGCAAAGCGCTGTAGAGGCTTTTAAGGGAGCAAGAAAAGTTCAGAGAGCTTCTTAACTCTCTAAATTTAAAAATTCAAAGCGAGCAAAATTTCGGAGAAACCTCCGGGACTAAATGGGCCCAGCTGGGAGGCTCGACGAAATGCCCGGGAAAATCAAAACAGGCCTATTCTTTGGCAAACTCGCATCGATTTTCTCACTTTCTGTCATGAATATTCTGCATTAAAGTAGTTTTCTATTTGTCGCCCCTTCAATGTAACACTTTTCATTGTTTGAGGGCTACAATTAATGCAGTAAGGCGACGGAGGTTCAAGTCTGAGAGTAGCAACACGTTTCATAAGCTTGTTCCATGTCTTATTACATCAAAGACAGGAACCACATCTCAGTAGAGATTCAGACAAGACTATCTTTGAGCTCCGCAGCATATTGGTGCCTTCATCACACGATGCGGAAATCGAGCACAAAAAGAAAGACATGGACAGTCAGCCTCCGTAAAAGTATCCACCGGTTTTTCCATCCGCAATACATTACATCTGCTGTGATGCTCATCCTTTTGGCTACATCTTCACCGTCAATACCTTGTGTAAAGGCCTCCACAACGGCAAAAAATCCACAAATTGCGAAACCTCCCCACGTCCTTATGATTGTCGTCGATGATGCGGGTGTTCAAGATGTGGGGTATAACGCAAGGTGAAATAGTGCCGAACTCTATTTCCTGTGAGATCTACGATCTCACTTCGCTTTCGGGTGATCTTTGAGCTTGTTTCAATGGCCGTAGATTCATACGGTAGTGTGAAACCTCAATTAACACAGGTTTCGGTCTTCTCTCTTCTATTCCTTCCCCTTCTCATTCCAGTCCTGAGTCACCTCTTCGGGGCAAGACCCCCGTTTTGGACTCATTGGCCGCCGAGTCTGTACGTCTTAAGGAATACTATGTCCATCCGGTCTGCACACCTACGCGGGCAGCTCTGCTGACAGGTATGTTAAGGAGATGCGGGAAAGCACTGGGACCGGAAAGCACTGGGACCGGCCGGGAGAGATCGCTTCATTTTAAAAGCTTCCCACGTTTTCGGCGCTTCCAAACCGCATTTTATCTGCGACACGTTCTCAACTTTGACTTGTTTCGCTCTCGGAACCGCGAATGCCTAGCACACACCACGAAGTCAGAAGAAGAAATGCCCCTTTGGTTCTCCATTAATTTCACGACAACTTTTTCACGCATAGCCTTCCTTCTCTCCATTCCCAACCACCATTCTCCCTCCTGTAGGGCGCTATGCCGTGAACGTCGGCATGCCTTTTCCCTTAATCGGGGACGCAATTTCTGGCCTTGATGGGAGCATACCCACATTACCTGAAATGCTGAAGTAAGTCACACGTGACCTTGTATTTTTCGCCCTTGGTCGGAGTACGCCTTCTTAAAAGCTTATCGTATTTTAAAAAAGATAGGGATATGGCACGTGTCTGAGCATGTGATGTGTACACTTCTCTCCCAACAGGAGTGAGGCTAACTACAGTACGCACCTTGTCGGGAAGTGGCATCTGGGCGCAGCCAAGGCCAAAAATCGCCCTCTGGCCCGTGGATTTGATTCCTTTTACGGCCTCTTAGGTGCCAGTTTTGATCATTATACCAAAAAAATGGGAGAGGTGCGAGACTTGTGGAAGAACGAAGCGGAAGTCCCAGCCAAGGAGGTGGATGAAAAGGAGCACGCCACCACTCTCTTCAGCCGGAAGGCTGTGAAGGTCATAGAGGAGCATTCTGCCCGGGGACATGCGGGCGCAAAGGATGGAGATATGGATCCTCTCTTTCTGTACTTGGCCTACTCGGCTCCTCACGCCCCCTTACAGGCGGACGAGAAATTCATGAAGCTGTGCAGCGATGTGCCGAACCGGCATCGGCGGACTTTCTGTGCCATGATGGCACAGTTGGATGAAGGCATTGGGAATGTGACAGCAAGTTTGAAGGCGCATGGCATGTGGGAGGACACGGTTGTGGTGTTTACCAGTGATAACGGGGGCTACTTCCTGGTGGGCGGATTCAATTATAACTACCGAGGTGGCAAAAGCGGTGGATGGGAAGGTGGTGTCCGGGTCCCCGCCTTCATTCGCGCACCGAAACGATACAATTTCGCACCCAGGGATTTTAGAGGAATGGCGCACGCGGCTGATTGGATGCCAACATTGATGGGCATGGCGACTGGGAGGGAAGAAGGGAGGGAGAGGATGGGAGATGGCTACGATTTGAGGAAAGCTTTCCGGGGAGATGAGGAGGGTGGAAAAGAGAAATCGCCTAGAAATGAAGCGCTGCTTCAACTAGATATCTTCCAGAACACGTCGGCGTACAGGAGTGGGTGCTTTAAGTTGCTTCTCGGGTGCCCGGGGATCACAGAGCTCAGCTTGGAACCGACTGAGACCTTGTGGGTGGTCAAAGACGAGGAGGAAGAAGAAAAAGAGGAAGGGGAAGAGGAGAACGGTGTAAGAAAAATTTCGCCCTTTATGAGAGACGTTGAGGCGAAGCTTTTGGAGTGGATTGCCGACTTGTTGGATGCGATAATGTAAGTGAAGGGGCAGGTAGGAGACAAGATGAAGTCGAGCTTGACAGTATTCTATTAGCCCGTAAATCACAGCATATCAATTGCTGAGTGATCATCATACCTTTCATGTTTCGCATTTTGGGGCCCATACTACGTCTTCCAGGTCGCCTGCTAACAACCAGGGCATCAAGTATCTCGCCTTTCTTAACATAGCAGTCTTCAATGATTGGTGGACTCGTACCTCTTTTTTTAATTTCTTAAATTCCCGATACCAGGTAAAGAGGGGGCGGAAACTTTCAACTATAGGCCGGCAGTACTGTGCACCGGAATCACAATGTTGTCTAGAATTTAAATGGTCCCCGAGGAAAAGTTCGGGGAACGGAAACAGCCACTTTCGGATTCTTCGCCCCGCCTTGCCGTGTTGTTAATATTGCACAACAACGAAGACTTGTCCTCCCTCCCGACCTTTTTCTTCTTCTTCTCTCCCCCTCTCTCTAGGACCTAACGATGTGGAAGGGGACCCTCGGCGAGCACGGCCCTGTCTTAGATTGGAACCGGGACTACGGCCCCAAGATCATGCTCTACAACCTCTGCGAGGACCCGGAGGAGAGGCACAATCTGGCCTTCAAGAAGGGAGGAAAATACGTGGTAGACAGGCTTTACAGAGAAATGATGTCGATTGTCAAAGATGCGCCCCTTCAGTTTGCCGGAGACCTGGTCATTTCTTTGCCTGGAGAGCGAGGAAGGAACCACAGCGAGTTCCCCTCGCAACCCTTCTTGCAGGAGGCGGAGGACATCTCCACGTTCGCTTGGGTTCTCGACCGCGGTTTCCATGCGCTGAACCGGCGCATCACGTACTTGGTCCATGGCCTCTCGGTCTTGTTGCTTTTGACGATAGTCTGGGGGTGGTGCGTTGTGGAAAGCATATTTGAGGAAAAGAGGAGAAAGAGGGACATCGGCGCCCTTAAGAAGGAGTAGAGAGCAGAGGAAGGGATGGTAAATCTCCAAGGTAAGGATCCTAACGTCAGGGCAAGGATAATGAAAAAAAAGGAAGAGCGTGACGCTGCGATTAGTGGGCGTAGAGGGTATCATCGGGATAGGAAGGATGGAAGTGGCGATGCCGCGTACAGGAGAGTTAAATAGCAGAAGCTGTTGATAATATTTAAGTATATGTAAAACCCATAGAGAGACCGCTGTCCATCTCAGCAAGTAAGAGACCAAGCACTGGAATGACGGAGGATACGAAGAGTCAATGACACAGGAGCCTCGGTGCGGGCCCCGAGGCAGTCTTACTCCAGGCATGAGAAGTAGCTGAACAATGTTTGAAAACGAGACGAATTGAGCGGAGACATGTCAAGTGGTGAACCGCGCGGATAGTTTTGTGGGAGTGTGCCTCGTTCTGCATGCGATCACCCGTTTAAGATTCATTCATCCCAGAAGCCTTTAAAGCTTGAGATATTTCTAAATTTGAGAGCGTCAAATCGTATTCAGAAAAGCGTTCGAAAAAAAGAAATGGAGGCATGATGTATCTCAAGGATCAAAATTGCTTAAACATTTCTTATTGCTTTGTTTGAGACATGTTCTTCAACCGAAAGGCATTTACCCTTGTCCCTATATTCGTAGTCGCCCTCCACAAATCTTTCCTATATTACAGCGTCCACGTCATCATATCCACCTCCAACAAAGACTCCAGAACCATCTCCCTGCTTGTCCCTATCGCACTCGCCAAGTCCTCCTGTTTCCCCACACTTAAGCCTGCGAACCGCCACAGCAACTCCCCGTCCAGCGTCCCTTTTTTCCGGCCTTGCGCCCATCCACGCGCCTCCACCAGCCGGAAACCTCGGGGATTGAAGGCCCCCACGTGCGGCAAAGCATTGACCATCACGGCCTGGAGGGCGTACAAGCGCCGGTAGACTTTTTCCTCCACCGGCACCAGCGCCCCGACTCCTCCCTCCACGCTCCCGAACACCATGACTCGGACACCGGCTCGATAAGCACCGGGGCGAGGTACCTCGGCCATCCGTGTATGTTGGAGGAAGGACAGGCGGTGGGAGAGGTGGAAGTCCGCCCGTCGTACCAACCGGTTTCCTCCTCGGGACTCCACGTCGGCAGGATCGTACTGTAACAGTTGCAGATTGCCCCGGGAATCCCCGACGAGCATGCCCAGGGAGGGTGGATCGACGACAAAGTGCGAGCCTCCCGGTTGCGCGGAGACGATGGGTGAATAGTCCTTTCCCATCAGTTCCAGCGTGTGGGCCGGATCGTGCTCGTGCCAGCGAAGGAGGTGGACGGAATGGTAGGCGTCCGTGACCGCCACCAGCGTCTTCACGACCCGCAAGGAGACCACGTAAAAATCTGCGTCGTAAAAGGCGATCGGCTTGAGTTTCTCCCGGGCCGAGAAGGCATACACCCAGAGGGTCGGGCCCGCAGCGATGATGATGTGCGGACCCAGCTGGGCAATGGCCGTGGGCGGACCCGAACGTTGGGAATACTGGTCGACCAGGGTGAGGGTGGGGGGAGACGTCAGGCCCGCGTACGGATCGAGCGAGATCCGGTACATGAGCAGCCGCCCCTTGCTGGGCACGTCCTCGCCTTTGGCCCGGACAGTGCACGTGCCGACGGCCAGGTAGGTATCGGCGGCCTGGAAGGGAGGGAGGTCGGCGGGGGGCGGGGCCCGATTCGGGTAGCGTTCTCGAAAATGGGATTGGTGGGAGGGCGGCCCCGGGGGAAAGGCGGGGGCGGACGGGGACCGTCGGTGGTAGACCATCAGGGCCAAGCCCCGCTCAAAGGGCTCCAGAGGGATCACGGACGTGACTCCGAAAGGCGCCCCCCCCATGATGAAAATCTGGTGGCCGCCCGCCCAGACCGCGGGGAGGGGAGGGCCCCCCAGG
>Ga0209925_1001134_pt1 | contig 13531 bp, 9 predicted proteins | sample SalPonR2_A_D1_MG_FD_185702 | JGI IMG/M metagenome (GOLD analysis project Ga0209925, IMG submission 185702) | Salt pond soil microbial communities from South San Francisco under conditions of wetland restoration - Salt Pond MetaG R2_A_D1_MG... ...
TATAATTGAAATGTTTTCTCTTTTCAACTCAAAAAGATATGAATCATCAGTAAAAGATAATTTATTATATTCCTTGTAATATTGAAGTAATTTATTAAATTTAAAAAATTGAGGAGTTTGTACAGCAACAAGTTGATCACGATTAATAGTTTCTATGACTAAATTATCTTTTTTAAGTTTAATAGTATCATTTAATGGGACAGCAGTTATTACAGCATCAAATTTTTTTAACTTTTTTATCCCATTTTTTACCATTTTTTTTCTAAAAAAAGGTCTAACACCATCATGAATTATAACACTGTCGCACATGTCCAATTTTTTTAATCCATTGAATACGGAATCCTGTCTTCTCTTTCCTGAAAAAGCAAGTCTAATACCATTTATATTATTTTTTTCTATGTAATTTTCAACTTTGGATCTATCCTCCTGAGGAATTACAAGAACCACTTTATCAATTTCCTTTATTTTCAACATTCTTGAAAGGGTTATAATAAATATTGGTTTATTTTTCAATTTTAGATACTGTTTTTTTTCTTTTCTCTTCATTCTTGTTCCTGAACCACCTGCAACAATAACTGCACCAATAATCATTTCTCCCCCCTTAAAAAATTATATCAACCATATCATTTAATGTTGTTGATTTATATATATTAATATTTTTATTTTTATAATTCATTTTAGGTATAAATATATTTTTATATCCAATTTTTTCAGCTTCTGAAATTCTTTTACCTATAAAAGGTACAGGTCTGATTTCACCGGATAATCCGACTTCTCCAATGAAAATTGATTTATCCTTTAATGTCTTGTCCATGAATGATGATATTATTGAAACAGCCATCCCCAATCCTACCGCTGGTTCTTTAATCTTAAACCCTCCAACGATATTCAAAAAAACATCATAATTTCCAAGCTGGTAATTTAACCTTTTCTCAATAATAGCAAGGATTATATTTAGCAATTTGAGATTGACCCCATTAGCAACCCTCTGGGGCATGGAATAAAATGACTTGCTGACCAGTGCCTGAACCTCGAGAAATATAGGTCTCATCCCCTCGATTATTGACACCATGGCACTACCGGAAAGTTGAGGAATATTTTCCATGAAAAAAGTTGAAGGATTTTCAACTTCTATTAAACCTTCATCTCTCATAACAAAAACACCTATTTCCCTTGTTGATCCAAATCTATTTTTATGACTTCTAAGAATTCTCCAGTGTTTTTTTCTCTCTCCCTCAAAAAATAAAACAACATCAACCATGTGTTCGAGTAATTTGGGACCGGCAATATTTCCTGATTTAGTCACATGACCTATTACCAGAATTACCTTATTATGATCATGAGCAATTTCTCTTAATTTAATTGTCGCATTTTTAATTTGACTTATGGTTCCTGCAAGACTATCTACAGATCTATCATAAATTGTCTGAATAGAATCAATAATTATAAATTCTGCATCATTTTTTTTTATTAAAATTTCAATATTTCTTAATCTGTCCTCATTTGTAATTAACATTTCCTGTGAAGAATTCAAACGCAATGCTCTCTTTTTTATCTGTTCAACACTTTCCTCTGCAGAAATATACAGGACTTTTTTCCCATTTTTTATCAAAGAATTGGATGTTTGAAGCATCAGGGTTGATTTTCCTATGCCTGGATCTCCCGAAAGAAGAAGGATACTCTTTTCTACAAATCCTCCTCCCAAAACTCTATCAAGTTCATTTATCCCTGTTGGATAGACCTGTTTTTCCTGTTCAAAATTAACACTTTTTAATTTTTTTATTTGAGAAATTTTTTTATCAGCACCTGAATGAACTTTAGATGCTTTTACAGAAACCTGTTCTTCTACTGTTCCCCACTCTCCACATTCTGAACATTTGCCTATCCACCTGGTATATTTTTTGCCGCAATTTGAACAAATATATATTTTTTTTTCTTTAGCCATCTTAAAATACCGAAAATTTAAAATATTTTTTAGGATTATCTTTAATATCTTTAATTAATTCATTCAACTCTTTTGTTGCTTCATTTAAATTTTCATAAACTTCTTTTTCATTAACAAATTTTCCAGCTGATCCATCTCCCTTATTTATTTTCTCGGATAATATTTTTAAATTCTCGGCAATCATATCAATATTTTTAATTGTTTTTTCAAATTTTGGAGCTTTTCCTTCAAAACTATTCTTAAAAACTTCTGAAACTGTTTCTAAATTTTTAGATATTTCGGGTAATTTTTTCAAAGAATTATTGAGATTTGTTGTTGAACTATAAATATTTTCTCTATTTTCTTTTAATATTTTTTCCGTTTCAAGCATAACTTTATTCAAATTTCTAAAAGAATTTATAAATACATCAAAAGTATCTCTACTCATTAATTTTCTTAATGTTTTTAAGATTTCTTCAATATCTTCGGCTAAATCCTTACCTTTGCTCATCATTTGCTCGGTACTGAGGGGATCATTTCCAATAACAGTTGCATTTTTAGGTATATATTCCGTTTGAGGTGTTCCCGGTGTTATTTCTATATATTTTTCACCCAAAAGACCAAGTGTATTTATATAAAAATTTGAATCATTTCTTAGCCTGATATCTTCCTTTATCCATACCTTAACCAGAATATAAACCGTGGAATCTTTTTCATAAATCATTTTTATTTTCTCTACATTCCCAATATCATATCCTGCAAGTCTTACTGGAGCATCCTCTGTTAAACCTGCTGTAAAATTATATTTTATATATATGTTATATCCCTTTTTAAAAAACTTTATTTCTCCAAAAAGAAAGAAAACAAGAAATAATAAAATAATTCCAATTCCTACAAATAAACCCCATTTTGTTTGTTTTGACATGATTCCCCCTTAACTATGATTTAATGACAATCTATTTATAAAATTAATCACATTCTGATTTTTACTTGATTTAATCTCTCTTCCATTACCCTCAAAAATAATTTTTCCTCCATGAAGCATGCAGATTTTGTCTGATATTTTATAAACCGATTGCATATCATGTGTTACCACGATTGATAATATATTTAAATCTCTGTTCAACTTTAAAATTATATCATCAATTGTCGCTGACATTACTGGATCGAGACCGGTGGTTGGTTCATCATATAAAATAAATTCCGGTTCTTTTATTATTGCCCTTGCAAGTGCGACTCTCTTTTTCATACCCCCGCTCAATTCTGATGGCTTTTTGTTTTCAATATTTTTCAATCCAACTTTTGAAAGAACAGTTTTAACTTTATTTACAACTTTTTTATCATAAAAATCATCTTTGGTTCCCCATACAATGGGAAATGCAACATTTTCAAGTACATTTAAAGAATCAAAAAGAGCCCCTCCCTGAAATAAATAACTGAATCTCTCTCTTAATTCTTTAAGTTTTTCATCATTAAGTTTATGTACATTCGTACTATCTACAAAAACTCTGCCCCTATCCGGTTTAAAAAGTCCTACGAGATGTTTTAATAACACACTTTTTCCGCTTCCACTCTGCCCTATTATTGTAGTAATTTTTCCTTTTTCTATTTTTAAATCTATTCCTTCTAAAACTTTATTATCTCCAAATGATTTATAAAGATTTTTAACTTCTATCATATAAACTACCTACCCAAAAAATAATGCAGTTAAAAAGTAATCAACAAGTAAAATTAATATCGAAGCTGTTACTACAGCATTGGTTGTAGATTTCCCCACTCCTTCAGCTCCACCTCGTGTATAATACCCAAAGTAAGCTCCAACTACAACAATAACCTGAGAGAAGAAAAGACTTTTAACAAGCCCCGATAAAATATCCATTGACTCTACATAAAATCTTACCTTATTTATATACCTTAAAAGACCCATGTCTAAAACTTTCCATGATACAAGATATCCACTCGCGATAGCTATAAAATCGGCAAAAATGGTTATGAGTGGAATCATAAAGATTGCAGCTATTATTCTTGGAGCTACAAGATAATTAAGAGGATCAACTGACATTAATTTTAATGCATCAATCTGTTCTGATATTCTCATGGAACCAATCTCTGCTGCTATTGCAGAACTCAATCTTCCCGATAATATTAATGCAGCAAAAACAGGTCCCAGTTCTCTTGTTACAGCAATTCCTACAATACCTCCAACATAATTTTCTGCTCCAAAAGTTCTCAATTCGTATATCAACTGATAGGACATTATGAGACCCATGAATGCAGAAGTTAATGCAATTATGGGGAATGATTTAATGCTCATTTCGTAGAGATCCTTAAAAACATTCTTGAATCTTGGAACCGGAATTATAGATTTATAAGCTTTTTTTACAAATAAAGAAAATTGGCCAATCTTATTGATAAATGTAAAAATTTTACTGTTTTTCATATAGTTATGATATTATAAAAGAGATAAAATGTCAATTGTAGTATAATAATAATTTGTAAATCCTCTGTATAAATAATAACTTGAATAAATAAAATTAAAAACTATACTTTATATATGTTTGATAAGATAATAAACAATAGTGATGCAATAATTTTTTTCATTTCATTAGTTGGGCTTATATCATTTTATCTTCAATTTTTGGCTAACTATCAAGAAAAGAAAGGTTCTGTTAAAATTATTTTTTTTATTCCATTTTATTTCTATTTTTATCTTTTCAAAAATCATGATAATAAAGATGATAAAATTCTCTTTTGGGGATCAACAGTCCTCATTTTAACCCTGCTACTATCCGGTTGGTTTATTATAAAAGATACATCTTTTTATATTAAATTTTTTAAAACTGGAAAAGGAATTTTAATGTAAATCAAAAAAAATGGAGGGAAAACTTCCCTCCATTAAATTTTTCTTTTATGTAATTTAATTTAATTTCCAAGATTTGTTAAATAATTATCAGCTTCAGTTACAAAATCATTAACCATTGCTGAATAAGAATTTGAAGCTCCTGTTTCTAAACCAGCATTTATGGCATCATTTATATAGATTTTTGTAGTATCATAATTCTCACTATCATCAACTGTTATATAATAATTAGCAAGAACAATTTTTATCATTAATTCTGTTAGATGTATATCCTGACTTGTTGAAGCTGTATTATAACCAAAGATATATCCCGGGTAATTACTTTCAATATATGGGACAAGGTTTGTCCCGCACCATTCAACTTCAGATGTTCCAGAAGGAGCTGTTGTATATTTCAGCTTGTACATCATCATTGCTGTATAAAGTGTTAACTTGAAATCATTTTCTGTCATGGTGTCCAGTCCGGAATCAATGTTATTTATGTTATCATAAAGATACATGAACTGTGTATCAGCATCTGTTTCATTTCCCTCTATCAAATAACTTAATCCAAGTCCGAGTTCATCTTCGAAATGATTATTCTCGCTATCTTCATCATTAGCAGCTTCAAATAAACTTATAGCTTCAGTTGTAGCTTCTGTTGAACCATCCTGATCCTGATATGCTGTCCATGCCTCATTTATCATATCTTCTATACTCGTAGAGGAAGAAGTTGAACCGCTACCTCCACCGCATCCATTTAAAATTAATAATGCAGCAAATATAAATAAAAATATATATTTTTTTATTCTCATTTTAATATTCTCCCCTCTATTTCAACAGAACCATTTTTCTCACACATTTATTTCCATTAACACTCAATATTGCATAATAAATTCCACTAGAAACAACATCTCCATTTTTATCTTTTCCATCCCATTTAATATTAACATTTTCTCTCGGTGTTGAATAATGTTCATTAACAAGTGTTTTAACATGTTTTCCATTTGCACTGTAAACCATAAGTTTTACATTACCTTGTTCTTTAACTGTTATTGGAATTATTGTTTCAGGATTGAATGGATTTGGGAAGTTCTGTTTAATCAAGTTATTTTCTATTTTTGGTACGGTACCTGATGTGAGAGCATAATATCCCGTACCATCTATTTTATTGACAGTACTCCAATTATTACCTATCAATTTTTTTATAACTTGATTCTCTCCCACTTCATAATAAATATCTGAATCCACATCACCAATAAAATATATATTTCCTTCAATTTCAGGTAATCTACCCATTTGATCTTTTACCGGAATATAATATATTTTATCTCTATCACCGGAAAATTTAATATTTCCAATTTTCTTTGTCAAATCGTTTGTAATTTCAACATTATTAATAGAAACTTGATAATAAACTTTATTATCAACTGTAACATTAATTGAATTGATGTTTTCTATAGTTGTTATATTAAAAGATGTATCTGTTACAAAACTACCATCTGAATTATTTATAAAATTGATATTATCTATTTCTCCATCTCCATCTATATCACCTTCAATATTAACTAAATTAATATCATCGGCCGCGAAACCTTCTATTTTTCCAATAATTTTAAAATATTTATCATTTAATAAATCAGGAAGTATTCCAGACACAACATTCCTTCTATTGAAATTATGACTGAATATCAGATAATCACTGCTCGACCCAGAGTTCATACATTTTAAATGAAAAGTATATTCCCCTGGTTCGTTTGATAATTGATCCAACTCCGATTTTGATATAAAAAAAGTTTCATATCCATTTTCTAAATTTATAGAAATTGGAGAATTTTCATCAAACACAGGATCCTCATCAGGTAATGTCACATCATAATAATAATTATAAATAGAATTATCATTTTCATCTGCCCATTGAATTTTTATATCATCACCCAAATCAATAAATGTTCTATCAAAAATGTTATTTTCTTGACTACCTCCATAAAAATTAATTCCCTCTGTTAAATCAGATATGCTCGAAACTAAAAAATCGTCATAATTTAGAGTTCTTTTTGTGTTTGTTCCATCATAGGCTTCTACTCTAACATACCATTTACCGATTTCATCACATGAAATTGTTTGAGATAACCCTGTAGTAGAACTTCCAATATCATACCAATTTGTAGAATCACTTCCAATTTTATATTGTACCTGATAATTTATGTCGCCATATCCAGCTTTCTCCCAGGTAATTTGAACATTATCTGCTCCCGTTGTAACTGACTCATTATCAGAAATAATTGAAAATTCTGTTAAACCAGGAAAAACTAAATTATCGAGATATATTTCATTAGGAGAAGGTGAAGTATAAAAATCAGTTTCAAGTAACCACATAAATGTATGGGTTCCTTCATCAACAGTAAAACTTTTACTTGTCCAATCTACATCTCCAGTTGATTCATCTTTTTTCTCTCCATCTATGAAAAAGATTATTCTATCACCGCTTTCTGTATTAATTTTCCAATCAAAAGAAATTACTCCGGCTGATGTATAAATTGTTTTCTTAATATATGCAGATTGATATTGAGAATAAGTACCGGTATCATTTATAACATTTACCCCACCTATTAAATCAGGACTTCTGAGTGAAGAACTCCCTTTTGTGTAGATATAATTTTCTTCTTGCCAGCTCAAAGGAGAAATTCCACCTGTTTCCCATTCTCCCTCAAAAATATCATCAAGTGGATTTGCTATATCCGATTGACCAACTATATGATATTCATACTCTTTAGTAACTGAATCTGATAAACCAGTTACACCCGTTGTCTCAACCTTTATTCTTACATGGTTCCCACTTGAGAGAGAAATTGGAGAACTATAAGTTGTTGAAGGTATTCCCGGATCACTTCCATCATAACTTATAGAATATTGAATTGTACCATCATTATCCTGATATAAATTTATCTGTGAAAGCTGTGAAACCGGATAAGTACCGGATTGATATTCTGCAACAGGCGGTGCTGCTTTTTCAAGTTCAGACCATGGCTGAATACCGATAACAGCTTCCTGGCCGTCAGAAAAATTTGAACCACCCGGATTTAAATTTGATAAATTAAAATATCCGTTATAACGACCTGCCCAACCCCAATTAAAATGGAATTGATCTTCATTGTCATATCCATCACATACAAATGCGTGACCACCTGAATCTCCACTCCCTGCATATTCAATTGGTCTACCATTATCAAGTTCTTCTTTAAGTATATTTTTCCATTCTGTATCGGAATAGGATATACTACCATTTTTCGAAATATATTCTATTGTATCTGCATAATTAAAATATTTTTTAGCAATATCAGGAATAATAAATAAATAAGCACCTGAGCCCGACCCAGCATATGCCATATTTACTGCTACTCCTATATCATAACCAAGTTGAGAAGCCTCTTTCCAGTTACTTTCTGAAGACCCTCCTGGATTTAAATACCATGATTGATCTTCCGGATAATAATAGTAAATACTATTAGGCATATATTCCCAATCATATATATCAGTATCAGATGTATTAACATAATCTTCAAAAATTTTGATATTCTGAAGTTCAGGAGTTGAATTCCATTTATCATCATAATAAGCATGAATTCCCATTGGTTTATTTGGATACTCCCAGTATTTAAAGATCTGAGCAAGTGCAGTTGCAACACAACCGACAGGTGCTCTTGAATCTCCATCCATAGGTGTATAATAATTATAATACCAGAAAGAACCATTTCCATCTCCAATTGATCCCTGATCCCATAGAATGTCATCCTCATAAGATGAATTATCATCGCCATTCAATAAAGGCTCAACCACAGGTGTACCTTTTAAAATATTATATTCTTTTTTGTATTCTTTCAAACTTGACCATTTTTTATTAATACTTGATGTAGCTTTAATATTTTCTTTTTTTACTTCTATAATTTTTTTAGTAATCCGATTCATCCAATTTTTTACTGCTTCATTTTTTATTTCTTCCACTACATAGTTTTTTGTAGAATATCCAATGATAGGTGTAACCCTATCATCTCCTGAAAGTATTACGAATCCTCCACTTTCAAAATTAAAAGCATAATAAATTATTTGATCGTCATCTTTTCTAATAAAATAATTTTTTATTAAAACTTCTTCACTATTTTTTTTAATTTTCATATAGTTTTTTGCAACTTTTTTAGCATTTGTGAAATCTACAGTCATAGCTGATAAAACTGAGATGAAAATTAAAAAAACCAAAAATAAAATACTTTTCCTTTGCATATAACCCCCTTAGTTATTTAATATCATATACGCAATTTTTCAATAATGTTTCAATTTTTCATAAATAAATTTTGAAAAAGCTGTTTTAGGAAATTTTAATTACCGATTGGAGAAAGAATTCCCCAATCGGTATTAATTTAAAATGTAAGATTTTTTTCCTGTAATATTGTTTTTAAGTCATTAGCATAATCTTGAATATCCTGAGAAAGATCCCCAAAATCAGCTAAATTTAAAACATAATCAAGATGCATTTTAGAATATTCAAGATAATCTGTAATTCCATCACCATCATCTATACCATTAGAATCGGTTGAATTATCATCAATATAAATAAACATATGAGAGAATTTTAAATGAACCATTGCTGCTATAATATTAATATCACCATTATTATGTGAAAACTCCCAGGTAGGCGTAAGATCGTATATATAATCATATACATTACTGTATAATGGGCAGGTACCTGGCACAAAAGTTTGTTCCCTAAATCGATGTAAAACAATTAAGGAAAGTCCTGCATTTTTAACAGAATCTGATACACTATTCACATTACCAAGAATTTCCGTTTCTAAAAAAGAAACACCATCCTCTTCTAAATAAGCAGGATCCAGAAAATATGTAAATCCTTTTCCGAGTAAAGCATCATAATAGCTTGAATCAGTGCTCAGAGCTTCCTCAAATTTACTTAACGCTGTTGAATAATCTCCTGTTTCAAATGCCGTCCAACCTTCAGCAGTTAATTCTGCTGCTGTAGGCTCGGAGGGACCGGAGGAACTGCTTGATCCCCCACATGATATTAATAGAAATGAAATAATAAATATTATACCTATATATAAATAACTTTTTTTCATTACAACTCCCTCCTTATTTAACCAAAATCATTTTTTTAACAAATTTCTGCCCATTTATTTTTAAAACAGAATAATATACTCCACTTGAACAAACGCTATCATTCTTATCCTTACCGTCCCATTTAATCTGTATATTTTCTTCAGGAGCTGAATAATATCTATCTATCAATGTTTTTACCAAACGTCCTCTGGAATCAAAAATTTGTAATTTCACATTTCCAGATTCTTTTATTGTTAAAGGGATAGTTGTTTCTGGATTAAAAGGATTAGGATAATTCTGTTTTAGAGCATTCTTATTAATCTGAGGAACATATTCTCCCTTTATAACAGCATAATATCCTGAATTGTATATTTTAGCTACATCTTCCCAGTTCGTACCATTCCACCTAACAAGTTTATACCCTTTTCTTGGTTTGATGTTCAGTGATTCCTCTACATTCCCAACAAAGAATATTTTCCCATCTGCATCACCAACATTTACTAAATTATTGTAAATCACTGGTATATAAGAAATTTCCTGTTTTCTTGAAGAATTAACTTCAAGATAGGGATTTAAACTAACATTTGAACTTGCAACAGAAACCATTGACCTTTCAAGCGTTAGACTCAAATTAACATCATCACTACCATCTACTATTCCATTTTCTGTATTCATTGTACACCAAAGTTCAAAAGAAACAGACCCAAAATTATTATTATTAAATGGATAATCAGAAAGATACAACCTATTTGATTTCGGGATTAAAAATGAATCAAAACCAAGACTGTTTTCTTTAACATAAAGAATTTGATTGCTTTTTTCACCAGCTGTTATTCCTTTTCCATAAGCAATTAAAGAAAGATAATTATCATTCAATAAATCAGGCATTAAAGCCGCCTTAAACTCTCTTATGGCAAATCTATATTTTTTTTCTATATAATCACTACTGTCAGAAGCATTCTCAACTTTTAAATAAAAATTATAAAAATTACCTTCAGAAACTTTACTTGAAAGTGTTGGATTGCTTGATGAATTTAAAGTAAATACTCTTGAATCCCCGCTTCCCGATGGAAAAACCTGAGTATAAGAGACTGACGTATTTCCATCTGGAAGAACATCAATATAGTAATTTATATTAGTGTTACCATTAATATTCCACATTAGTTTTAAATCCGTTAATATATTGTAAATTATATAAAACCTATCATCTTGGTCAGTTGTTGCAAGTAAATTTATATCATTTAAAGCTGTATAATTCAACTCTAAGGGAAGAGCTGTATATTCTTCACTTCCCCCACCTGTAGCCTTTACTCTTATATAATATTTACCATATCCTGATGTAAAAATATTTTGAGCTAAAGGGCTAAAAGTTGTATTCGTACCGCTGTTATCAGAATCATAATTATTGTATGAAGAAAAATCTTCACTTGTTGAAACCTGTACTTCATATGATGCACCCGTTCCTGCTGATGTCCAGCTCAAATTAACATTTTCACCACTTCTGTATGATGAATAATTATCGGGTGAAGTAAAATGGAAACTATCTAATGTTATTAAAGCATTGGTTAAATCCAATACCCCATAACCCCACTCCTGATCCCACGTATTTTGACCGGAATAAACTGTGGTGCCCTGAGAATTACCGTTAAAATAAGATATAATATCCGAAACATCCCAATCGGAATGTACCTCTTTTATAAGAGCAATACCTCCTGCTGCAACGGGTGATGACATTGAAGTTCCCTGCATGTACATGTAGTAATTATATCCTGTTGGAGGCAAAAGTGGATCAGAAACACTTATACTACTTGATTTTGTAGATAATATTACAGATCCCGGTGCTGTAATATCAGGCTTATTTCTTTCATCTCTTGTGGGCCCATGTGAACTAAAAGAGGTAATATCATCCTGTGTCTCTCCATATTGGTAGCTACTTCCATCTTTAGAATCCCAGGACGCTTTTGAAGTATATGCGGTAACTGCAATTACACTATCTCCACATGCTGAATTCCCGATAGAATAAGAATTATCTGAATTTGAAAATTTCGCTGGAACTGAAGAATTAGCAGATAAATACCATCCATCTATTCTTGTGGTGGATGAAGTTGTTTTAAATTCAAACTGCCAGCTTGTACCTGCAGATGGATAATGTGTTTCCTGTGTGCTGCTTTGTTCTCCTAAATATATATAAATACTCTTAATATTTGAATTATAACTTTCAGCTGTAGAATTGTTTTCCGCATACATGTAAGTTCCATCAGATAAAGTATTGCTGAAAGTACCTCCATGATTGACCCATGTACTTGCTGTTCCAGTGGAATCTATTATCCTGAAATCCATTGACTCAGATGAAGAATAATAAAAATTATACTGAATATAATCGGTCCCTTGGCCATCAGTTTCGGGGGTATAAGAAGGAATTTCAAAATCGATGGCTGTTCCAGAAGTTGTTATATCCTTATTTTGATGTATTTGCCCTCCACCATCATTTCCAGCAGATCTAACCACAATTAAATCCCCATTTGAATCATCGACTAACTGATCAATTGCATCAGTTGAAAGATCAGTTCCATCATGAGGACCTGCTTGATTACCCAAACTCATATTAACTATTATGGGTTTTCCAATCTGATTTGCCCTTTCATAGAGATATTCAACTGCATCCACGGTATTCATGAAATCAGTTTTAACAATTATCATGTTAGCATCATAGGCACTTCCTTTTCTTGAAGTATAACTTGAATCATATCCAACTATTGATCCTGCTACATGGGTGCCATGTCCATTTGTATCAGTCTGTTCACAATATCCATTATTTATATCAGAAGATGTCCACTCTTCTCCAACACCTGAAGAAAAAGAACCTACTGAAACACCAGAATTAGTGGTATCAGTTTGATCCCACAAATATAATATCCTTGTATTTCCATTTATTGCCTGAAATGCGGGATGTGTAATATCGATTCCACTATCAATAACTCCGATTAAAATATCATCCCCAGTATATCCAGAGCTATGAGCTAAATTTGAATTGATATAAGGAATTGCAACATCATTATGCATTTCATTTTTCTTTAAATTTTGAATATAAACAATATTTTCATCATTTTCCAATACCTTAAGTTTAGATAAAGGTATTTTTGCTGTAACATATTCATTTGTTATTTGATTAAAGTCAATATCTGTAATATTATTTAATTTGGAAACATCTTTTACTTTTAAAATTGTGTTAACCTGATAATCACCATCCTGTTTATATAATCCAGGAATTTCGGGACCTACTCCCCGTGTTTCACCAATAATTTTTTTTGCTATTTTATCCATCCTTTTTAAAGAAGAATCTACTTTAGAAGCAAATATTATTGTCGTAATAAAAATTAAAACCATAAAAAACAAAATTAATTTTCTTTTCATTGTACCCCCCCTTATATTTTTTTCCAAAAAACAAACAAAATATTAAATATGTAAAAAACGCAGTATATTAATTAATGATATCATTTAAATGTTAATTTTCAAGACTTATAGTTAATTTTATAAGAGTAATTTAACTTATACTTATCGTGTGATAATAAATCTGTTAAAAGTCTTGTAAAGGATCATTCTATTATCTATATTTTGTATGTATGGATAGTAAATGAGAGGAAGAGAAAAAGACA
>Ga0209925_1001137_pt1 | contig 13512 bp, 11 predicted proteins | sample SalPonR2_A_D1_MG_FD_185702 | JGI IMG/M metagenome (GOLD analysis project Ga0209925, IMG submission 185702) | Salt pond soil microbial communities from South San Francisco under conditions of wetland restoration - Salt Pond MetaG R2_A_D1_MG... ...
AGTATATATATTACTGATATTCAGGCATCATTTCGTTTAAGGCCTCATTAAAAGAAATATGATTTTTTTAAGAACCATCTTAAAGGTTACATTATCTGAAAATAAGATTTTAAGTGTTTTTACTTAAACCTGTATTAATTTAAAATTACTCTTCTGCAGAAAATTTAACTTTATCAATCATAAGTGTAATGTCAAAAGGATCAATACCTTTTTCAGTCAAAGTTGATTTATCATCCAGAAAAGATTTGGCAAACTTCTCAAATCCCCCATTTTCGGCATGAACTGCTTTAATATATTTGTTTTCCGCCTCCCGGAGCTGGCCTCTTATCCAATAAACATGTCCGAGAGTTACATAATCATAATAATTCTCCTCTTTTTCAATCAATTTATTCAAATAGTTTTCCGCAGTTTCATATTTTCCAAGAATAAAGGAGCACCAGGCTATCGGGCGTCTGATCTTTTCATTTTCAGGAGCCAGGTATTCTAATTTGAAATAATATTTTAAAGCCTCTTCATATTTTTTAAGCTGAAAAAGACTGTGCCCGATATAAGCCTGGATATAAAGATTTTCAGGTTCAAATTTTTCAGCTTCCTGGTAATATTCCAAAGCTTTTTCAGGATTATTCAGATACCGATAACAAAGCGCTATTTTTTTATTAATCCATGCTTTATTCGTATCAAATAATTCTGCTTTTAAATAGTAGTCTAAAGCATTCTCGTAATCGCCTTTTCGCTGATATGCATACCCGATTTTTTCTAAAACTTCGGCATTATTCATCTCTGCTTCTTTCAGATTTCTAAAAACTTCTATTGCCTCATCAAAATGATTTCTTTCAAAATAGAATTCAGCAATGTTACGCTTAATTTTCTCATTTGTCACTACTTTATTATAAAAATGCGTATTATAAATGTCCAGCTTATAAGAAAAAACATCATCTATTTCATTTTTGAGGGGATGTAGCTTAAAGAAACGGTAGATATCCTGGATGTACTGAGTATAAATGCTTTTCGTGCGGGCAAATGAATTCAGAATTTCTTCATCCTCTCCTATTTCCTTCATTTGTTTCATCTCTTCATTAAAAAGATGCATCATGGTATTTTTTTGCTCATCAGGGATTAATTGCAGGTTCAGACAAAAAGAATACTTATCAGAATTACACATATAATAGGAAGACTCTAATTTTTCTACCAATGGGGCTATGTCTACCTCAGAGTTCTGATTTACCACTCCTTCTAAATCTTTGTTTTCCTTATAAAAAGGTATAAACCAATTACTTATTCTGTTAAAAAAAGGAAAATGCTTAAGGCGGGCAAAAGCGCTCATAAACACATCAGAACCCTCAACCTGCATTTGAGAAAATTGCTGCAACTTATCCAGAAGATCAGGTGAGTCTTCAAAAACTCTTTCCCATTCAGGATTCTTATCTTCAAGAAATTTATCAGAGACAATATTTTCCAGATCCAATTTCTTTTCTATCTCAGGTCTCATTTTCATTATTTCCGGTAATATCTCTTCTTCCCATTTCCTCGTAATCTCTTCGGTTTCTTTTGCTTTAATAAGCTGAATGACAACAGCTTCAATATTTTTTTCTATCTCTTCATTCCCTGAAAAACTTTCTAATCGTTCTATCAAATCAGGATAAAGCGAAATTCGTTTATTATAAACAAACACTGCCAGTATTAAGCCAACGAAAGCGCGCTGCCAGACTTGTTCTTCTTTCTTCATAATAAAATCAATCAGTAAATTGATCTTCTCTTCATTAAAGCAATGAAGAACACTTAATGTAAGTGCACTAACAAATAAAGATTTATCATACCACATAAGCTTTTCAGAATTAATGATATTTCCGACCAGTTTTTTCTCGGTATCATAAAACTTATCAGTAAACCAGATGGCCCTGAAAAGAATGCTTAATACTTCATTTCTGTCATACTGTCCACTCTCATTTTTCTGAATATTGGTATCTTCAAGTATATCTTCAAGTTGTTCATCAACGGTAAGACTTTCCAGTAATTCAAGTAAATTTATTTCACCGGATTGTATTTGTTGCTTAAGCTTATCTTTTGTTTTATAGATAGCAGACTGTCCTTTATAGATCAATAAATGCTCTTTTAGAATATCGCCGGTTTCCAGTATTGATTTTTGCAGATGTTTGTAGATATCATTTTTTTGAGGATCGTCAACATTGTTAAATGCATGTTTTAAAATATCCTGATATGTATTTTTGTTTTTATCAAGTTGAATCCTGTAATAATCAGAATCAGCTTCCTTCGCCATTTCATAAAATAAATCGAAAGCAAATCCCAGTTTTTGATTAACTATGTAGCTACAAGCTTTTTCATGTTTTTGCTTAATCTCAGAAATTTTCATATATAAAATTATGTCTTTGTTTAATATTATCGGTAATATTTTTCAAAGATTATACCATCTGTAAAAAACAGTCATAATAAAAAAAAATCTGCCAAAAAATCAGTAGTGCTAAAAGGTAGTTCCGTTATACCCCCATAAGTGTGGTTCAACATTTATAAAGTTTATAAAAATCCTGTCTTTGGGGACGTTTAAATTATTTTTTATAAAATTAGAAAGACTTGCTGAAAGCTTAGGTGTTTCTTTTTTAGGTAATCGAATACTCCTGAGTTCAATAAACATTGCTGCATCTACAGAATTTCCAAAAACCATATATTTATCATCATCTATACTGCACATAATATAATTTTCAGGCTTATCAAGTCCTTTTGAAATTATATTGGTTAACTCATTTAAAAGTTCAATCTTAGTGGTTTTATCCAACTTCAGGTTTGTTTTTAAATTGATGTAAGGCATATAGGTTTATTTTTGATTAAAACATTTTAAAAATAATGAATTTCTGTAAAGTAACAATATATATTTAATATTCTGTATATTTTCCATTCTATTTAAGTAACTGATATTAAACACAAAACAAGATGCTTTCAGGTAAAACTAATGTTGGTTTCAATTTGTGTTCATAAATTTCTTTTACCTTTGAAAAAAGTGTAACAAAATATGTGTTGAATTGTTGTCGAATAATTTCACCTGCCACGGATTCGTATGAAAGAAAAAGAAAAATCAATAAGAAAAGCCTGGAGCGTAATATCAAACTTAAAAGCACAATTACTGGATGTATTATGGGAAGAAAATCAATTCGGGTATAACAGTGAACACTATCTGATACCCTGGATTCAGGAAGAAGCTGAATATGCAATAAAAGAAATAGGCTTATCAAAAGAGGATGAAAATTTTTTTTTGATGAAAATTGAACACACGGTAGGTGAATATTTTGAAGATTAATTTAAGTGCCAAACTGACATATTCATAAAATCAAAAATCAATTTCATCTTCGTTAAGAAAAGCCTTATAAAAATTAATTAAGTATAATTTACGGGTAGGTCTTGTAAAAGCCGTGTAAAGCCATCTATAAAATTCTTTATCAACCATTTCTTCATTTAAATATCCATGATCCAGGAATACGGTTTTCCACTGTCCTCCTTGTGCTTTATGACAAGTAACAGCATATGCAAATTTTACCTGTAGCGCATTAAAAAACGGATTTTCCCTCACTTTTAAATATCTTTGTTTTTTTGTTTTAACTTCTGCATAGTCCTCCAGCACCTTAAAAAACAATTCTTTGTTTTCTTCCCTGGTTAAACTGGCACTATTTGAGTATAAAGTATCAAGCAATATTTTTGTATCAAGTTCTACATTATCATAGTCAATAAAGCGAAGAGTAACATCAGCAAAACGATAGCCATATAATTCTTCTCTACCCTTTATATCAACAACTTCAGCAATATCGCCATTGGCAATAAAATCTATTTCTTCATCCTCGTCTGCCCAGAAATAGTTATTTTTTACAATCATAAGATAATCCCCGGTAGTTAATTCTTCCTCGCGCCACAATATTTGATTTCTTATACCCTGGTTAAATTGATTGGCACGTTTATTAGATCGGGTAACAATCACTGTGGACTCAATTCCATATTTATCATAAGTTTCTGAAATTTTTTCAACAACATCACTCCCATTAACTAATTCAATATCATCAAAATTTTTTGTATTGATTTTTGGAAAATGAACAACAGGTTTATCTATTTTTTTTCGTATTTCAGTGGCATTAAATAAAATACCTGATTCTTCAGTCTGTCTGAGAATCTCACTAAGAAAAGCCTGAAATATGGTAAGACCGTATCCCTCGAGTTGAAATTTATCCAGAGCAGGACTCAAATCCATCTTTACAGGAGGAAGTTGTGCTGTATCCCCAATTAAAACTAATTTGCAATTTTTGCCTTCATATACAAATTTAATAAGATCATCAAGCAATCTTCCACTGCCAAACAAGGAAACACCCATCGAATCATTAGATATCATTGATGCTTCATCAACAATAAAAAATGTATTTGTATGCAGGTTTCTGTCAAGAACAAATTCACCCATTCCATCTTTTGCTGATTTTTGACGGTATATTTTTTTATGTATCGTATAAGCCGAATGACTGGTATATGAACTAAGAACCTTTGCTGCCCTGCCAGTTGGTGCAAGCAATACACTTTTCATACGAATCTCACGTAATGTTTTTATCAAAGCCTTAACAGAAGTAGTTTTACCGGTTCCTGCATATCCTTTTAGAAGAAATAAATTGTTAGATTTCCTGTCAAGAATAAATTTAGAAAAAGACTTGATAAGCTCAGCCTGGCTCTTAGTTGGCTTATAATCAATGTTTTTTAGGAACAATTGCTGAAGATGGTTAATTAACATGTTATGGATTTATTATAGTTTTGGTTTTAAATTTAATTTGTTTTTTTAAATTTGCAATCAAGCAAAATAATTAAAAATATTACTATAAAATGAAAACAGTACTCCAAATTATTCTCGGGTTAGCAATTATTGCTTTATTCTTTTTCCTTGGTTATGGAATTTGGAAACCTATAAACTTTAAGCAAGTTAAGGAAAAGCGATACGATGCTACAATTCAGAAGCTCAAAGATATCCGAACTGCCCAGTTAGCTTATAAAGATGAATTTGGGCAATTTACAGGAAGTTTTGATACGCTCATAAACTTCATTAAGTCTGATTCTTTAAATATTGTAAAGGCAGAAGGACGATTATCAGACAGTCTCCTGGAAGCCGGAGTAACAGAAAAAGAAGCAGTTAAAAGAGGAATTATTAGTAGAGATACGATCAAAGTGGCCATTAAGGACTCTCTCTTCAGTAACGATTTTAATGCAGACAAGCTCTGGCAAGTACCTTATACAAAGGATGATTCTTTCCAACTTGGAGCCAAAATTGTTGAAACAGGAAATGTCGAGGTGCCAATCTTTGAGGCGAAAGTCCATAATGACATATTGCTCAGAGACTTAAATAAACAACTGGTAATTAACCTGAATGAGCGAATGGAAAAGAGAATGAAAAAATATCCCGGTCTGAAAGTAGGAGATCTGGAAAAACCCAATAATAATGCAGGTAATTGGGAATAACCGAGTACTTTTATGAAAAATTTTTCATTTGTTGATGAAACCATAGATATTAACAGAACTCATTCATACATTTTATCCATCCAGCTTGATCTGGATGGATTTTCTTTTTCAATACTGGACCGTGTAAGAAATAAGGCTGTTGTTCTGCAACATTATTATTTGCCCGAAACCCTTACTCCTGATGAAAAAGCCGGTCAGATAAAAAAAATATTAAGAGAAAATAAATTTTTTCAATCTACTTATAAAAAAATAATACTCCTGCAGAACAGCCCAAAATCCATAATGATACCCAGGGCACTTTTTCAGGAAAAATACCTGAAATCATATTTTGAATTCAATCATCCACTTGGGGAACTTGAAGAAATACACTACAACCATATAGAAGAAACCAATTCATACAATATTTTTACGCTCCCTAATCCTGTAAGTAATGCCATAATTCAACATTTCAAAAACGTTGAATTATACCACCAGGCTTTGCCATTTATATTCCATGCAATTAACTATTTACACAGCGAAAATAAAATTGTAAGTTTATATTTAAACAATCACTTTATTGATCTCGGAGTGTTTGAAGAAAATAAAATGTTGTTGTACAATTCGTTCAAAATAAGCACAGAAGAAGATGTGTTGTATTTTGTTTTATACATATACAAACAGTTAAATCTCGACACGAAATCCAACGAACTTTTCATATCCGGAAACTGTGATCAGATAAAAGACCCGAGTCAATTGTTTAAAAAATATATAAAAAAAGTTCACCGCGAAAGACCCCCGCAGGAAATTATTTACAGCTATACTTTCAAGAAACCACAATTTAATTATTTTACAAATCTTTTCAGATTAAATCTTTGCGTATAATAAGCGGAAAATATAAAGGAAGGCATTTTAAACCTTCGAAAAATTTTAAAGCAAGGCCTACAACTGACTTTGCAAAAGAAAACCTTTTTAATATCCTGGCAAATTATGTTGATTTTGAAAATTTAAATGTGCTTGATCTTTTTGCAGGTACAGGAAGCATTGGTTTTGAATTTTTATCCCGCGGAGTTTGCAAAGTGACATCAGTGGAAAAAAACATAAAACATTTACAATTCCTGAAAAAAATAAGCAATGAATTAGAAGTTAGCAACATTAAAATAGTTAAAGCTGATGTTTTCAGATTTCTAGAAAAAACACAGGAAAGATATGATATAATATTTGCTGATCCTCCTTACCAGTTAGATGGAATAAAAAAATTACCCAGCCTTATCCTGCAAAATAATTTATTAGAAGAAGATGGAATTTTAATTATTGAGCATTCCCGTCAAACCCACTTCAATAATCTGCCCTCTTTTTCTGAATTAAGAACTTACGGAAGTGTAAATTTTTCAATTTTCAGGCCCTGATTTTATGACTAATTGTCAGTTTGTCATTACTGGCATATAGTTTGAAAAAAGAAGCCTGAAAAAAATTGTTAAACCATTTAATTTTAGTTCTATGCAAAAAGGAAAAATTGGTGTAAGTACGGAGAATATTTTTCCAATTATTAAAAAATTTCTATACTCTGAGCACGAAATATTTTTAAGAGAATTGATCTCAAACGCCGTAGATGCTACGCAAAAGATCAAAAAGATTGCCTCAAAAGGAGATTATGAAAAAGACATGGGTGACCTCACCATCCGGGTTTCTGTTGATAAGAAAAACAAAACCATTAAGGTCTCTGACAGGGGTATTGGAATGACAGAAGAAGAGATTAAAAAGTATATCAACGATGTAGCTTTTTCCAGTGCAGAAGAGTTTATCAATAAGTACAAAGACTCCGAGGGTATCATCGGTAAATTCGGACTGGGTTTTTATTCTGCATTCATGGTATCAGACAAAGTTGAAATTTATACACGGTCTTATAAAGAAGATTCAAAAGGAATTCACTGGGTCTGCGATGGAAGTCCGGAATACCAAATGGAAGAAACAGAAAAAGAAGATCGCGGAACAGATGTCATTCTTCATCTGGACAAAGATTCTGAGGATTACCTGGAAGAAAGCAAAATTAATGAAATCCTAAATCGCTATTGTAAATTCTTGCCTATCGAAATTGCTTTCGGTAAGAAAAAGGATTACAAAGACGGTAAAGAAGTGGAAACTAATGAGGACAATATCATCAATGATACCAATCCACTTTGGAAACAAAAACCAGCAGATTTAAAGGATGAAGATTATAAAGAATTTTACAAAAAACTGTATCCGGTTCATGAAGATCCACTCTTCCATATTCACTTAAATGTGGATTATCCTTTTAATCTGACGGGTATTCTCTATTTCCCAAAGATTAAAAACAACCTGGAAGTACAAAAGAACAAAATTCAGCTTTATGCTAACCAGGTCTTTGTTACAGATTCTGTAGATAACATTGTTCCTGAATTTTTGACATTGCTGCATGGAGTGCTGGATTCCCCGGATATTCCCCTGAACGTTTCAAGAAGTTATTTGCAGGGCGATCCTAATGTCAGAAAAATTTCCAATCATATTACCAAAAAAGTGGCAGATAAGCTCGAAAGCATCTTTAAAAACAGCAGGGAAGAATTTGAAAATAAGTGGGACGATCTTAAAATCTTTATTGAATATGGAATACTTTCCAACGATAAATTTTATGAAAAAGCCCAGAACTTCTGCCTGTTTAAGAATACCGAAGGAAAATATTTCACATTTGAAGAATACAAAGAACTGGTAAAAGAAAACCAGACCGATAAAAATAAGAACATCATATATCTTTACGCGACTGATGTAGATAAACAATATACATTCATCGAAAATGCCAAAGAGCGGGGTTACGATGTACTCGACATGAGTGGTCAGCTCGATGCTCATTTTATCAACTTCCTTGAGCAAAAATTCGAGAATATTCAATTTGCCAGGGTAGATGCAGATGTAATTGATAAACTCATTCAGAAGGAAGACAAGGAAGAAACAAATTTAAGCGCTGAACAACAGGAAGATCTGACTACAGTTTTTCAAAGCCAGCTTCCAAACATTGGAAATTTTACGGTTTCATTTGAACCATTGGGCGAAAAAGATGAACCGCTTACAATTACTCAGTCTGAATTCATGCGTAGAATGAAAGATATGGCAGAGTTGGGCGGTGGACCAATGAATTTTTACGGAGAAATGCCCAATTCCTATAACCTTGTAGTGAATACAAACCACAGACTGATTAAAAAAATAGAGGAAGATAAAGAAAACAAGCTTGGTGAAGAATTGAATAAACTCAGACAAGAGATGAAACCTCTGCAAAAAGAAAAGGAAAACATCGAAAAAAATAAAGAAGGTAAGAAAGACGAGGAAATTCCCCAGGCTGATAAGGATAACCTCAATGATCTTGAAAAACAGATCAATGAAATAAATGACAAGAAAAATAAGCAATTAAAACAGTATGCCGGTAAAAACAAACTGGTGAAGCAATTAATAGACCTGGCTCTGTTGGCAAACAACATGCTTACAGGAGCAGCGCTTGATAAATTCGTGAAAAGAAGTGTGGATTTAATTAAATAAACATAAGTCTGAATAAAAACAATCCCGGTAACTAAGTTTTACCGGGATTGTTTTGTTTTAACCTATTCCAGATTCAATTTCTCCAGTTCTTCTTTCAACTCTTTAACAGTAATTGGCTTTTCGATGATTGTCTGATTATTATCCACTAAAACCATGGTAGGGGTTGCATAAATATTGTATTTCTTAACTAGCGGACTTTCCCATTTCTTATAGTCGCAATAGTTTATCCAATCGTACCTTTTTTGGGCGAGAAAACTGTTGTATTCTTCCTTGTCTTCATCCAGAGAAATTGCAACCACTTCAAAACCTTTTGACCTGTATTTTTTATATACTTCATAAATTGCAGGAACACTTTGCTGACAATGTCCACACCAACTGGCATAAAAAAGCAATAAGGTGACAGGTTTTTCCATTGCAGAAAGCTTAAAATTCCTTCCTTCAATAGATTCAAAACTAATATTTGGCGCTTTTTTTCCTGGTGCAAGCATAGCATATTGTTTCAGTCTCTTTTTCAAATCGGCATTGTTATTCTTACAAGCTTTGTCTGCAAGGTTCTTTTCATAAATATGAGTTAATACTTTTTCCATTTTATATTGCTCGAATCCTTTTACAAGATAATCCAACACATAATTATACATTTTATCATTGATATAAGCATGCATTAAAATTTCATCCACAGCTTCAATAAAAGCTTCTTCCTGCTCAGAAGGACTCATGCCGGGCTGTCTGTACAAAGACAAATATCTTAATATTTTTTGCCCGATACGAGGGGTACGTATCAATAAAGTATCCTGGAAATCAATAGTATTCAGGAAATACTCTTTAAGGTAGCTGATTCTCTCCTTTTGAGATAATTGCGGCTTCAAATAGGGCGTTTTATAACTTTTAACAACATGTGAGGCATAGGTTTCCGGAAATTTTTTAACAACAGAATCTATATGTGCTTCATGTGCTTTCTGGACTTCCCCATATTTCTTCATTACTTTTTTATAAAACGGGTCCCCCGTAGGATATTGGTCAATCATTCTGTTTAGAAGGTTCATTTTTCGCTCGAAAGTCCGGTGGTAATTTAAAAATTGCTGATAAATCCTGTTTTCTCTTGAATGGATTACTTTTAAATCTTTCTGTGGATTGTTGTAAGTTGTTTCAAGTTTTATGTTTTCATTGTTATAAATAAAATTGACTGCTTTTGTTTGTTGTCTTCTGTTTTTGGCTTCTTTAATTACTATACGGTACATGCCATTTTTCTGACCTACCATATTAAAAGTCAAACCATTTTTATATGCTTTATCTTTTACAGAAACCATTCTGTCGCCGATGAATTTAACAAGTTTTACCTTTCCACCTGGATGATTTTTGATAACCACTCTGAGGTTTTCAGACTGCCCGCAGGAACTAAGTGAAAGTATCAACAATAAAAAAGCGCTGATAATAAAATGTGTTCGTTCCATCTTATTCATAATCTTAATAGCCATTTTTCCTTTTGATTTCTATGCGAAAATAGAAAAAGCGATGGAAAAAGACATGATTTTTAACAAAATGTAGGAGTAATTAGAGCCTCATTTTTTCAATTTTTTGTACTATTACAGAAAATTTGGAATCTTGAAAATCTTAATCATCGATAATTACGATTCATTCACTTTTAACCTCTATCACATTATAGAGCAATATGCTACGAGTGTAGAGGTTACCAGGCCAGATAAGCTAAACCCAGAACAGACAAAAAAATTTGACAAGATAGTCATATCCCCGGGTCCGGGTCTGCCTGATGATTTTCCCGGAATGATACAAACCATAGGTGAACTTAAAGAAGAAAAGTCTATTTTAGGAATTTGCCTGGGCTTTCAGGCCCTCGTTGAACATTTTGGTGGAAAACTTACAAATTTAGATGACCCTCTTCATGGAATCAGCAAAAAGGTAACCCGTACCACTACAAATGAACCTATTTATAAAAATATTCCCAAAACATTTGAAACAGGTAGATACCATTCCTGGGCAATTAGAGAACCGGATGTACCAAAATGTTTCAGGATTACTTCAAAAGACAATTCAGGATATGCCATGAGCGTAAGCCATGAAACCCTTAATTTGAAAGGTGTCCAGTTTCACCCTGAATCTGTTTTAACACCTTATGGCAAAGCAATACTTGAAAACTGGATCAAACTTTGCTGATATCCCCTTGCTGAATTCAGGAAATTGTTGTTTTTTTGAGGTGCTAAAAGGATAGTCTATGAGTTGGTTTTTCTTTGCATTTCTAACTGCACTTTTCCGCTCTCTAACCGATGTTACAGGTAAAATCGGATTAAAGAAAATAGACGAATACCTGGTTAGCTGGGCTCTTTTTCTGTTTGCCCTGCCATTTGTCAGCCTTTTATTATTTTTTACAGAAATTCCAGCTCTTAATGCAAAATTCTGGATCGCCCTGATTATTGGTGGGTCTTTGAATGTACTAACAAACCTGCTTTATATGAGAGCCATTAAACTATCTGACCTCTCCCTTACTATTCCAATGGTAACTTTTACTCCACTTTTCCTTTTAATCACGTCTCCTATTATTGTAAACGAATTTCCGGGTATTTTTGGGATCATTGGAATATTCCTGATTGTTGCAGGTTCATACATGCTTAATTTCAGAGAAAAAAGCAAAGGATACCTTGCGCCCTTTAAAGCATTGTTAAGTGAAAAAGGTCCCCGCCTAATGTTGCTGGTTGCTTTTATCTGGAGCATCACTTCAAATATTGATAAAATAGGCATACAGAATTCCTCAGAATTTTTTTGGCCGGTAGCAATTAATGCCTTTATTACTATTGGATTTATTCCGGTTGTTTTATTAAAATCAAAAGGAATAAGCCGGCAGATCCGAAAAAACTACAAAGTCCTTTTTGGCATTGGTTTTTTTCACGGACTCATGATTGTAGTGCATATGATCGCTGTAAGCATGACTCTCGTAGCTTATGTAATTTCCATTAAAAGAACCGGTGCAATTATGAGTGTTTTATTCGGAGCGCTTTTCTTTAAAGAAAAAGGACTGAAACAGAGGTTAACAGGATCAATTATCATGATTGCCGGAGTCATTATGATTACATTGTTTGATTAACAAAACCATATCTATCAATAACTTAACCACTAAGAAACTTTTTCTGTATTTTCAAAATAATCAAATCTCACAATCAATATCTTGTTTCCTTCCTTTCACCAATCTATAAGCTGAGTTTCTCTGTAAAAAAATCACTTTAAAACATCGAGATATTTATATGTGTTCACAAAATATTAATTTTGCAATGCATCAAAATAAATTTTAATTTGAAATTAACGTCATCAATATCCCGCTCTAATTATAAATTTTTCTTGTGGCATGCAGTTTTTCTGGCTCTTGCAAAAAATTTCATGGATGTGGACACCATCATCCCTGCCATGATGATTGATGCAGGAGGAAAATCAATACACGTAGGCTTGCTGACAGCCATCCTTGTGGGTGGGTCTAAATTTGCCCAGCTTTTCTTTGCCTCATTTATCAACAATAAACTTTTTAAAAAAGGCTTTTTGTTACTGGGAATTAATTTGAGGATTGTTTCACTGGCTGGTCTGGCAGTGCTCTTTTGGTATTCTTCAAACATAGCAGGGAATTTTATAATAGTAATGATTTTCTTATTAATCACTATCTTTAGTATAAGTGGAGCCTTTGCAAACATAAGCTATACAGATATCCTGGGGAAATCGGTTTTCCAGGAAAGCCGGAAATCATTCTTTAGTCTCCGGCAGGTTATTTCGAGTGTCGGGGTTTTTATCTCAGCTTTTCTGGCAGGGAAAGTGCTGGTGGCCAACGCTTACCCTATTAACTATGCCTGGCTTTTTGGTATTGCTGCTCTTGCCCTCGGCTCTGCGTCTCTGGGTTTCTGGAAAGCAAAAGAAATACCCGCTAAAACATTTAAAATTTCTGGTTTAACAAAATATTTTAAGGTGATAAGAGAAGAGATTAAAAGCAATAAGAAATTTGCTAATTATCTTATGCTCATTAACACCCAGGGGATTGTTCTTGCATTGATGCCCTTTTTAATTCTATTTGCCAAAGAAAATTATGAGGCCGGAAGTCAGGCCGTAAGGACTTTTCTGATATTCAAAGTTACGGGTGGTGTTATCATTGGAAGTTTGCTTTATTACTATGCTCGTAAAGTTAAATACCAGAAATTGCTATATCTCACTTCAATCCTTGCATTATTAATCCCCGCTTATGTTTACCTGGTTCCTGTTTCAAATTTGTTTTTTCTGGCCTTTTTAGGAGGAGGAGTGGTTTTTACACTACATAAAGTTTCAATAGACGGTGTATTACTTGAAGTATCAAGCAATGAGAACAGGGCTCTTTATACGGGTCTTTCCGGTGCAGGTAGTATTATCCCTTCTGTTTTCCCCCTTTTAGGAGGCTGGATCATTGATCAATTAGGATATGGACCTTTTTTTATTCTATTTATAGGAATCATAGCGCTTTCAGTTTAT
>Ga0209925_1001139_pt1 | contig 13509 bp, 8 predicted proteins | sample SalPonR2_A_D1_MG_FD_185702 | JGI IMG/M metagenome (GOLD analysis project Ga0209925, IMG submission 185702) | Salt pond soil microbial communities from South San Francisco under conditions of wetland restoration - Salt Pond MetaG R2_A_D1_MG... ...
CAGGTAGGTGCGGCGGTTTTGTTGGAAAATGAAATTATCTTAGAAGCAAACAACCAGGAAAATGCTGCTTATCCTTCAGGATTATGTGCCGAAAGAGTGGCAATTTTTTATGCCAATTCCAAATACCCGGAATCTTCAGTTCATGCGATTGCAGTAACTGCCATCAGAAACGAAAAATTAGTAAAAGAGCCTATTCCGCCTTGTGGTTCATGCCTCCAGGTTTTACTGGAAACAGAAAGACGCTTCAACAATAAAATTGACATTTATCTTTATTCTGATAATAAAATAATTCATGCCCGAGGTGTAGAGCAGTTTCTTCCTTATAATTTTGATATAAAAAGTTTAAGAGGGTAAGAAAGCAGATCAAGGAATTATTTAATATTTGGCAAGTATCTTTCTGAATTCTGCATTGGGATATATGCCATCTTCATCCTCTGAATATTCAGGCTTAAGTCTGTTTACAAAATACATGTCCATTTCCTCATGGATATTTTTCACTTTAATTCTCCCACGGTAAGTACAATCAAAATAATCCTTTATGAACTCATATGTGTTTCCAGAAACATTAACCTTTCCTATCTCCCCGGTTTCTTCCATCCGACTGGCCTTGTTTACAGTTTTGCCCCATATATCATAAGCAAATTTTTTATTTCCAATTACTCCGGCCATAACTTCTCCGGTATTTATTCCCAGTCTCAAATACCATGGATCCTCATCGTTTTTTATTTTTTCTTCAGCAATATCCATAACATACTTCTGAATTTCCAACCCCGCCAGTGTTACATCAATCGGATTACTTTTATTTTTAAGGGGCAAACCACCGGCACACATGTAGGCATCACCAATTGTTTTAATCTTTTCTATAAAATGATTCCCTATAATTTCATCAAATTTTTTAACGTATAAATTTAATTCAGAAATAAGCTCCTTGGGCGAATCAAAAGCATTCGTCAGACCTGTAAAGTTCTTGAAATCAGCAAATAAAACGGTAACAGTACGGTATTTTCTTGATTTTGCACGACCTTTTTTCTTAAGTTGCTCCGCTACCTCAAAAGGTAAAATATTTAAAAGCAACTCATCCGATTTCTTTTTCTCCTCTCTTAGGTCTGTTATATCAGATTCTACTGCAACAATTTTTACCAGGTCTCCTTGCTCGTTGAATATTGGTGTAAGAGTGGTCTGAATCCATTTATTCTCTTCATCTTTTGTTTCAATAGCATGCTCAAAGGATATTCCTGTGGTCCCATTTTCAAATTTTTTTAATGCCTTTTTAAAATGTTTGCTCTCCTGGGAAAAAATATCATGCTCTTTCTTTTTTAAATATTCTTTGAGAGTATAGCCATACATGTTCCTAAAACCTTCATTCTCCCATTCAATTTCACCATTCGGATAAAATATAACCACAGCATTAGCAGTATTTTTTGCTACAAGTGATAAATTCTTCAGTTGCTCGTTCTCCCTGTATAATCTATTCAGGTAATCATTCCGGCGGTCAATAGATTTTAACCGAATTAGCAACTCCTCTGCTTTAATTGGTTTAAAAATGAAATCAGAGATACCATAATCGTAATACTCCTTAAGTTTTTGTTCGCTAAACTCCTCTGTTGCCAATATAACGGGGATGTCTATTGTTCTCTGGTCCTGTTTCAGAGACATCAGGCCTTTGATACCATTGTTCAAAAAGATAGAAGAGTCCACAAGGATGTAATCAGGCAGGTGCTCAATACTTGCTTCGTAAATATATTCTTTTGAAGCATATAAAACAGTAAATTTTCCCTTTTCTTTTAACTTTTCAAAAACATCTGAAGAATGTTCTGATTCTCCAACAGCAAGTAATTTGGCACTCATAGAATATTGGATATAGGCAATTTTATTGGTTAAAATTAAAAATTAATATTTAAAATAAGCTATTCAATTGCTTTTATTCTACAAATACGGAAATAATAAAGAATTGATACATTATTTTAAAAATATCTTCATAATTATTTCAATTTATTATCTTTGAAAGAAGAATAAACAAGTTATGCTCAGGAATTACCAGAATTATAAAGTTTTTATTGAAGACAAACCTTTTAAGACAGAAGAAGGTTACACGTATGAAAAAACTGCCCAGATCAGTTTCTATGATGAACACAAACAACTCCTGAAAAAAATTGAAAAAGGATATATCAAAGCAGAAGATGTTTATAAAAGAATTGATCAACAAAAAGATATAATCCTAAATCATTGTTACATTCATAATTTTTCTCTGTCAGAATATCGAAAATCCCGAAATAAAGAACCCAACCAGAGTATAAAACTTTGTAATTTTAGTGCATACAGTGCTATCTTTGATTCTTCAGATAAAATTGATTTCTCTTATGCTGAGTTTGACGACCTTTATAAAAATTTTGAGAATAGTTCGTTCATAAACGGCGATGTCATATTTCAAGGTACTGATTTTCATAAGGGCGGAATAAACCTTAGCTATTGCTTCTTTAACACAAAGATTTTTGATTTCAGTTATGTAAATATTAAAGAAGGAGAATTAAATCTGAAAAATTCATATTTTACAAAAGGTGAAAAAAACTTTCAGAATACCGTTTTTGGAAAAGGGAAAGTACTGTTTCAGAATGCAGAATTTAATGATGGAGATGTTTCTTTTATTGACACCAGATTTGATGATGGGAAAGTATCCTTTAAAGTAACTCAGTTTGGAACAGGGAAAGTGGATTTTCATTTTGCAAAATTCGGAACAAGTGATGTTTCTTTCGAAAGGACTGAGTTCGGAGATGGGAAAGTAGATTTCAGAACTACAGAATTTAAAGACAGTAAAGTTAATTTTAACAGGGCCCATTTTGGATCAGGTGCCAAATCATTTGAAGCCTGTCAGCTTATCAACGGAAAGCTTACTTTTAAAAGAACACACTGGAATGATGGAGATATTTCTTTCCAGCTTGCAGAATTTTATGGCACTACAGTAATTTTTGACAATTCATCATTCGGGAAAGGAGAACTTAGTTTTTATAACGCAGAAGTGAATGATTTATCACTGAAATCATGCCATCTTGATTATTACGTGGATCTTCGCCTGAACAAAGCAAAATATATTGATCTTTCTGACACCATTATAAGAGATATTCTGGATTTAAAACCGCATGATTTCAGAGTTCAAATAGAAACTATAAATTTTTCAGGGGCAAGATTGATAGGCAGGATATTTATTGACTGGAGAAAAAATAAAGTAAAAAACCTCATAACAGGCCAGAGCAACACTTCTGTCAGAGATAAATCAGAACAATTCAGAATTCTTAAGGAAAACTTTTACATAACGGGTCAGTATTCCGATGAAGATGCAGCTTATGTGCAGTTTAAAAGACATGAGATGAAAGCCGACCTGAAACAAAACCTCCAAAGGAATAAGTGGAATGCCTTATGGGCTTATCCTACACATGCGCTTAAGTGGCTTATTTTTGACCGCGTAGGTTTATATGCAACTGACCCTGTCAGAGTATTGATTAGCATGTTCTTTAGTTACTTGTTTTTTGCATTGTTGTATTTTATCCTGCCTTTAATTGCAAACACAAAAATCATTTCTTCTATGGGCGACACAGGCTTATCAAGCCTTAAAGTAGCTTTTTATCATAGTGCAATAACTTTTCTGACCATTGGATATGGCGATTATTACCCGGAAGGAATTATACGATGGTTTTGCGGCATTGAAGGATTTATTGGTCTGTTTCTGATGTCTTATTTTACAGTGGCTTTTGTAAGAAAAATCCTTCGTTAGAATTAATTCGGCAAGGACCTTGTTAAATCCACTTTTGGCATAGAGGTTTCTAAATATTTTCAATCTCACTTCTCAAGGCAAAAGAACGATTATCAATTGCCCTTTGTGTGGCAAGAATGCCATCAAGATGATCATGCTCATGCTGAAGGAGTTCAGACATATCATCCTCTAACAACCATTCATGCTGATTCCATTCTTCATCAAGAAACTTTATTCTACATGACTTATATCTTTCAACCTTAACCAGGAGGTCGGGAAAACTCATACAATCATCCCATAACTCAATCATTGATTCGCTTCTATCAAATATTTCGGGATTTATAATAATGAAGGGCTTATCAATTCTTAAATATATAAACCTTTTCTGCATGCCAACCTGTGGGGCTGCTATAGCCCTTCCGGCACCATATTTTAAGCGAAAATCAGTAATGATCTGATCCATCAATTCAACATACCGAATGACGCTGGGAATATCTTTTTTCTCCACCGGATCAGAAACCTTATAAAGCTCTGGATTCCCTAATTTAAGTATTCTTTCAAGACTCATATCCTATTGCTTTAAGATAAAAATTAATCACATGATGAAAATCAAAACAATATTAGCAATCTTTTTATAAATTTGGGATTTTTCAGAAAAAAATAAAATATTTTTAGGCTTTTAAATATATTGATCAATGATGAAAAAAATACAAAATATCATCCGCATACTCGTAGCAATCGTTTTTTTGTTCTCAGGTTTTGTAAAGGGAATTGACCCCCTGGGTTCTACTTATAAATTTTCAGATTATTTTACAGCATTTGGTCTGGAATTTCTGGATCCTTTAGCCCTCCCATTGGCTATTCTGCTAAGTACACTCGAGTTTGTTCTGGGAGCAGCAATGCTTTTCAATTCCCGCATGCGAATTGCATCATGGCTGGCACTTATTTTCATGGCTTTCTTCACTCCTCTTACCTTATACCTGGCACTAGAAAACCCGGTTCAGGATTGTGGATGTTTTGGCGATGCTATTATAATGACAAACTGGGAAACATTCTGGAAAAATGTAATAATAACTCTGTTGGTGGTCTTTGTATTTATCAGGAGAAACAAGTTTCAGCCTTCATTCAACAAAAAGCAACAATGGCTGGCTGTTGGTTTGTCTGCAGCAGCAATGGTCTCTGTTTCCTTTTATTGCTACACTCACCTGCCCATTATAGATTTCCGTCCTTATAATGTGGAAACTTATATTCCTGAAAAGATGAAAATACCAGAAGATGCTCCCCAGCCAGAGTTTAAAACAATTCTGAAATACAAAAAGAATGGAAAGATAAAGGAATTTACTATGGATAATCTTCCGGATTCTACCTGGCAGTGGGTATCTACAAAAAATATTAAGGTCAAAGAAGGTTACGTTCCACCAATACATGATTTTACAATAACTACAAGAGAAGGAACAGATATTACCGACCTGGTTCTCGAGGAAAATAAATTCGTTTTTCTTCTGATTGCTTATGACCTGAAAAAAACGGATCGATCTGATATGGATCAAATAAATGACCTGGCAAGTTACTGCAAAACAAGGGAGAATTGTTCATTCATTTGTCTTACCTCCTCTCTTGATCATGCAATAGAAAAATTTAAAAATGAAACAGGAGCAAATTTCTCTTTTTATATGACCGATGAAATCACCCTTAAAACAATTATAAGATCAAATCCTGGGTTAATGCTGATGAAAAAGGGGACAATACTTGATAAATGGCATCACAACACCATTCCGGAAATTAACGAACTGGAAGAAGAGTATCTCTCCAATCCTAAATTTCAGAAAAACCAGAATAAAAATAAGAAAGGAAAAACACAGCTGAATTCATAATATATCTAATGGATGTTCTGTAACGAGAATTATTTCATTTGAAAAACATCTTTCATAGTTTTACTATATTTGCATGGATTGCAATAAAACAGTACAATGGGGCAATATCTTATTAAAAGAATATTATATGCCATCCTGATTTTGTGGGGTGTGGCAACACTCGTTTTTTTTCTGTTTAATATTCTGCCAGGTGATCCGGCCAGAATGCTTATGGGCCAAAGATCAGATATTGCTTCAATTGAATCAATAAGAAAAGATCTGGGGCTGAATAAACCCAAGGGAATGCAATACCTGAAATATTTGAATGACCTCTCTCCTGTTTCTTATCACTCAAAAAATAAAGAAAGTTATTTCTACCTGGATCCGGATAAATACAAGCCTTATCAGAAAATTATAAGCGGAAAGAAACATACCCTGGTATTAAAATATCCCTATCTCCGCCGATCATATCAAAGCAAAAAAAAGGTAAATCAGATTATTTCAGAAACCATCCCAAACACATTTATCCTGGCCCTGTCCTCAATTGTTTTTGCCTCAATTCTGGGGATCTTCCTGGGAATTGTAGCAGCTATCTATAAAGACACTCTATATGACAGGCTGGCTGTATTCTTTTCAGCTTTTGGAATGTCGCTTCCATCGTTTTTTGCAGCCATTCTGATAGGCTGGCTGTTTGCTTTTGTCCTGGGCGATTATACAGGGCTTAACCTAACCGGGAATTTGTATGAAATAGACGACTTTGGCAGAGGCATTCACCTGGAGTTAAAAAACCTCATTCTTCCTGCTTTTACCCTTGGGATAAGGCCATTGGCCATAGTCATACAGCTTTCAAGAAACTCCATGCTGGATATTCTCTCTCAAAATTATATTCGCACCGCCAAGGCCAAAGGACTGTCTTTTTCTAGAATTTTATTCAAACATGCCTTAAGAAACTCACTTAACCCAGTTATTACAACAGTTTCAGGCTGGTTTGCAAGCCTTATGGCAGGGATTGTTTTTGTTGAATACATTTTTGGCTGGAAAGGACTTGGGTATGTCATTGTTGATGCGCTTAATAAATATGATTTACCAGTAGTTATGGGAACAGTACTCACCATTTCAATTATTTTTATTATCATTAATATCCTGGTAGACATCTCTTATTCACTTTTAGATCCGAGAGTAAGATTAAGTTAAATATAACAATCAAGTTATAAAACCTATATATTTTTTATCTTAGTACTGAAACAAAAAAACCTCTGATTATGGAACCAAAAATAGTTGCAGGCAACTGGAAAATGAATAAAAACCTTCAGGAAGGTATTGAACTGACAAATGATATTATTAATAAAGCAAACCAGGTCCCGGATGATGTTACAATAATAATCGGACCACCTTACATTCATCTGGAAAAAGCTGCTTCTTTAACAAAAGACAGCAAAATAAAAGTAGCTGCTCAAAATTGCAGCTCAGAAGAAAAAGGTGCATTTACCGGAGAAGTTTCAGCCGAAATGATTAAATCAACTGGCGCTGAATATGTTATTCTGGGACACTCGGAAAGAAGAGCTTACTTTGATGAAACCGATGAACTAATTTATGCCAAAATCATCCGTGCTTTAAAACACAATTTAAAACCAATTGTATGTTGTGGTGAAAAGCTTAATGAAAGAGAAAACGGCAATCATTTTGATGTTGTTAAATCGCAAATTCAGAATACCATATTAAAACTGAAGGAAGAAGATATAAATAAGATCATTATTGCGTATGAACCTGTTTGGGCAATAGGAACAGGCAAAACAGCCACTAATGAGCAAGCAGAGGAAATGCATGAGTACATAAGAAAACTTATTACAGAAAAATTTGGGAAAGAGATAGGATCCAGTTTACCAATATTGTATGGAGGAAGCTGTAAACCAAACAATGCAGCCGGTTTGTTCTCACAACCCGACATAAATGGGGGACTCATAGGTGGGGCCTCCCTAAAATCCGATGATTTCGTTGAAATTGGAAAATTATTTAAGTAAATTTTTAGCTTTCTATCGGCATAACAATCCTAATCACAAATAATTATACTATATAGATGAAAACTGTTGAAATTACTTTCGAAATCCATGAAAACCAAAAGGAAAAAAAACTTATTGCCGACATATTAACTGCTCAGCTTTCAGAAGAGGGATATACAGGCTTTCTTGACATTCCTGAAGGAATAAAAGCCTATATCCCGGAAAATTTATTTCGCGATGAACAGATAGAATATTTACCAGCTTTGACTATGTTCCCCGGTAAGATCTCGGTTCACCAGAAGACCCTGGAAGATGAAGACTGGAATAAGAAATGGGAAAAAAGTTTTCAACCGGTAGTGATAGATGATCAATGCTATATTCATGCTTCTTTTCATCAGGTTCCGGAAAATTACAAATACAAAATATGCATAACACCTAAGATGTCCTTTGGTACAGGTCACCATTACACTACAAGTTTAATGATAAAGGAACTGCTAAACAATAAGGTTGATGGAAAAACAGTAATGGATATGGGATGTGGAACAGGTATTCTTGCCATTCTTGCAGCTATAATGAATGCAAAAGAGGTTTGGGCAATAGATAATGATGAATGGGCTTATAAAAACACTTTAGAAAATATCAAGATGAACGGTCAGTTTCATATTCATACTATCCAGGGAGATGCTTACTCGCTGCCCAACAAAAAGTATGACATCTTCATGGCAAACATTAACCGGAATATCTTGCTGAAGGATATTCCTACTTATGAAAAACATCTGGTAACAGGTGGAAAACTTATTCTCAGTGGTTTTTACCATGATGATCTTGATAAAATTGAAGAAAAAGCCACTAAATGTAATTTACGCCTTGATCATTATAAAGAAGATAATAACTGGATTGCAGCAACTTTTGTAAAATAACACTTACGCATCACTAAACTGTAATCCCCTTGAATTATAAACTGAAATACAAATCTTGTAACCAATAGATTTTGAAACTTATTCGTTTTAAACTATTTTTACCATAAACCATACACCAAGCAATATGAAAGCAATTACAGGCCCGATTCCCAAAGTTTTTCTGTTGATTATTTTTGGCTTTACGTGCTCTTCTTCATTTGGACAAACAATTGATGAATTTCCCGAAGATTCAGCAAAATATATCCAAACACTTGAAGAACATCTTCATAAAAGAATAAATGAAAAACATGAAGCGCTGCTCGACACTTTTATAAATAGATGGAGCACAGGTGGTTTTTTACCAGCTAAACGCGACAGCATAGTTGTAGTATCAAACCTTTTATTGAAAAATCGCGGAAAAAGAGAGCCTCATTTCACAAATATGATGAATCTGTTCATTGAAATTAACAAAACCAAATTTGATTCATTACATTTTGATACATGGATGACGGGACTGAGATCAATTATGAAAAGTAAAAAAGGAATACTATCAAAATATTCGGATTACCTGAAATTTACTTTAGGATTCTCAAAAGAAAATGCACTTTACCTTTCAAATACACGAAACTGGTATTCTACAAGCAACAACCTCTCTTTTACTTACGATTCCACCCTGAAAATAATTTATCCCAATACCACTTTAAAATGTAAGTTCAGAGAAGATAGTATTCAGATTCAAGAGACCTCTGGTACGTTTTATCCATTTACAAAAGAATGGGATGGCACAAACGGCAAAGTAACCTGGAAAAGAGCCGGTTATGAACCTGAAGATGTTTATGTACAACTAAAAGATTATGAGCTGAACCTAAGAAAAGCTACATATACTGCCGATTCAGTAGAATTTATAAACTCTCTCTATTTTGATGAACCTGTGCTCGGTCGGATTGAAGACAAATTGGTCCATGTTATAAAACCTTCGCAAGCAATTTACCCCGTTTTTAAATCCTATAAAAAAATCTTTAAGATTAATAACATTTATGAAAATATGAATTATACTGGTGGCTTCACAATGAAGGGAGCCCAGTTTATTGGATCTGGTGGTGAAAACAAAGACGCAATAATGCGGGTTTTTCGGCATGATAAGAAATTTATGACCGCAAAATCAAACGTTTTTATTTTGTCGAAAGACAGGGCTGTTTCCAGAAAGGCCAGTGTAACGATTCATTTAGGTAACGATTCTATTTATCACACCGGGTTACAGTTTAACTACATTGTAAAAAACCAGGAAATTGAACTTGGACCCAACGAAAGTGTTTTGTCGCAAAGTGTTTATTATGATACTTACCACCAGATTTCAATGGATATAGACCGTTTGCTGTGGAACACAACCAAAGATTCTATCTTTTTTACACACAGCAGAAATTCTCAAGTTGGTGAAGCCACTTTCACATCTATGAACTATTTCACCTTAGACAAATGGCGAGAGCTTGAAATGAGAGATGATAAACATCCCCTGATTGCTATCCGTAACTATTACTGGAAGAATGATTCTACCAGGCAATTTGACGTGAAAAATTTTGCTAAATATATAGAAAAACCAATATACCAGGTGCGGCAAAGACTTTTTCCAATTGCCAAAGATGGTTTTATATTTTTTGACTTTGATGAAGACACTGTCACCATAAATGATAAATTATTTGATTATATAAGCGCAAGAATAAAAAAAATCGACTATGATGTAATCAATTTAAATTCAACAGTTGAAGCGCCAAACCATAATGGTGTGCTGAATCTGAGAAATATGAATTTAACCATCAGAGGTGTCCCTGAAGTCCATGTGTCTGATTCGCAAAATGTAATAATTATTCCCAGGGGACGAAAAATTGTGATGAAAGAAAACCGAAATTTCAGTTTTGGAGGTGGTGTAATTTCAGGATTGTTTACTTTTCTTGGCGACGACTTCTTTTTCGATTATAAAAATTTTAAGATTACCTTAAACAAAATTGACTCTCTAAGAATGAAATTCCAGACAGAGGAAATGAATATGTATGGAAGAGCTGTTCTGGATAATGTTCAAAATACAATTGAGGAACTATCCGGCGATATTTATATTGATGATCCGAATAATAAATCGGGGAAGGAGAATTATCCCAAATACCCTGTTTTTGAAAGTAAGCAGAAATCTTTTGTTTATTATGATGACCTGTTTAACGGACCTTATAAAAGAGAAAATTTCTATTTCCAGTTAGATCCCTTTAAGATGGATAGCCTGGATAATTTTAATCCTGATAATCTCGAGTTTAAAGGTAACTTTCATTCAGCAGATATCTTTCCTCCTTTCAGAGAAACATTGCGTTTACGGGAAGACAACTCTCTTGGCTTCAGAAGGAGTACCCCTGAGGGAGGTTTCCCTCTTTACGAAGGAAAAGGGGAATATTATAACACTATAGACATGAGCAACAAGGGGTTAAAAGGGAAGGGAAGACTAAAATATCTTACCTCAGAAGCTGTTACAGAAGATATACTGTTTTTCCCGGATTCAACTTCTATACATGCTACCGAATTCACAATGGATCAAAAAACAACAGGAATAGAATACCCCAAATTAGCCTCCCGGGCTGTAAACATAAAATGGTATCCACATGAAGATGAAATGAATATAGAGCAAACTAAAGAGCCATTTGAAATGTTTAACGAAGGTTCGCACCTCTCCGGGACTTTAAAACTTAAACCTACCGGATTAAAAGGAAAGGGTAAGATGGATCTCTCAAAGGCTGTGCTCAATTCCAATTATTTTGATTTTAAATCCAGGGCTTTTGAGGCAGATACAGCTAATTTTAAATTAAGAACAATCGACAGTACGGAAATTGCATTCACTACAGATACTGTCAATGCCCGGATTGATTTCGATTATCAAAGAGGAAGATTCGAAACTATAAAAGATTATGCAATCGCTGATTTTCCAAAAAACCTGTACAAAAGCTACCTGAATAAATTTGTCTGGAAAATGGATGATGATGAGCTTGAAATAGAGTCCACGCCTATGACCACCATAGCTGATGAAGAGGAAGTTACAGAACTGGCAGAACTCAAAGATGGAAATGTACGGGGTGCAGTTTATTTATCAACCCATTTAGAGCAGGATTCTCTGAGGTATTCATCACCCAAAAGTACCTTTAAATTAAAAGACAACACTATTAATTCGCACCAGGTGGAATATATTCATGTGGCCGATGCAAAAATTTATCCTCACGAAAAAAACTTAACCATCGGAGAAACGGCAAATATGCATCCTCTTAAAAAAGCAGAGATTATTACAGACACAACAAAAAAATATCACAGAATATTCGATGCTGAGATTAAGATAAAAGGAAGAAAAAATTATACCGGTGAAGGCGATTATCATTATGTAGACAAGAATGACAAAAAACAAGTTGTTCATTTTAATAAAATAATGGTGGACAATACAATTCATACCAGGGCAGAAGGAACCATAACAGAACCTGATAGCTTCACCTTAAGTCCCCATTTCGGATACAAAGGAGATGTTTTTCTCAAATCCCTAAGAAAAGATTTGAAATTCAAAGGCGGAGTTAAAATGTTCCATGATTGCCCACGTATTCCACAACGATTTGCTTCTTTTGAATCTGTAATTCACCCGGATAGTATTTATATTCCAGTTGGCGAAAAAAATACGGATGTTAACGGAGAAAACATATATAATGGCCCTTATATAACCATAGACACTACTCATATTTATCCTACTTTCCTGACACCCAGAAAAGACGCCAGTGATGAACCTCTGCTAACTTCAAGTGGTTACCTAAATTATAATGAAAACGAAGGTAAGTTTAAAATAGCTTCCAAACCTAAACTTGATGATCCCGACACACTAGGGAACCTTACAAGTCTAAATAAAAAATATTGCAGATATTATGCGGAAGGTAAAATGAATTTAGGCGTTGATTATGGCAAATTTAAGATTAACCCCGTGGGAAGATTGAATCACAAATTAAAGGAGAATGAAATAAAAGTTTCTTTAACCTTACCCCTGGAATTCTTGTTTAGTGATGCAGCTTTAGATACTATGATTTCGGATATTGAAGAAAGGAAAAATCTTGATCCCATCAACTTAAATTCCAGACACCTTGAAAAAAATCTTAATGAGTTGTATGGTGAAGAAGTGGCTTCAAACTATCTTAACCAACAAAAATTATTTGGTGAAGAAGCTGAAGTTCCTAAAGAATTTAATAAGCCCAATATTCTGTTTTCAAATATTGATTTTACCTGGCATACTTCTACAGATTCATACATAGCAAAAGATGATTTTGGAATTGCTACTATCAATGGGAAAGCGATAAACAAACAAGTAAACGGATTCATTGAAATTGCTAAAAAAACATACGGAGATAAAATTTATATCTATCTTAAACTGGATGATGAAAGATTCTATTATTTTTATTATTTCCGTGGCATGTTAAGAGTGTATTCAAATAATAAAGACTTTATTAATGTTATAGAAGATATTCCAAGAAGAAAACGAACCATTAAAAAAAGCTTTTTTGGAAATGTAATTTATCGCTATATCTTATCTACAAAACAAAGTTTTTCACGATTCAGAAAGCATGTTAGAGAAGTAGAGCAAACAATAAATGAAGCAAAACTTGAAGCAGAAAAACGTAAAGAACAAAAAAGAAAAAACAAGAATAAAAAAGAAGAACAAGAAAAATATCCTGATAATGAGAAAAATAAGAAAAATGGAAACAATGTAAAAAAATCTAAAAATAAAAAAGAAACGGGCAAAAAAAATCAATCTGAAAAGAATAATAATTAATACAGATAAAAATTAATTCCTTAACTATAAGTAAATTAATCAACTTCCTTAAACATTGAAGAACTTATGGTTTTGATGTCAGCTAAAAATGTTTTTTCTTTGCTGACTGCATCTAAATTTCTTAAAAATATTACATCAATGAAAAGACTTATTTTTACAATAACCATAACCCTGT
>Ga0209925_1001149_pt1 | contig 13433 bp, 12 predicted proteins | sample SalPonR2_A_D1_MG_FD_185702 | JGI IMG/M metagenome (GOLD analysis project Ga0209925, IMG submission 185702) | Salt pond soil microbial communities from South San Francisco under conditions of wetland restoration - Salt Pond MetaG R2_A_D1_MG... ...
TACAGCAGAATATTTGAAAATAAACATAAATATAATATAAAAAAAATGATTCATAATGTTTTTAGAGATATTGAAGAAAGTAAAAAAAAGGGTTATGCATTAATAGATAATGATAGATTGGTTGGTGTAATGATTTACCATCTTGATGATGATGTAGGAGTTATTCATTTTTTTCACATATTACAAAAATATGCTAAACCCCTTACATTTAAGAAAATATTTGATCATTTCATAAATAACAAAATTAAGGAAAATTTATCAAAGGTTATTACAATGTTTGAAATTTATAACTTTGGGAAAAAGCAGTTAAATTCTCTAATGCTTGAATTTGATTTCGAAAAGAAACATAAAGACTTGTTTGAATTAAAGATTGATAATTATAAATATAATGAAAAATCAAATGTTGATATTGATATAAAACAGTTTAAGTTCGAGCACATAAGAGAAATAGGTCGACTTGCGCATTATTCTTTCGCTGGTAGTCTTGAACAGGAAGTATATCCATCTGGTTTTGCAGTTAAAGATTATATTGAAGAGATCAATAATTCTATAAATGGATTATATGGAAAGTTTTTGCCAAGATATTCCAAAGAAATCTATATAGATGATGATATTATTGGAGCAGTAATTACAACCCAGGATCAAAATACAATAATGCTACATCAATTTTTTATAAAACCAAAATGCTGGGGCAACAGATATGGATTTACAATGTTAAATAAATTAATAAAAAGTATAAAGGATATGGGTAGATATAATAAAGTAGCTACATTTATTTCTGATGATAACAATAGGGTAAAAAAGCTTCTTAAAAAGATGGGATTTAAGTTAAAAATTAAAATGGATATTTATTCCAGATTGTTGCTTTAATAAAAATATTTTGGAACAAAACAGAGAATAGGTTGTTGATTATATAGATGAATGAGAAGAAATTAATGGAGAAAATTAAAAAAGGTGATATCGCAGCATTTGGAGAATTAATTGAGATGTATCAAAAACATTTATTTTATTTTATTTGGGGGAAAATGAAGGATAGAGATACGGCATTAGATTTAACACATGATACTTTTTTAAAAGTATGGAAATATAGAAATTCTTATGAAGAACAGGGGAAATTTAAAAGCTGGCTTTTCAGAATAGCGAGTAACCTTATAAAAAATTATATAAAAAAACATAAAAAAAATGTTCCACTTTATAAAAATTTTGAATTTGAAGATACCAAACAGGAAGATTTAGAAAATAATGATCTTGCTGATAAAGTTAAAGAGGTATTATATGAAATTCCGGAGAAATATCGACTTGCTGTTATTTTAAGAGATATAGAAGGTAAAAGTTATAAAGAAATTGCAGAAATTCTTGATGTTGCTAAAGGAACAGTTAAATCTAGAATCAGCAGAGGAAGAAAAATGATTCGAGAAAAGATTTTGAATAATTCCAAAAATTTGGAGGGTATATAATGTGTGAAGGAAAATTTGATTTAATTAGTTTATATGTTGATGGGCTTCTTGATTTAAAAGAAGAAGAGGAACTAAAAAAACATATAAAAGAATGCAACAAATGTGAAAAAATTTTACAGGATTATAGAAATATTAAATCAGCAATGAATCAAATTGGTGAAAGAGAAAATGTGGATTTGAGATATGCTATTACAGAAAAAATATACAAGAAAAAAAGAAAATTCAGCAGATTATATGCAGCAGCATCTTTAATTATTTTTCTTTTTTTAGGATTTATTATTGGAAATATCAGTATGCATCAAAATGAGGTTACAAAGAAAGATATTTTAAATGATGTAAAAAAAGTAAATAATAATGAAGTCGATGGTCAGAAACTTATAAATGAAAACATTAAAGGACGGTATGAAAAAGTCGGTTTTTAGTTTTCTGGTTGTTATTCTTTTTTTTACAAATTTACTTGCTTATGGTTATAACGATATAGGTGTATATAAAAATTATAAAAAAATAGCCTCTGGTATTAAAATCTCTGATACTATTTTTGTTACTAAAGATAGTATCCTCAGATTCAATGATTTTTATTTAAAAAAAGATAAAGATATTTACTATAATTATGATGTAATTTTTGTAGATAGAGTTGCAGGGTTAACTTTTTTAAGAATTGATATTCCCGGGAATTCAGTTTCTCTTCAAAAAGTTCGTCAAATACAAGAAGATGCCCCAATTTATATTCAAAAAGATAATAGATTCATTAAGATTGGAAAATATCTGAAAAAAATTAAAGGATATGGTCTTTTAGAATCTGAATCTAAAGATTTATATGCAGCAATGCCTCTATTTGATGAGCATAGAAAGATAATTGGCATTATTCTTGGATATTTTCAAAAAAATCAGTATATTTTTTTAAAAAGTCCCATTTTAAATTTTTATAAAAAAAATATTGATACAATATTAAAAAAAGGAAAACCACGTTTAAATATTATAGTTACCGAATTGTGGAAAAAGAATGGTATAAAAATAATTAAAAGTTATAATAATAAATTTAAAGTTGGTGATGTTATATATAAAATTGAAACCAGCTCTATAGATAATGTTTTGGATTTTAATATTTCTCTTTTTAGATATAATTTAAATGATGAAATAAAATTCTGGATAAAAAGAGGTGAAAATAATAAAACTGTAATAATACGAAGGAGGGAAAAATATGAAAGAAAATAATAAAATAAGAATTATTATCTTTGGTGTTATTGCCATAATGATAGGTTTTTTCATTGCCCAAACAACGGATGATTTTACTTATGCGGATAATTATTTTGTAGAATCCGATAAGAAACTTGAACATTCCGATATTCATGAAGTTTACAAAAACGTAATGCCTGCTGTTGTTAATATTTCGGCAGAGAAGGTGGTTGAAGTTAGATCTGATTTTTTCAATATGTTTGAGGAATTTTTTGGTCGTGAATTTGATAAAAAAAGAAGAACCCAAAGTATGGGCTCTGGGTTTATTATAAATAAAAAAGGATATATTGTTACAAATAATCACGTTATTAGTAAGGCCGAAGATATAGTGGTAAAACTCTCAGATGGTAAAACGAAAAAAGCTGAAGTTGTAGGAACAGATCCGGAAATAGATATTGCGGTATTAAAAATTGAACCAGAGAGAGATTTGCCTACAGTTATATTTGGCAATTCAGATGAAATTAAAATAGGTGATTGGGCTATTGCAATTGGTAATCCATTTGGTCTTGAAAGAACACTGACAAGAGGAATTATTAGTGCAAAGGGTAGAGATATTGATGGAATTACAAGATATGGTAATTTTATACAAACAGATGCTGCTATTAACAGTGGAAATTCAGGAGGACCTCTTTTAAATATTAATGGAGAGGTAATTGCTATAAATACTGCTAAAATTGGTGGTACTGCACAGAATATTGGTTTTGCAATTCCGATAAATATGGCTAAAAAAGTTATAAAACAATTAATTGAAAAGGGTAAAGTAGAAAGAGCATATCTAGGAATAACCGGCGAAAATGTTACTCCAGAATCTAAGAAAGCTCTTAAACTTGAAGTTAATGAAGGTGTTATAATCCGAGAGGTTGAAAAGAATTCTCCAGCGGATAAGGCTGGAATTAAAGCCGGTGATGTTATTGCTGAGGTAGAAGGTAAGAAAATTGATAACATGAGAGAACTTGCAAGAGAAATTGGTCTTTCGGAACCAGGTAAAAAAGTTAGACTTAAAATATTGAGAGATGATGAAAAATTAACTGTAACGGCTAAACTTGAAAAAATGGATAAGTATGTAACAAGTGAAGAAAATAGCCTTGGATTAAAATTAAAAAATGTAAAAAAAGGTGTTAAGATTATTGAAATTGATAGAAGATCACCATTTTCAGGGATTTTAAAAGTAGATGACATTATACTTCAGATAAATAGAGAAAATGTTGATGATATAGAAGGTTTTAATGATTTAATTGATAAATACAAGGAAAGTTCAATATTATATCTAACTGTTGAACGTTCAGGCAGAGTAATATTCATTCCACTTAGAAGATAAAAAAATATATTAATTAGGGCCATTTAATTGGCCCTTTTTTTATTTTAAATGAAAAAGAATTCAATATATATCACAGTTCTATTTATTTTAATATTTTTTTTTAATTTATCTTTCGCAGAAAATAAAAAAGAAAAGGGATATGTAGTTTTTGTTTATGATGGAGATACCATTAAACTTTCAAATGGTGATAAACTCAGGTTAATTGGTATAGATACACCAGAAATGAATTTTAATAAAAATTATAAACCGGAATTTTTTGCCAGAAACGCATTGGAATATTTAAAAAAAAGAATTTTATACAAAGAAATTTCTTATGAGTATGATATAAAAAAATATGATAACTACAATAGAAAGCTGGTTTATTTATTTGATAAAAATAATAAATTAATAAATTCTGATTTACTTGAAAAAGGTTATGGGACATTATTTTTGTTTCCACCTAATGTGAAATATAAAAAAAAATTAGTAAAAGCATATTGTTCTGCACTTAATAATGCTGTAGGTATATGGAAGCATTTAAATAATATATACTGGAATAAAAGTCAAAAAATAACAAATGTTGAAAAGGTAAATTTTGAAAATAGGTTGCATAAAAAAAGTTTAATTAAGGGAACCATTGGAAGATCTTTTAGAAATGAAAATATAATTATTTTGAATTTCGAAAGTAAAAAAGAAATTAATTTTCAGGGTGTTATATTTAAACCAAATTATTATCGATTTCCATTTTCTCCAGATAAATATTTTTTAAATAAAGAAGTAGTTATTTCTGGAAAAATTACAGAATATAAAGGAACTTACCAAATAATAATAGAAACTCCTGTACAGTTAAAAATAGTTAATTGATAAAGAAATTATATGTGCTAATATTTAGAAAATTGAGGAGGTTTGTATATGATAGTAAAAAAATATAGTGAAATAAAAGAAGAAAAAGTTGATATGGATGGTGTTAAGGGAGCTCATATAAGATGGCTCGTTGCTGAAAAAGATGGAGCAGAAAATTTTGCCATGAGAAGATTTAGAGTTGAAAAAGATGGGTATACTCCTTTTCACAAACACCCACACGAACATGAAACTTATATATTGAAGGGTAACGGAGTAATGGTAACAGAAAATGGCGAAAAACCCATAGAAGAAGGCAGTTTTATTTTTGTTAAACCTTATGAGAAACATCAGTTTAAAAATACGGGTGAGACTGATTTAGAATTTTTATGTATGATTCCAATGGTTGATAAAGAATGTTAAAATAAGGAGAAAGTATGATTAGAACAAGATTCGCACCTTCACCAACAGGTAAATTACATGTGGGTAATGCAAGATCTGCATTATTTAATTATTTATTTACGCGTCATAATAAAGGAATAAATATACTTAGAATAGAAGATACTGATCAAAAAAGATCTACAAAAGAAAGTGAAAAAAAATTAATAAATCAGCTAAAATGGCTTGGTTTAGATTGGGATGAAGGACCTGAAAAAGATGGGAGTTATGGACCTTATCATCAATCAAAGAGATTAGATCTTTATAAAAAATATGCAAAAAAATTAATTGATATGGATAAAGCCTATTATTGCTACTGTACCGATGAAGAATTAGAAGCAAAAAGAGAAAAAGCAATTAAAGAGGGGCAACCACCGGTTTATGATGGTCATTGTAGAAATCTTACTGAAAAACAGAAAAAAGAATATGAGAAAGAAGGAAGACAACCTGCTATTAGGTTTAAAGTTGATACAGAAAAGGATTATAAATTTGATGATTTTGTGCATGATCAAATAAAGGTAGAAAAAGGCGGCGTGGGAGATTTTGTGCTTTTAAGAAGTGATAATCTACCTGTATATAATTTTGCTGTTGTAATTGATGATCATTTAATGGGAATTACTCATGTTTTGAGAGGAGATGATCATTTATATAATACATTACGTCAGGTTATGCTTTATGATACTTTTGGATGGGAAAGACCTAAATTTGCACATCTTTCAATGATACTTGCACCTGATAAATCTAAATTATCTAAAAGAGCAGGGGTTGAATATACTTTCATTGAAGAATTCAAGGAAATTGGGGTATTAAAAGATGCTTTGAATAATTATCTTGCACTTCTCGGATGGTCGCCTGAAGGTGAAAAAGAAATAATGAGCATGGAAGAAATGGTAGAAGAATTTGAAATTGAAAGAGTTTCTCCAAGTCCTGCAGTGTTTGACTTTAAAAAACTGAAATGGATGAATGGAAAGTATATTAGAAAAATCAGTGATAAAAAATATTATGAACTTGTAAGACCCTTTGTTGAAAAATATTTCCAATATGAAGATGAGGAGGAATTTAAAAAAGCAGTTGACTTAATCAGGGATTCTCTTGAGGTACTCGATGATGTAAAAAAATATTTAAAAGGAATTTTAAAGAATAAAGATGGAAAATATGAATTAAATTATAGTGAAGAAATCATGAAGAAATTTGAAAATTATAATGGAAAAATAATTACAAAAGAGTTTATAAAAATTTTAGAGGATAGAGATTCTAAATATATAGATTTGAAAGAGGTTTATTCTGAATTGCAGGAAAAAGTTGAAGAGAGTGGCAAGGCTCTTTTCCAATCTTTAAGAATTGCAGTTACTGGTGATGAACATGGTCCGGATATGATTGAACTCTTTTCTACAATAAAAAGAGATGAAATTATTAAAAGATGTAAAGATATTATATGATAGTTTATGGTAAAAATGTTTTTATTGAAACAATAAAAAATAATCCTAATTTAATCAGTAAAATATTTATTAAAAAGGGAAGTGAAAGAGATTTCCTTCCCTTTATTAATAATAAAGAAAAAATATATACAGTTGATAATAAATTTTTCCAGGAAAATTTGGGAAAAAAGAAACATCAGAATATAGCTCTTGAAATAAATAATTTTCCTTTGAGAGATTATAAATATTTAAAAAATAATTTTAAAACTAATAATATATTTCTTCTTTTAGATTCAATTAAAGATCCTCAGAATCTTGGAAGCATTATAAGAACTGCTTACGGATTAAATATTGATGGGTTAATTATTACAAAAGACAGAACTGTGGGGATTACACCAGTTGTTTTTTCAGCTTCTTCAGGATATGTTAACTCATTACCAATTATACAGATAACAAATCCAGCTAACATGATAAAAATTTTTAAAGAATGGACATACTGGACCTGTTATGTTGATATGAATGGGGAAAAAAATATTAAATCTGATGATTTTAATATTCCTATGCCGGTTATTGCTGTTATGGGAAGTGAGGGTAGTGGAGTTCGGCAAATTTATAAGAAAAAATGTGATTTTTCTATCCAAATACCACAAAAAGAGGGGTTTGATTCTTTTAATTTATCCGTTGCTTCTTCAATTATCCTATGGGAACTTTCAAAATTAAAATAATAATTTAAACAATATTTTTTCTTATATCAAAATTTTTTACTGGAGATGGGATGAAAATATTGAAATTAAAAAAAGAAGAAAAAAAAGTTTTTGTCCATCTAATAATATCAGCATTTTTTTATGGATTTTTTTTATCTTTTATATTAATAAAAGAAATAATTGCAAGGAAAGCTCTTGATGCAACAGATTTCCAATTATCCTTACTTGTTATGATATTTCCTGTTACAAGTGTTTTTTCTATTTGGTGGGGGAAATTACTTGAAAGAACTATTGATAAATCAAAATATTTTCTTTTGATTTCCTTATTTGGAAGGTTATTGCTCGCTTGTGGTTTGATTATAAGTAATATGAACCAATTTTTGATTTTATCATTAATAATTTTTATTTTTCATTCTTCTTATATACCTGCAAGAAATAGTATATATCAGAAAAAGATATATAAATTTAGTCGTGGGAAGATATTTGGGATTACTTTAAGTATAACAACACTTATTTCAATGATTTTTTCATATATAGCAGGTAGAACTCTTGATTTTAATGAAAACTTTTTTAAATATATTTTGTTGATAATAGCTTTAATGGGTTTTTTTGATTCCTTGATATTATTTTTTATAAAAAATAAATCAAATAAAGAAAAAAAGAAAGTTAAATTTTATAATATATTTACTGATCCTTTAAAAAGATCCTGGGAAATACTTAAAAGAAACAAAGATTTTAGAAGATTTGAAATAGGTTTTATGATATACGGGATGGGTTTTCTGATGATGATGCTTGCTGTTCCAATATTTTTAGTTGATATAATGAAATTTAATTATACAACAAGTTTTCTTGCAAAAGCTGTTGTAGCTCAAATAGGTTTGTTTTTACTGGCTCCTTTTATGGGATATCTGCATGATAGATTTCATCCAACAAAGTTTACTATATTTTCTTTTGGTATGCTAATATTATATCCCTTTATATTATTAATTTCTCAATTTTTTGATATTTATAATCTGCAGGTATTAATAGTATTTATTGGATTTTTTATATTTGGTGTAGCCAGAGCTGCAGATACAGTTGTTTGGAACATGGGTTCTGTTTATTTTGCTAAAGATGAAGATTCTTCGATGTATCAGAGTATTCATGTTACTCTAATGGGAATCAGAGGAATAATTGCTCCTATGCTAAGTGTTTTAATAAAAAAAATGTTGAATACCAACGGAATATTTATTTTTTCTTCACTGTTTTTTTTAGCTGCATCAATGTATAGCTTACACTCATATAAATTGAGTGATTATTATATTAAACTTAGAGGAAATTAATCTAAAAGTTTGTTGAATTAAATTGATATTTACACTACTCTATTCATGTATTTAGGAGGAAATTTATGAAAGATAATTTTAAATTGATGCACGAAGATGGTAAAGCCAGAGCTGGCAAGCTACAGTTAAAACATGGTGTTGTTAATACTCCTATTTTTATGCCTGTAGGAACCCAGGGGAGTGTTAAAACAATGAGCCCGGATGAACTAAAAGATATTGGGGCTGAGATAATACTCGGTAACACATATCACTTGTATTTGAGACCGGGGCATAAACTTATTGAAGATTTAGGAGGTTTGCATAAATTTGCATCATGGGACAGACCCATTTTAACTGATAGTGGAGGTTTTCAGGTTTTCTCTCATTCAGGGTTAAATGATATAACAGATGAAGGAGTACATTTTCAATCCCATATAGATGGGTCAAAACATTTTTTAACTCCCGAGTTATCCATTGAAATTCAAAATTCACTGGGTTCAGATATTATTATGGCTTTTGATGAGTGTACAACATATCCTGCAGAAAAGGGTTATGTAAGAGATGCTTTAGAGAGAACTACTAAATGGGAAAAGAGATCAAAAGAGGCACATGTAAATAGTGAAAATCAGTTACTTTTTGGAATTATTCAAGGTGGTATGCACAAAGATTTGAGAAAAGAAAGTGCAGAACAAATAATTGATATAGATTTTCCTGGGTATGCTATTGGTGGTTTAAGTGTTGGAGAACCTAAAGATATAATGTTTGATATTTTGGATTATACAACAGAGATAATGCCACAAAATAAACCAAGATATTTAATGGGGGTTGGAACACCTCTTGATTTAATAAATGGTGTTTCTATGGGTGTTGATATGTTTGATTGTGTTATGCCAACCCGTAATGGGAGAAATGGAACAGTATTTACTTCTCAGGGAAGGATAAATATTAAAAATGCACAGTTTAAAAGAGATCCTAAACCCATTGATGAAAATTGTGATTGTTATGCCTGTAAAAATTATTCAAGAGCATATATAAGACATTTATATAAATCACGGGAAATTTTAGCATTAAGATTGAATACATATCACAATCTTTATTTTTATTTGAATCTCATGAAAAGAATGAGAAGAGCAATATTAGAAAACAGATTTGAAGAATTTAAAAATAATTTTGTTGAAAATTATAAGAATTAGTTTTAATCTACTTTATTTTAAATATTCTTAAAGTATAATAAAAAATGGAACTATTTTGTTTATTTGTTGTTAATATAAATGATGAAGGAGAAATAAATGAATGTTAGTATGTTTTTAGAAAAATCTGGTATCTGGGGTTATCCCTTAATATTTTTATCAATAATTGCAATTTTTACGATTGTTGAAAGAATAATATTTTTGATAAACATGTATTATAAAGTCAAGAATACTAACAGGAAAGAAATCATAGAAAAAATCAGGCACAAAAAAAGTCTGAATTTTAATAACAGTAAAAATTTGGTTGAGAATATATTCGATGAATATTTTTTTGGATATAATTATCTAACCTTTGAAAATATAAAAATTGAATTTGAAAAATTATGGAAAGAAGCGAATAAAAATTTTAAAATTATGGAGTTTGCAGTTAAAGTTGCTCCTCTTTTAGGTATTCTCGGGACAATATCAGGAATAATAAAATCATTTCTTGGAATGGGTGATTTTACAATGATGAAAAAATCTTTGGTAACTTCTGGTATTTCTGAAGCTTTAATTACAACTGCAGCTGGTTTGGTAATTGCAATTTTTGTTTTATTCTGGATTTATATATTAAAATGGTTTAAGCAAAAAATCTTTTCTCCATATGAAAATATTCTCTCTATTTTGGAGGCTGTTATTAAAGATAGTAATTAAAATGGAGGTAATATATGATAAATATATTTGATAAATTTAATGATAGAGCTAAAAATGTTATTTATAATGCAAGAGAATATTCAACATATTATAGAAATAATTTTATTGGGTCAGAGCATATACTATTGAGTTTAATGGAGAATAAGGGCAAGGTATTGGAAAAAACTCTTGCCGCTTTAAATATAAATAAAAGTGATGTTAAAAATGAAGTTGAAAGATATATTAAAGAAGGTGAGTTTCGGGATACTTCTGGAAATGACAACCTAACGACCGGGGCGAAACGTGTGATAAAATTATCCTTTGAAGAAGCTAATTATTTAAAAAAAGATTATGTTGGCGATGAACATCTATTTCTCGGTTTAATACGTGAAAATGAAAGTATTGGTTCAAGAGTATTGTATAATCTTGGTATTAATCTGGATAAAGCCAGACAAAAAGTACGTGAATATACAAAATCTTCTAAAAAATCAAGTGAACAGATTTCAGAAGAAGAAGAGTATTTAAAACAGTTTACCAATAATCTTATAGAGATGGCTAAAAAAAATAAACTTGATCCGGTTATTGCAAGAGAAGATGAAATAGAAAGATTGATTCATATTCTTTCAAGAAGAGTTAAAAATAATCCGGTTTTAGTTGGAGAAGCAGGTGTGGGGAAAACAGCAATTGTTGAGGGCCTTGCATTGAAAATCGTTGAGAAAAAAATTCCTGAAATTCTTCATGGAAAAACAATTCTATTGCTTGATATGGCATCTGTATTAGCAGGTGCTAAGTATATGGGGGAATTTGAAGAGAGATTAAAAAAAGTAATCAATATTATAAAGTCCCGTGAAGATATAATTCTTTTTATTGATGAGATTCATACTATTATAGGAGCCGGTAGGTCTCAGGGAGCTATGGATGCAGCAAATATTTTAAAACCAGCTCTTGCAAGAGGAGAACTTCAATGTATAGGTGCAACAACGGTTGATGAATATAGGAAATATATTGAGAAAGATCCTGCTCTTGAGAGAAGGTTTCAGCCTATTTTTATAAAAGAACCCTCTGTGAATGATACTGTTAGAATTTTAAAAGGATTAAGAGAAAAATATGAAGTTTATCATGGTGTAAAAATATCTGATGAAGCTATCACTACTGCCTCCAAATTATCTGCCAGGTATATATCTGATAGATTTTTACCCGACAAGGCAGTTGATCTATTAGATGAAGCAGCGGCAAAAGTTAAACTGGATAGCTTAATGATACCTGATGATATATATGATATTGAAAAGAAATTAGAAAACATCAAAGTAGAAAAAGAGAGTGCTTTTAACGATGGTGATTATGAAAAAGTAGCTAAGCTTGGAGTAGAAGAGAAAAAATTGCAAGAAGAATATGAAAAACTAAAAAATGAGTGGAATGATAAAAGGGCAAGAAACCAAAGTGACAATGTGGTTAGATTTGATGATGTGGCTCAAATTATTTCAAAGTGGTCGGGGGTTCCGGTAACAAAAATTACAGTAAAAGAAGGAGAAAGACTTCTAAACATGGAAAAAAAACTCCACGAACGTGTAATTTCCCAGGATGAAGCTATACGGAAAGTTAGTGAGGTTATTCGAACATCGAGAGCTGGATTAACAGATCCTTCAAAGCCAAACGGAACATTTTTATTTCTTGGTCCAACAGGAGTTGGAAAGACCGAAGTTGCTAAAGCAGTTACTGAATTTTTATATGGTGATGAGAATTTACTAATACGACTTGATATGTCTGAATATATGGAAAAACATGCTGTTGCAAAATTAATTGGGTCTCCACCTGGGTATGTTGGTTATGATGAAGGAGGACAGCTAACTGAAAAAGTAAGAAAAAAACCATATTCTGTAATACTTTTAGATGAAATAGAAAAAGCACATACAGATGTTTTTAATATTCTATTACAAATATTTGATGATGGAAGACTTACGGATGCTAAAGGAAGAACTGTAGATTTTAAAAATAGTCTAATAATAATGACATCGAATATTGGGGCTGACATGATTATGGATAGAACAAAAAATGCTGGTAAAGATAATATTGATAAAGTTATGGACAATATTAGAAATGATTTAGAAACAGATCTTAGAAAATATTTTAAACCTGAGTTTATAAATAGAATTGATGAGATTGTTGTTTTTAAATCTCTTAACCATAAAGATATAAAAAAGATTATAAAATTACAGATATCGGATCTTGAAGAGAGATTAAAAAATAGAGACCTCGAACTGGATATTACAGATAATGCACTTGATTGGATAGCCGATATAGGGTATGACCCTGCCATGGGAGCACGTCCCTTAAAAAGGGTAATAAATAGTAAAATAGTTAATGAAATATCAAAAATGATTTTAGCTAAAAAATTAAATAAAAATGATATCATTAAAATTGATTATAAGGACAATGAGCTTAAGATAAACAAAAGGGAAACTTAAATTATTGACTTTGTTATTAATGTTGATATAATAATTTTCGTTGGAATATTCTTTTGGGTGCTCTAATTGGACCCCTGACAAGAATGACCTGTGAAGCCCGTCAGGTCCGGAAGGAAGCAGCGGTAGCAGTTATCATTTTGTGTTAGGGTCAATCTGGTTGGAGTGCCCAAAATAATATAAGGGGTATTATGTCTTATCAAGTTTTAGCAAGAAAATATCGTCCGCAGGAATTCTCAGAGGTAGTAGGTCAGCAACATATAGTAAAAACACTTTCTAATTCTATTAAAAATGATCGAATTTCTCAGGCTTATCTGTTTATTGGTCCGAGAGGATTGGGTAAAACATCAATAGCAAGAATTTTTGCCAAGTCTTTAAATTGTGAAAAGGGTCAAACTTTAAAACCCTGTAACAAATG
>Ga0209925_1001152_pt1 | contig 13404 bp, 10 predicted proteins | sample SalPonR2_A_D1_MG_FD_185702 | JGI IMG/M metagenome (GOLD analysis project Ga0209925, IMG submission 185702) | Salt pond soil microbial communities from South San Francisco under conditions of wetland restoration - Salt Pond MetaG R2_A_D1_MG... ...
ATGACCCAGCGCGCCAGGATCGAAATGCGTTCTTCCAGCGAACGGCCCGGAGCATCGGCCAGCCGGAGAATGATTCGGTCGCGCTCTGGCCGGGTGAACTGCCGGGCGAGAAGATGCTGATGGCGCTGGCTGGCCTTCCAGGCGATGCGATGCAGCGGATCGCCTTCGCGCCAGTCGCGCAGACCGTGAAACTCGTCGCTTTCGTCCCCGGGCCGGTTGCGACTGTCCGAGTTGCCGGAAGTCAGGAGCGGAGGCGCCTGATCGGCGGGTTTCGGCCAGACCAGCACCTTGTGCTCGGGCCAGAACCAGCTCCAGGCCTCGAACCAGCCGATCGGGTGACGCGTGCGCAGGCGGATGCGCGGAATTTCCATCCAGCCGCGCCGACGGGTGGGTATGGCCAAGTTCGTTCCCTCGCTGGCTGCGGCTGCGAGATCGACGCCCGCTGTTGCCGGCAGCCCCTTGCTTTCGGCGACCAGGCCGCGCCGCGCCCGGTCCTTCGTATCCTGAAGCGTGATCGAGAGCGCGAGCGGCTCGCCGGCGAATGCCTGGCCGGGCACGCAGCCGGCGATACGGACGCCGTCGAGATTGCGGTGTGCGATGTGCATCGACAACAGCCCGATGCCGGAGACGAGAAAGGTCGTGAACAGGCCGAGGTTGTTGTTGAAATTGAGGCTCCCCAACAGCATCGCGAACAGCAGCAGGCCGACCAGCCACCCGAACCGGGTCGGCAGGATGTAGATTTGCCGGTAGCCCAGGGTCAGCGGTGGATGGACCGGCCCGCGCCGCCGAAGCCAGGCGCCAAAGCGGGCCTGGGCCGCGTCAAGCCACGATCTTGCCCGGCGCCCCTCAGGGAACGCGGGTTTCGTCGAGGATCCGCTCGACGACATGTTCGGGCTCTCCGCTGTTGGGGTGGCACTGAAGACGATGGGCTGCTAACGGGGCGAATATCTGCTTGACGTCGTCGGGCAGCACGAAGTCGCGATCCTGCAACAGCGCATGCGCGCGGGCCGCCTTGAGCATCGCAAGCGCGGCGCGCGGCGACAGGCCGGCCCGCAGCGCCGCGTGCGAGCGGGTACCCTGGACCAGCGCCTGGATGTAGTCGAGCACCGGCCCGGAAACGTGGAGCGATTCCGCCGATTTTGCCAGCGTCAGCAGGTCGTCCGGCGACATGGCCTTAGAAAGCCCGGCCAGCAGCGTCTTGCGATCCGGTTCGACCAGTAGCGCGCGCTCCTGTTCGGGCGCAGGGTATCCCAGGCTGATCCGCAGCAGGAAGCGATCGAGCTGGGAATCCGGCAGCGGGTAGGTGCCGACAAGATCGAGCGGGTTCTGGGTCGCGATCACGAAAAACGGCCGCGGTAAAGGATGGGTATGGCCGTCCACACTCACTTGTTGCTCGGCCATGGCTTCGAGCAGCGCGCTCTGGGTGCGCGGCGTGGCGCGGTTGATCTCGTCGGCCAGTACGACGTTGGCAAAGATCGGACCCGGGCGGAATTCGAAGGTCTCGTCGGCTCGTCGCCATACCGAGACACCGAGGATGTCGGCCGGCAGCAGGTCGTTGGTGAACTGGATGCGCTGCCAGCGACCGCCGGTGACGATGGCAATCGCGTGGGCCAGCGTGGTCTTGCCGACGCCGGGAAGGTCCTCGATCAAAAGGTGTCCACCGGCCAGGAGGGCGGAGAAGGCCAGGTCGATCTGTGCAGACTTGCCGAGAATGACCCGGTTGACCGCGGCTATCGCCTGACCGAGCCGCTCGCGGGGGCCGGACCGAATCGCTTCGGCCCGACTTATTGGATCACTCATCCGACATCACTCATCCAGCAGCGCGTTGAGCTTGGCCGCGCAGATGAAATCGTTTTCGCTCAGGCCGTCGATGGCGTGGGTCGTGAAGTTCACGAGGCAGAAGTTGTAACCGCCCTCGAAGTCGGGATGGTGTCCTTCCTGGTTGGCCACCCACGCCATGGCATTGATGAAGGCCATGGTCTTGTAGAACCCCTTGAACTCGAACCTGCGGAAAATCTTCTTGTCGTCTTCGGTGACTTGCCATCCCGGCACCTGGGCCAGCAGGGTGTCGATGCGGTCGCGGTCCAGCGGTTGGGTTCCACCCTCGCAGGGGGCGCATTTCTGCTGTTTGAGGTCTTCGCTCATTTTCAGGCGGCTTCCTTTTCTTTTGGCGGATAAGTGGGTTCGAACTGGCCCAGCGCGCGGGCCTTGCGAATCAGGCCGATCAGGTCCTGTTCGGCAAGTTCGAACAGATCGTTCATACTGTTCAGAACGTAGTAGACGGTCTGATAGATGTCGATGCGGTAGGGCGTGCGCAATGCGTCTATCGGGTCGAATGGCCGGCGAATCGGCTCGGGGCTTTCGGTCGCATAAATCGTCTCGCCCGGCGAGGAGGCGATGCCGCCGCCGTAAATATGAACGCCGTCGGGCGCGCCGAGCAGTCCGAACTCGACCGTGAACCAGTACAGACGGGCGAGAAAGACGCGTTCTTTCTTCGACGCCTGCAGCCCGGCCTTGCCGTAGGCTTCGGTGAAATCGGCGAATGCCTTGTGCGTGAGCATTGCGGTGTGGCCGAAAATCTCGTGGAAGATGTCCGGTTCCTGAAGGTAGTCCATCTCCTCGCGCGTGCGAATGAACGACGCGGCGGGAAACTTTTTCTCACTCAGCAGTTTGAAAAACCTGTCGAAGTTGATCAGCGCCGGTACCGGGGCGACTTCCCAGCCGGTGCGCTCGCGCAAGACGTTCGAGACGTCGTTGGGCTGCGGAATGCGATCTGCGGGCAGATTCAATGCTTCGAGACCCTGGAGAAATTCCGTGCATACCCGACCGGGGATGATCTCCATCTGCCGCTTGTAGAGATCGGCCCAGACCGCGTGTTCGGCGTCGGTGTAGTGGATGACGCCGTTCTCGTCCGGTACCTTGGCTTCGTACTTGCTGGACTTGCCCATGCTCTACCTCGAAATTGAATTCTTGTAAGTTCTGTGACAACAATGGATTCTATCAGTTGACCCGGCATTGCCGATGAAGATCCCCCGAATGAAGAATTCCACGACAGCACTGCCCAGGTTTCATGCCGACACCTGGTACCAGCACGACCTGGGCGCGGCCGTCGTGGCGGACCGGATTTCGGGCAATGTCCGCGTCGGCACCGTCATCGTCGGTGCCGGGCTGGCCGGGCTGAGCACCGCGCTGGGCCTGATCGAGCGCGGTGAGCAAGACATTCTGGTGCTGGACCGCGGCGGACCGGCCGAGGGCGCGTCGGGGCGCAACGGCGGGTTCGTGTTCGGCGGGTTTTCGCTGGACAACCTTGAATTGGCGCGCCAGCGGGGCGCCGAAAAGGCGGCTTTGATGCATGGCTGGACGCGCGGCGCGGTCGACCTGGTTCGGCAGCGCTGCGAAGCGATGGACGTGCCGGTCTCCGACGGCGGGGTGCTGCTGGCCGACTGGTTCGGCAGGCCCGAGAGGTTGCAGCGGTTTCGGGCGCAGATGAGCGAACTGCTGGATTTTCGTCTCGACTGGGTCGATGAGACGCAGATGCCGCGGTATGTGGCTTCGGCGCGCTACGGCGCCGGTTTGATCGAGCCCGGCTCGTTTCATTTCAATCCGCTTGCCTATGCCCGGGCGGTGGCCGGGCACCTGCGCGATTCAGGCGTCCGGGTCGCTTCCGAGGCGCCGGTGGTTTCGATGACCGGCAAACGCGGCGGTTGGCTTCTGACAACGTCCACGGCCGAAATCCGGGCCGAGCGCGTCGTGCTTGCCACCGGTGGTTACGAGCGCCGTCTGTGGCCGGCTGCGCAGCGCGCAATCCAGCCCATAGGGACTTACGTGATGGTGACCGAATCGCTGGGAGATCGATTGAATGGACTCATCCCCGGCCGTGTGGCGGTTTACGATACGCGCTTTGCCTTCGACTATTACCGCCCCTTGCACGACGGGCGGCTGCTGTGGGGCGGGCGGATTTCGGTTGCCGACCGCGATCCGGCTGCGATCCGAAAGCTGTTGTACCGCGACATGCTGCGCGTGTTTCCGTCCCTGGCGGGCTGCAGGATCGAATTTTCCTGGGGCGGCTGGATGAGCTATGCGCGTCACCAGATGCCGATACTGGGCGAACTGGAGCCCGGCCTCTGGTCCGCGCTGGCCTTCGGCGGCCACGGCATGGCCCCGACCACGCTGGCCGGGGAGGTGCTGGCCGAGGCGATGACCGGCGACCGAAGCCGGCTGATGGAATTCGAGACCTGGGGCCCGGCCTGGGCCGGTGGTCCGTTCGGCCGCGCGGCTGTGCAGGGGGTTTACTGGTGGAAGCAGTTGATGGACCGCGTTCGATCCTTCGCTCGCCCGAGTTGACGACGAAGCGAACCGCGCTTGCGCGGGGTTTCATTCGTCTGCGATTGCGCCGCCGAGCCTGACAAGGGCCTCGCGCACGGTGGACCAGTTCTGCGAATTCGGCACCACAAGTTCGAAATGACCGGCTCCGGCCATCGTCGATGTCTCGATGGCATCCCCGGCGTTGGATGCAGCCGCGAAGTAGCCGTCGGCCGGCGCCGACCAGGTTTCGTCCAGCTCGCCGTTGACCAGGATCTGCGGAACGCCCAGCGGGAGAAGCTGCGTTGGAGAACCTTCCAGATAGCGTTCCGGCCGTGCTTCGGGCGAGCCGTCCATCAACAGGGTTGCGGCGTTGCCGCAGGTCCGATGCGCCGACAGGTATTCAAGGTCGGCTGCCGCGGCCAGGGCGAGTACACCGTGGATCGGCTGCGGCCGCTCGGTGTAAAGGACGCCGGTCGCTGGAAGCCTGGAGCGTCCGGCCAGCCACAGCGCAAGATGACCGCCGGCTGAATGCCCGATTGCAATCACCCGTTCGGTATCCAATGGGTAGCGGGTTGCGAGTTCGGGCACGAAATCGACTGCAGCGCCGGCATCCACGAACGTGTTCGGCCAGCCGCCGCCGGGTTCGCCGACGCGCCTGTAGGCGATCGTCCACGTGGCCCATCCGAGATCGGTAATGGCTTGTGCAAACGACGCCATGTAGCCCTGGTCATAGTCGGAAAGCCAGCAGCCGCCGTGAATGATGACGGCGATCCCGAACGGTCCGTCGCTTTTCGGCAAACGCAGTTCGCCGAACTGGCGGTCATGCTCGCCGTAGTGGATGACCGCGTCGGGTTTTGGCTGCGGAAGCTCAAAAGCTGCCTGTGCGCTGAGCGGTTCGGGCGGATTGGCTGCCAGCCCGGCGCTCGCAGACAAGCAGAGCAGGAGCGAAAAGATGTGCTGCATCGGCGCTCGGTACGGCGTCATTTCAATCGTGCGGCCGGTCATTGGAAGCGTCGCTTGTAATTCCACTCGAAGGCTCGCTTGAGCCAGTGCAGCGGGCGCAGCGGGGGAGAGGCAATCGTCATCTTCTCGCTGCGCACGATCAACATGGCTTTGTCCAGCATATCCACAATGTAGACCATTTCCGCTCGGAAGGGCTTCGACGGGGCGCGTCCGGCCAGCTCGTCGAGCAGATTGCGCGCCGCAGCAGCGGCCTGATTTTCCGCGGTGTGTCCCCGCTTCGGCAGCCATGCGGGGCCGGCATGGCTGCCCGCATCTCCCACCACGTATATTCGCCGTGAATTCGACACGCGGCAGTATCTGTCGGCCGCCAGCAGACGGCCGGTCGAACGCGGCAGTTTCGTGCGATCGAACCAGGCCGCACCAGTGAGGCCTGGCATGAAAACGGTCAGGTCCGAATCAAACTCATTTTCGCTCCCGTCGTTTTCGGCCACGACGCGGTTGGTCTCGAATCGTGTCGGCGTGACGCCCAACCGCGTATCGATTCCCCGCTTGTTCATTTCCGCGATCAGGCGGTCGGCGGCCTTGTCGCCGAGACGCCGTCCGGGTCGCTGCGACGACGAGAAGAAGACCAGCCGGAAGTCTCCGCGCCGGCCGCTGCGGCGCAGCCAGGTCTCGATGCCGAACAATAATTCGAAAACCGGCCCGCCGCGAATCGCCGATGCCTCGTCCGGATTGCCGGTGAAACCGAACGCCAGAGTGCCCTTGTCGATGGCGTGCAGGCGCTCGCGCAACCGCGCCATTTCGTCGATGCCATTGCAGGGAACGAACGCGTGCTCCAGGCCTTCGGGGCGGTCGATCGGGCAACTGCCCGACGCAATGATCAGGCCGTCGTTGTCGATCGGCCCGGCAGTGGTTTCCAGCCGGCGGCCATCGTCGGACAGACCGGTAGCGGAAGCTTCGTGGTAGTCGACATTCATTCGTTCGAAGAATGTGCCCAGCGGAATCTCGTGGCGGTCCGGCCGGCGTCGCTCGGTGGGGATCCAGATCGTGCCGGGATAAAAGACGAAGGCAGGCCGCGGCGCGACCAGGTCGATCCCGACGTGCCGATCGGTCTTGCGCAGCGCCTGTACGGTGTTGAGACCGCCGAAGCCGGCACCGACGATAGTGATTCTTTGCATGCTTTCATTCGCTGCGGCGTCGTGGAGAACAGAGTAGCACCGGATAGACGACTGGCCCGGCCCTGGTTCGGACAAGGCTTGTTTTCGGCCCCGATCAGCTATAGTTCATGGATTGTATCGACTTGAAGCGATTGCATGAAATCCACTGCCGAAATCCGCCGCGAATTCCTCGATTTCTTCGCCGAACGCGAGCATCGAATCGTGCGCTCCAGTTCGCTGGTGCCGGGCAACGATCCGACGCTGCTTTTCACCAATGCGGGAATGGTCCAGTTCAAGGACGTCTTCCTCGGCGCCGAAAAGCGCGATTACAAGCGCGCAACGACTGCGCAGCGCTGCGTGCGCGCCGGCGGCAAGCACAACGATCTCGAAAACGTCGGCTACACGGCCCGCCATCACACGTTTTTCGAGATGCTGGGTAACTTCAGCTTCGGTGATTACTTCAAGCGTGAAGCCATTGAATTCGCTTGGAAATTTCTGACGGAAAACTGCGGATTCGCGCCCGAGCGGCTTTGGGTGACGGTGTATGCCGACGACGACGAGGCCGCTTCGATCTGGCTCGATGAAATCGGCATCGACCCCGAACGCCTCTCGCGCATCGGAGACAAGCCCGGCAAACGGTTCGAAAGCGACAACTTCTGGGCCATGGGCGATACCGGCCCATGCGGGCCGTGCAGTGAAATATTCTACGACCACGGCCCGGAGGTGCCCGGCGGACCGCCCGGCACCCCGGAAGAAGACGGCGACCGTTATATCGAAATCTGGAACCTGGTGTTCATGCAGTTCGATCGCGCCGCCGACGGCACGATGTCGCCGCTGCCCAGTCCGTGCGTGGATACCGGCATGGGTCTGGAGCGGCTGACGGCGGTGCTTCAGGGCGTGCATTCGAACTACCAGATCGACCTGTTCGCGCACCTGATCCGGGCGGCGGCCGAGAAGACCGGCACCGACGACATGGAGCAGGCCTCGCTGAAGGTCATCGCCGATCATATCCGCGCCTGCGCGTTCCTGATCGCCGACGGCGTTCTGCCGGCCAATGACGGTCGTGGCTACGTATTGCGCCGCATCATCCGTCGCGCGATTCGCCACGGTTACAAGCTGGGTTGCAAGCAGCCCTTCTTCGCTGCCATGGTCGACCCATTGGCCGAGATCATGGGCGAGGCCTACCCGGAGCTGGTGCAGAAACGCGATCAGATCTTCGACGCGCTCGCACGCGAAGAGCAGCGCTTCAGTGAAACCCTGGACCAGGGCATGAAGCTGCTGGAAAATGTGCTTTCGGATCTGGACACCAGCGTGATTCCCGGCGAAGTCGCGTTCAAGCTCTACGACACGTTCGGGTTCCCGCTGGACCTGACCCGTGACATCGCGAGAGAACGCGAGCTCAGCGTGGATGAACAGGGCTTCGAAACTGCGATGCAGGCCCAGCGGGCGCGCGCCAGAGCCGCCGGTCAATTCTCGGCCCGTGACGGCGTTTCGGCCGAAGCGGTAGCCGATCTTCCGGCAACCGAATTCCTGGGCTATGAGCAAGCCGAATGCGATTCTGTGCGCGTGGTGGCCATTCTGGTCGACGGCACCAAGCGCCAGTCGCTGTCGGATGGCGAATCGGCGCTGGTGATCCTGGACCGCACCCCGTTTTATGCCGAATCCGGCGGACAGGTCGGGGATACCGGCATGCTCGAGACGAACGGTATGCAATTCCGCGTAGAAGATACCCGGAAGCTCGCCGGGGTTTACCACGTGCACGACGGGGTACTGGAGTCCGGCTCGATGAGGGTCGGCGATACGGTTCGTGCCGCGATCGACGAGCAGCGCCGGGCCGATATCGTTCGCCACCATTCGGCCACCCATTTATTGCATGCGGCGCTGCGCGATATTCTCGGCGAGCATGTGCAGCAGAAGGGTTCGCTGGTCGCGGCGGACCGGCTGCGTTTTGACTTTTCGCACTTCGAGCCGGTCAGTGCCGAGCAGCTGGCCGAGATCGAGACCCGGGTCAACGCGCAGATCCAGGCAAATATCGCAGCCTCGGCCGAGGAGATGGATTACGACCAGGCCATGGACGCCGGTGCGCTTGCGTTTTTCGGCGACAAGTACGGTGATCGCGTACGCGTGCTGCAATTCGGTGATTATTCGACCGAGTTGTGCGGTGGTACCCATGTCGATCGTGTCGGCGACATCGGTCCTTTCAAGATTGTGCACGAGACGGGCATCTCGGCCGGCGTTCGCCGCATCGAGGCGGTCGCCGGGCGCAAGGCGGTGGCCTGGATGCAGCAGACCGATCGTGCGCTCCGCGACCTGGCCGATAGGTTGAAAGCCTCACCCGAGCAAGTCGGGAATCGGGTCGAGCAGCTGCTGGACCGCTCGCGCGAACTGGAAAAGGAACTGGACCGGATCAAGCAGAAGCTCGCGTCGGCGCGAGGCTCGGACCTGGGGTCGAATGTGAGGGATGTTGACGGCATCAAGGTGCTGTCCGAAAAGCTGGAAGGCGTCGATCCGAACAGCTTGCGCGACACCGTCGATCAGCTCAAGAACAAGCTTGGCTCGGCGATTGTCGTCCTAGGCACCGAGGCCGGGCAGGGCGTTCGACTGGTGGCCGGCGTGACCGGCGATTTGACCGACCGTTTCAAGGCCGGTGAACTGGTCAATTTCGTTGCCGGGCAGGTCGGTGGCAAGGGTGGCGGGCGGCCTGATTTTGCCCAGGCCGGCGGCAGCGACGCGGAAAAGCTCGAATCGGCTCTGGAGTCGGTGTTCGTCTGGGTGGGAGAACGAACCTGATTGCGGGTGAATCGCAACCGGGCGAGAAACTTAACCTGATTTGCATGCAGCATCTGTTAGCCTTGTAGCGAACTTGTACAGGGCGTAAATGAATGGAATTCGCAATCTGGTTGATAGTAGGTCTGGTCGTAGGCGGCGCAGTCGGTGCGCTGGCGACCTGGTGGATCAGCCGTGCCCGCGGGGGCGTGGTTTCGGTAATGCAGTTGAAGCAGGAAAACGACAAATTCCGCGATGAAGTCGCCGAGCATTTCGTCGAGACGGCACGCTTGATCAACCAAATGTCCGATAGCTACAAGCAGGTTTTCGACCACCTGAGCAGTGGTGCCGAGAAGCTTGTCGACGATGAGAAACTTGCCGAGCGTCTGCCGCCCGCCACAGGCCAGGAAGTAAGGCTCAGCCAGTTTGGCTCATCCGGTTCTGCGGGCTCAGCCGGGGCAAAATCCGGGGCATCCGAGTCCGGCGCGAACGATGGCCTGTCCGACAGCCGTTCCGACGACGGTTCCAATGGCAGTCCGAGTAGTGAATCTGAAGAGGATGCAGGCAAGGATGCCACGAAGGATGGGAGCAAAACTTCGGACGGAAACGATCCGTTGAAGACCGGATCAGGTCAAACTGGCGTCAAGGCCTCGCGGCCGGCAGCCGCCGACAGTGACAGCGACAGCGAGAGCGGCAAGGATGTCGAAAGCGGCACCGGCGAGAGCGACCATGATCGCAAACCGGGTGATTCGGCAGCGCAGGGCGCTTCGGCATCAAGTCAGGACGGCGAAGGCTCCGCCCGCAAGGACTGAAGTTCGATCGAATCCGGGTGGACCGTCAGCACGCTGCCTTGCGTGTACCAATCCCCGAGGACGATGCGCTCGCGGAGCGTATCGTTCACGCAGTGATTGTGCCGGAACGGCCGGTGCGTGTGGCCGTGAATCATGCGCGCGGCACCCGTTTCGCGGAACAGCGCTTCGACGTCTTCGGCCACTACATCCATTTCGGGTGAATCGGCGTTCCGATTGCGCAGTCGGCTTGCGCCGCGCAGCACCGCGGCGACTGTCCGGCGAAACCAGAGCGGTCGCGACAGCATGCGTTGCTGCCATTCGGCCTGACTGACGCGGGCGCGATAGCGCTGATACTGCTCATCCAGCGTACAAAGCTGATCGCCGTGCAGCACGACCGTCGGGGTCCCGTAGAGATCGATCATGCGTGGCTGCTCGAGCATTTCCATGCCGCAAAGACGGCAGTAATCGGCGCCGAGCAGAAAGTCGCGATTGCCGTGCAGGAATGAAAGGCGGGTCCCTTGATTCGCAAGCGCGCGCAGGCTGTCGGCGATCTCTTGCTCGAACGGCCCGACCGCGTCGTCGCCGATCCAGGCTTCGAACAGGTCGCCCAGGATGTAGACAGCCTCTGCCTCGCGTGCCGGACCGGCCAGAAAGGTCCTGAACCGGTCGGTGATGTCGGGGCACGATGGACCCAGGTGCAGGTCCGAAATGAAAAGGGTTTTTCTGCTGATGTCGATTGGACGTCTCGGTCCGAGAATTGCGAGTCGGGCTCAGAGGATCTCGATGTTTTCGATGATCACCGGTTCAATCGGTACGTCCTGATGCGGTCCGCGCGCTTCGGTCGGGACGGCGCGAATTTGATCGACGACGTCCATGCCTTCGATGACGCGGCCGAAAACCGCATAGCCCCAGGTGCGGCCGGATTGCTTGCCGCGATGGTTCAGCGCCGGATTGTCGACGACGTTGATGAAAAACTGGGCGGTGGCCGAGTCCGGTTCGTTGGTCCGAGCCATGGCAAGGGTACCGCGCTGGTTTGAAAGGCCGTTGTCCGCTTCGTTCTCGATCGGCGCTTCGGTCGGCTTTTGCTCAAGTTCGGCATCGAAGCCGCCGCCCTGGATCATGAAGCCGGGAATGACGCGATGAAAGATGGTGCCGTCGTAATAGCCCTTGCGCGTGTAATCCAGAAAGTTCTTCACCGTCACCGGCGCCTGGTCTTCATAAAGTTCAACCTCGATGTCGCCCCGGGAAGTATGAATGACGACGGTCGGCAATTCCTTTTCGAACGGGTTGGATGGCGTCGTTTCGGCCTGCTGGGCACTGGCCAGCCATGGCACGAAGAGGAATACTGACATGAGTAGCTGTTTCATTTTTCGTATCCGATGGTTGCTGCAGTCGTTGGACGTCTTCATGAATGATAATGCATGCCCGTCGGTAACGGTTGGTCGGGCTGCTCACTCTTGCCGCAGCATTGGTCAGGTGAGCGTCTCGAAGCCGGTACCGCCGAAAGGCTGTTCTGTCAGGCTCATGCACGTCGACGAAAATGATGACCATGTCGTCCAGTTCGTCCAGACCTGGCACGCGCCCTGACGGCGGGCCGCGAGGGCCTGCTTGTGCTAGAATTTCATAACTGTCTCGGTTGTTGTTGAAGGCATATCTTCTTTTGAGGAAAATGCATATATTTCAATGACCTGAAAGATATTCCCGGTCCATAATCACAAGACGATATGCATGGCTGAGCTCGCGCAGGAAATTCTCCCGGTAAACCTCGAAGACGAGATGCGACAGTCCTACCTGGACTACGCAATGAGCGTGATCGTCGGACGCGCGCTTCCCGACGTCCGCGACGGTCTGAAACCCGTGCATCGCCGTGTGCTTTTCGCCATGCACGTACTCGGCAACGACTTCAACAAACCCTACAAGAAATCGGCTCGCGTGGTCGGCGACGTGATTGGTAAATACCATCCGCACGGCGATACGGCCGTCTACGACACCATCGTGCGTATGGCCCAGCCCTTTTCCCTGAGATATATGCTGGTCGACGGGCAAGGCAATTTCGGCTCGGTCGACGGCGACTCGCCGGCGGCGATGCGCTACACCGAAGTGCGTATGGCCAAGCTGGCCCACCAGCTGCTTGCCGATATCGACAAGGACACCGTCAACTGGCTGCCCAACTATGACGAGTCGGAGTACGAGCCGGCGGTGCTGCCGACGCGCGTGCCCAACCTGCTGGTCAACGGCTCTTCCGGAATTGCAGTCGGCATGGCCACCAACATTCCGCCGCACAATCTCAACGAAGTGATCGGTGCACTGTTGGGGCTCATCGAAAACCCGGATCTCGACATCGACGGCATCATGCAGCACATGCCGGGCCCGGATTTTCCCACCGCCGGCATCATCAATGGAGCGGCCGGGATCCGAGAGGCATATGAAACCGGACGCGGTCGCATCTACATGCGGTCGCGCGCGCATTTCGAGGACGAAGATACCGGCAAGACCAGGATCGTCGTTACCGAGTTGCCGTACCAGGTCAACAAGGCTCGATTGCTGGAGAAGATCGCCGATCTGGTCAAGAACAAGAAGCTCGAGGGTATTTCCGAGTTGCGCGACGAGTCCGACAAGGATGGCATGCGCATGGTTGTCGAGCTCAAGCGCGGCGAAGTCGGCGAGATCGTGCTCAACAACCTGCTTCAGAACACCCAGATGCAGTGCGTTTTCGGCATCAACATGGTGGCCCTGGTCGACAACCAGCCGAGGCTGCTCAATATCAGGCAGGTGCTGCAGGCATTTCTTTCGCATCGTCGCGACGTGGTCACGCGCAGGACACTGTTCGAACTGCGCAAGTCACGCGATCGGGCCCATATCCTCGAAGGACTGACCGTGGCGCTGGCGAATCTCGATGAGATCATCGCGCTTATCAAGAAGTCCCCGACCCCGGCAGATGCGCGCGAGGCACTGCAGGACAGGCGCTGGGCGCCGGGTCCGGTCGCCGCGCTTCTGGGGCAGGCCGGAGCGGAACTGTCGCGGCCCGAGGCCCTGCTGCCCGAAATCGGACTGCGCGAGGACGGTTATCAGCTTTCGCCGACCCAGGCACAGGCCATTCTCGACCTGCGGTTGCAGAAGCTCACCGGCCTTGAGCAGGAAAAACTGTCCGATGAGTATCGCGAGATTCTCGAACAGATTCGCGAGTTGATCCGCATTCTTTCCGAGCCCGATGCCCTGATGCAGGTTATTCGCGAAGAGCTGGAAGCCATTCGGGACGGTTTCGGGGACACCCGTCGAACCGAAATTGTCGAAAACCAGCTCGACTTGACGATGGAAGATCTGATTACGCCCGAAGACGTGGTCGTGACGCTCTCGCACGGCGGCTACGCCAAGTATCAGCCTCTTGACCGGTATCGAAGTCAGAAGCGCGGCGGCCGCGG
>Ga0209925_1001155_pt1 | contig 13398 bp, 17 predicted proteins | sample SalPonR2_A_D1_MG_FD_185702 | JGI IMG/M metagenome (GOLD analysis project Ga0209925, IMG submission 185702) | Salt pond soil microbial communities from South San Francisco under conditions of wetland restoration - Salt Pond MetaG R2_A_D1_MG... ...
GTTTTTAGTATTACAGGCAGAGCGGATATAAAATTATATAACCAAGATTGTATGCCAGCGTTAGAGGCGATGGAGGAAAACCAGTTTGATTTGGCTATTGTTGATCCGCCCTATGGAATAGGAGACTGGACTACTGGTACAAGTGTGTATAAAGACAAAAATGGGAATATAAACCGAATAAAAAATAATTTAAACAACACCGTGAATTGGAATGAAGATATACCAAGTAAGAAATATTTCAATATTTTAGATGAAAAGGTTAAAAATCATATAATATGGGGGGCAAACTATTATAATTGTTTTAATAATGGTAATGGCGCATTAGTTTGGCATAAAGGAAATATTAATCCGACATTTTCTCAATGTGAGATAGCCTCTTTATCTTTTCAAAAAAAGGTGGATTATGTAAAAATTAATTGGCAAGCTGGCTTTTATAGGGAGAAGGTAGAGGGGGAGCAAATTCACCCCTGCCAAAAACCAGTAAAACTATACAAATGGCTATTAAAAAACTATGCAGAAGAAGGTGACACCATCCTAGATACACACTTAGGTTCCGGTAGCATTGCTATTGCCTGCTGGGATATGGGCTTCGACCTTGTGGGTTATGAGTTAGATGAGGATTACTTTGAAAAAGCGTGTAAAAGAATTAAGAAACACACCAATCAAATGCAATTATTTTAAGTAAAACTTGACAAATTCAAAAAAAATCGTTAAATTACTAATGGTATATTCGATAAATATTTCTTAAATAGGCGTTAAATGAACAATATTTGGCAAAGATAGCTCAGCGGGAGAGCAACTGGCTGTTAACCAGTTAGCCGGAGGTTCAAATCCTTCTCTTTGCTCTATGGCAAACAAAAAACCTAAAAAATGTTTAGATTGTGGTTACCCAATAGCCACTGACATTGGTTATAAAGAACATCACTTTAGGATATGCAATAGATGCAAAATGCCTTGGAGTGCTGTTGATTTAGAAATAATGTTTAAAATAGAAAAGAAATACGGTAAAAGCATATATAAAGAAACAAAATTAGAGAGTATCAAGGATTACTTTAATGACTAAAGGCAAACCTACGGATAAACCCACTAAGAAATTATTTTTAAACTGTTTAATGAAGTCAGAAGGTCATTTAAGGAAGGCAGCTGAAATGGCAAATGTGTCTTATCACACAATGTACAATTTAATTTATGCCAATCCTGATAAAGACCCACAATTTTCAAAGGCTGCAAAAGCAATAAAGAGAGCAAACAATCAATTAATAGCCGATGCTGCTGAAGAAAGTTTGTTACAGAATGTAAGGGATAACAAAGAAATATCAACTATATTTGCCTTAAAAGCCTATGCAGGAAAGAGTGAAGCACCACAGGAACACAGGCACACAATAGAGGATAATAGACAACCTAAGATACCTTTAGACGCTCTTAGCCCCAAAACATTAAAGATGATACAAAAAGATATGCAAGAGAATAAGGGTATAGATTTAGATGATTTAGAAGAGGCTGAAACAGTAGATTATGAGGAATTAGAATATGATGGACACAAATTAAAAGACGGTTTACCTATTTATGACCCTGATGCTGAACCCACTAAAAGACAATCACCTTCTAAGAAAAAGAAAGATAGGCGATGAGTTATAGTTCGCTTGCATTAGACCCTGTACAAGTTTCCTCAAGCCTTGCAAAAAAAGAATATTATACTTTTGTACAGGAGTTTTGGAATGTGATTGAAGATGGGGAATTTATACCCAATTGGCACATAAAATATATGTGTGATGAAATTCAAAAAGTTGTTGATAGGGTAGTAAATAGAGAACCAAAATTATATGATTTATGTATTAACATAAGTCCAGGCTCAACAAAGTCAACTGTTGTAAGCAAAATGTTGTTGCCTTATATGTGGTCTAGGAATCGATCAGTAAAATATATTGCTGCATCTTATTCTGGAGACCTTTCTGAAGACTTTTTAATAAAAGCCAAAAAAATAATAAACTCTAATAAATATAAAAATTATTTTGGTGAAATTGAATTTGACAAAAAGATGAACCGAAATAAAAGATTTCGGAATATTCAGAATGGTGAGGCAATGGCAACTTCAGTTGGTGGACAGACACTAGGTTCACATGGAGATATAATTACTCTTGATGACCTTATTGATGTAGAAGATGCCTATTCTAGGGCAGCCAGAGAGAAAGCAAAGAAGTATCTTACCGAAACAATAAGCGGTAGGAAAACAAGCCGTTTAGGAACTCCAATCATTATGGTAGGTCAAAGACTCCATGTTGGCGACCCAACCGATGTTATGTTAGACGAGTTTCCAAATGTAAAACATATAAAAATACCTGCTGAAATAAGTGATTTTACTCCCAAGCCAGAAAGTTTAAAAGAGAAATATGAAGACCAGTTGATGAATAAAAAGCGGATGGATTGGAATTTTTTGAAACCTATTAAAGAGAAATCCCCCGTTTTATATTCTACTCAATATGGACAGCAACCAGGCTCTAATTCAGGTAATATTTGGAAAGATAATTTTAATTGGGTTCAGCCAGATGAATTACCTAGCATATATAAACTTGCTGATTATGGTACTGATTGGGATACCGCTTATACTAAAAAGACCCAACAATCAGCATCGGCTTATGTAACTTCAGGTCGATTAGGTGAAAATATATTTATGTATGATTTGGGTTGGTTTTGGAAAGAAACACCAGAGGTTAAACAGTATATAAGAGAGATGGAAAATGCAGGAACCCATTTTTTTGAAAACAAGGCAAACGGTCGGGCAATGCACGATGACTTAAAACATGAGAATATACCTGTTAGGTTAGTAACCGATGTACCAAACAAAGGTGATTCCATAGCAAGGGCTAATATGGCTTCTGATAAGGCAGCGACTGGTAAGATATATGTTAATATTGCTTTAAAGGAGAAAATGCTAAGAGATAGAAAACAGGGGCTTTTAAAGTTTCCTGCTGGACATGATGATTTAAGCGATGCAATTTCTCAGGCAATTTTAAGACATTCAAAAATGAGAAGCGCATTATGGTAAATAGGAGATATTATGAGTGATTTTAGGAACGTAAGACAATTATTTTATGACATATATGATGAATATTTTGGCAATGAACAAATTTGGACTACTCTAAAATATAAGCCTTTTGGTCAGTTAAAGTTTAGAGATTATTACAGGATATATAAAAGAGGCGGTTTAGGCTCGAAACTAATCAAGATACCTGCTGAATATACTTGGAGAAGCCACCCAAGACTAAACCCTGTAAATGAAAATTTTGAGAGAATGGCAAAAAAGAAACAGCTATTTAACAGATGTGAAAGAGTAGACCGTATATCGGGTATAGGAAAATATGGTGTTTTGTTGATAGGTGTAGGCGATTCTAACGAACTAAGTAAACCTGTAAGGCAAGATAGTTTAAATAGTTTTGATGACATTTTATATTTTAGACCTTACAATCAAGACCATGTAGAGATTAGCGAATGGGAAAATGACGATAAAAACCCAAGATATGGTTTACCCAAAATGTATTCTATTACAACAGGTGCAGGACTAAATGAAAGAAAAGGAAATACAAATAATGTACACTGGACTAGATTAATTCATGTAGCAGAAGAAAAAGACGAAAATGAGATAGAAGGAACCCCAAGATTACAAAATGTTTTTAATAGGCTGGTTGATTTAGAAAAAATAGTGGGTAGTTCTGGCGAAGCATATTTTAGAATGGTTACTGACAAAATACTTTTTGATTTAGACCAAAATGTTTCTTTAACCGATGATGAAAAAGACAATTTTCAAGAACAAGTTGATGAACTAATACATGGTTTTAGAAATTATATGCGTACTAGGGGCGTTGATGTAAAAAAGATAGAAACTGATATGACTGATCCCAAAGGTGCTTTTGATGTTGTTATTAACACTATTTGCGCAACAACAGGTTACCCTAGAAAGTTTTTATTAGGTTCTGAAAGAGGCGAAATTACTTCCTCTATGGACATTTTTACATTTTTTGACTCAATGCAGGTAAGAAGGAAAAAGTTTGCAGAAAGAGAAATATTAGACGCTTTATTAGATAGATTTGAGTATTATGGTATTATTGATGACTCTTATAGCTATGAATGGAACTGGAAGCCACTATATGAACTATCACCAAAAGAAAAAGCAGATATATCAGAAAGTCTTGGCAATGCTATTGAGTCAATAGGTAAATCTGAACTTCTTGGTGATTTGTTAAGTAATGAAGAGGCTAGAAAAATTATTGGCTTTGAAGGTGGTTATAGTGCGATAGCAGAAAGCGTCATTGAGGATATGAAGGAAAACAATCCTAAAGCGTACAAAAAGATAATGAAACTTGGTCAAAAAGTAGATTCCGATCCTATTTCAGTAACTAGTTATTTATCACAATTTACCAACAATTTTAGTAAAATGATTAAATATTAACGGTTATTTAAAATAAAAATTTATTTTATAAACATATAAAAAACAATATTTTTTTGTTTTTATATTAAAGTAATTTTTCAGGTAAACTTGACAAAGCCACTAATAATGCTTAAATTATAGTACGGAGATTTTAAAATGGCAAAATTAAAAATTAAACTTTCACGGCACACCCGGAGCGAAAATTTAGCGGGAAGAAAGCACTTAGTAGTACCCACCGTCCCTATTATAGAGGGGGTTTTTAACGGTGTATTGTTAAAAAGTGATACCCTTAAAGACTCAACGGTAATGTGGAACTCACAGCCAGTTTATTATAACCATCCTGTTGATGCAATTGGCTTTCCTACTGCTGTTTATAATAGAGACATTTTTAATGATTTCTATATTGGTACAATTTTAAATGCTGAGTTTGGTGAAGACGGTTTGCAGTGGGAAACCTGGATTGATGAAGAAAGACTGAAAAAGTTTAATCCCGACACTTTAGAAAAATTAAAGAGCGGGGAAATGGAAGAGGGTTCAGTTGGTTATTGGACTAATGATTATGAATTTGTTGCAGGTGAATTTGATGGAGAGCCTTATTTTGAAATTGACTATAATATAAAGCCTGATCATTTTGCTGTTTTGGGTGATGAAGAAGATATAGGTGCCTGTTCTATTGAGGATGGATGTGGTTGTAATCGAACTAATAGTGGAGAGGATAGAAATATGAAAATGATGATTAGGGGCTTTAAAAGCCAAGAAAATATAAGCCAAGATGATATAGGCACAGGAGATAAAATAGAGATGGATAATTCTAGTGATGAAACACATGAAGGTTCTTGGGGAAACATAGATCATGTAAAGGATAGAAACACTATTTTAAAGGCTAATAATTATAAATCACTGACAGAAGAAATGTATCTGATAAGAGATGATAACTGGGAAGAAGCACCCTCACAAAGATTGCATTACCCACACCATACAGTTATAGACGGAGAGTTAGTAGTTTCTGAAGACGGCGTAAAATCTGCAAGGTCTTTTCTTGAGAGAGGTGATACCAAAGAGACAGATGCTGCATATAATCATTTAAAAAGACACTATAACGAACTAGGTCTTGAATGGGAGAATGACAACAAAGAGAACGTTAACAACAAAACTATTTTAGACAGAATTAATGAATTGTTCAATAAAAATAAGGAACAAGATATGAGTAAAACGAAAGAAGGAAAAGATAAGAAGGTTTTTCAAGATTGCGATACAGTAGAAGATTGCAAGGCTTTCACACAGCGTATTAACGATACAGGTGTTGATACCGTAAAGAAACTGCTTGATTTTAACGATGCTTTTGGTGTTGAAAAGATTGAAGAACTCATTGGTGAATTTAAGGAAAGACAGGAACAGGAAGAAAAAGAAATCCAAGAGATGAGAGATGAATTAGTTGAGGATTTTGATTTTAGCAAAGATGAAGTTTCTGGAATGGGTTTTGATACACTAAAAAGTGTAAAAAACAAACTTACCAAGAAAGACAAAAAGGGAAATAATTATTTAGGTAATAACGGAAATTCAGATGGGAAAAATTATAAACGCATCCCATTTAACAAAGATAAGGAGTAAAACATGAGTACAAAAACACTATTGCAGGGTGATTTAAGGGGAAACCTTGAAACCACCGAACTTGCTGCTGATACCAATGTTTCTGCTGCTGTATATAGAGATGGTAGTGATGAATTTGCTGCAATCGCTTCTGATGATTCTGACCATCGTTTGCTTTTGCTCACCAGTGAAGGTCATTTTGATAAAAATGCAAATGATACCTATGGAGATGCTGACGGTAAGATAGATTCTGGTGATTCTGCACAAGCCGTGAGACCCCGTAAGGGCGACAAGGTTTCTGTATGGTTAGATAATTCTAATGTTTCTGGCAACAATGTAAGCAAGGGCGACGCCCTTTATTACTATGGTTCCTCAGGAACAGCTGGAACTTTTTCGGGTGCGGGTTCTAATAATCCAATTCTCGAAGCTGCTGAAGCAATTGATAATAATGATGGCGATGCAGTTACTCGTATTGAAGCATATGTACTTTAATTATAAACATGGAGCTAAAAATGAATAAACTTGTATCAACTCTCAATATGCTTCATCAGGGTCAAAAGAACCGTGCTATTTTCAATAAACTTAAAGAAAATAGTTATGATATTAATTCTTTGCGAACTAATGAGGCTTTACCCGATGAGGCTTGGGAAACAATTGATAATATTGTAAAAAGAGCGAAAAAACCTGCTCTTACTTTTACCAACACATTAGAAAATTATGGGATGGTAAATGACAGCAGGACACTTGCCGATGTGTTAATCAAATGGTATGAAGTTGCAGAACTTGATAAAGACCCCACAGTATCAATAATGGGTGATGAGGCAACTGATAATGAAAGACCTGATTGGTCTATGAACGCATTACCTTTGCCTGTAATTCACAAGGATTTCTTTATCCCCTGGAGACTTTCACAGGTTAACGAAGGCGAACAGATGTTCGATATACCCCGTGAAATGATTTTCCAATATACTAGAAAAATAGCCGAGACAGTTGAAGATATGAATCTTAATGGTTCAGATATTACACTGAATGGCTATGGTATTAGCGGTGCTACTAATCATACTGATATTAATACTGGCTCACTTACCGACGATTGGGCTGATACTGGCGAATCAGAACATATTATGGACGATGTTTTAACAATGAAACAGGTTCTAGTAGACCTTGATTTTCCTGAGTCTGGACCGTATGCTCTTTTTATTCCTTCCAGATTTTCCTCTACATTCGAAAAGAACTTTACTGATTATTATGGACAGACAATCAGAGAAAGAGTCCTTAGTATTACTGGTATTGATGATATTGTTGTTTGCCCTGACCTTCCTGATGAAAACGACGACGGCGTTTCTACTAACTATGTAATGCTTATGTATATGTCGCCTGAAGTTATGACAGTTGAAAGAGCAGTTGACCTTCAACCCATTAGTTGGGAAACAAACGGTGGAATGGTTGAACACTATAAACTGTTTTCTGCTCAAGTACCAAAGGTAACAAGCGGTCCTGGCAGTGATTTGGGTATTGCATATTACAACGGATAAGTCTATTAATATAAATATGGGGGTGTAATCCACCCCCTACTTTACCCAGAATAAGGAGAACTTATGCTAACTGTAAAGTTAAAGAGCGGTACGCATTGGGACGGAGAGGAATATAAAAGAGTAGGGGATAGGTTAGAGATAGACCGACATACATACGACAACCACCCTGAAAGATTTGAAATAATAGAAAAATCAGGTAATGACAAACCTTTATCTGATGAAGAAAAGCGTCAAAAAAGGATTGATGAACTGCTTGTTGAGGGTGAAGAACTAAATGACGACGGCTTTCCTATTGATTTTGAACCCTCAAGTTTAGACCCACGCTTTAAAAAACTCCCCAAAGACATTGAATTCCCTTATAAATATTCAGATAAGTCAAGTTGGCACTTTATATCAAATGGTGCAAAAGTGCTTGGCTATGATGAAGCGGAACGTGCTGAAGAGTTATATCAATTAATTTATGGCACAGATAAGGAAGAGTAAATGCGTACTAATTCACAAAAAGTGGCAAATCTTATACCAACGGAAGACCCTTATATATCCGTTGCTATTGGTGCAGCCAATGCTTTAGTTACAAACAAACTATCCGATTTTGATTTATCAGAAAGCCTTTTAACTGAAATAGAGACTTACCTAGCAGCACATTTTTTGGCACAAAACCCTAGTATAAGAGAAGAGACTGGAATTGAGTTTATGGAATATCGAAAAGGTCTTGAAAACACAAATTATGGTCAGACTGCTATATCGCTAGACACAACAAATACATTGGCTTCTATGAATAAAAATACAGGATTTGAATTTAAGGTATTATAATGTTGCTTGATATTGATAAATTTATAAAGAAATATCTCAATGAACCTGATGTTACAGACCAAGATGTAATTGATTATTACACCACTTTAAAAGCAGCTTCAGAAGATATAATTTTAGATATGATAGATAGACCCATAGAAGCCAGTGATTATACTGAAAAATATTCAGGAATGGGTTGTGATTTTTTAGTTTTGGAACATTATCCCATTAACTCAATAGATGATATTACAGGTTATAAGACCGACGACATTAAAATACAAGAAGACGGTGTTATAGTAAACACAGCAGAGTATTTTAGATTGGGTGATTGGAATATTGAGATTACCTATAATGCAGGCTATGAAACTATACCCGATGATATTCAAGATGCTGTTGGTAAATTAGGTTCTGCTCTTTTAGACGAAAATAAGTATCGTGGGGACAATAAACAAAATAAAGCTTCGGAATATGATAGAAATGGTCAAATAGAATATACAGAGTCCATTGTATCTGATGCTGTTGCAAAAGTTGTAGATAACTATAAAGACGATAGACGGGTTGAGATAGAATATGTTTCAATTTAATATACACGCAACCACACCATTCAAATTTATAGCCCGACACAATATGGATCAGGCTATGAATGAAGTTAGAAGATTGCGTAAAGAAGCCCAGTTAGCGATAAGAACTAGGGCTTTAAAGAATATAGTTGAGAGAGTACAGCGTAAGGCAGTAAACGATTATATGATAAAAGGTGGTGGTGCTCCCGATAGTGAGAAATTAACTATAAGGAGCGGTAACCTTGCTAATGCAGTTTTAAACGAAACCCACCCATCCCATGTAGAAGAAATTAACACAACTTCAACTGGAACCCGTTTTAGAGCAATGTTTGGGGTAAAAGATGACGACATAACCCCCTATGCCTCAACACATGAGGCTGGCAGGTCTGATAAACACCCTGAAGCAGAGTTTGGGGGGATAGACGCAATAGGTGATAAAATGCACTTTACCCTTTGGAATGGACAAAATGTTTCTGCATCACACGTTGATATACCGCCTCGTTCATATATGCGACCTGCTTTAAACGATGTAGTTAACAAAGATGCTGCTGATGTTGTTGATGATGAAATAGAAAGAATAATAAGAAAGATGGCTTTTATACATGGCTTCTAAACCAACTCCAAAGAAAAAAGCAATAATAGATTCCCTTAAAGCCCAATTAGATACAATTGATGGTACAGGGGACTACCACCACAGTTTAAAAGTTTTGGAAATTGAACAGGATTATGATAGTTTGGGTCATAGCAACTTTCCTGTTGCCTATGTTAAAGATTCTAACGAGGCGTTTTATTCTTTACTTGGTGATGGTAGCCTAACCACAGGCAAGAGACGAGAGGACATAGATAGGGACGGTTGGTTTATAGTAGTCTCAGCAGGTTTAAAAAGAGATTCAGAGGGACAAGATTTAAACGACGAACTTTTAGAATTAGAATGGGATATAATTTATTCAATTGCTCAAAACAATAATTTAGACGGTAATTGTGATTATATATTCCCCACATATAGAGATAAGAACGAAAGATATTCGGAAACTTATGGGTGGATAAATATAGTATTTGCTGTTAATTATGATTTCCGCCCTGAAAGTGCAATTATATAAAAAGGAGTTAAAATATGGCAAAAAATAGATCAGGTGCTGTAAGTCAAGTAGCAGTTGCAAGCCAAGGGGACGCAGCAGGCACATATAGTAATTTTACTACTGAAGTAGAGGTTACTGATAGATTGCTTTTAAGTTCAGGTAACCCAAAGAAAACAGCAGAAATGATACAGGAAGAGGCTTTAACGGGAGAAATTGGAAGGGGTACACCTGAAAGAGGTCTTGAAGTTTCAGAGGACAGTATAGAATGTATGGTACCCTATTCTCATGTATCAGGCACTGATTTTATTTCTACCGATACACTTATTGCTGCTTTCATGGGTAATAATAATTTAGGTGATACTGGTGATTATAATATTTGCCAATTAAGTGATTCTGCTATTTATGCTTTAACACTTGCCTATGTATATGGGACGCCTGCAGATGGACAGCTAAAGGTTTTAACAGGTGCAATACCTACTTCGATGGAACTATCTTATGATATTTCCGAAAAGTTACAGGCTAGTTTTGATTTTGCTGCTTATGATTTTGGAGATTCTGCTGATAGTACTAATACCTGTGGTGCTGGAACAGGCGTAGATGCTATTCCCCATATAGGACATTCAAATATTATGGGACAGCACGCAACATTCCGTATTGCTGATGATGATACTGCATTAGAAGCAACCGACCAACTTACTGTTAGGTCATTAACCCTAAGCATAGATAAAAATTATGATACTGATACTTATGGAACACCAGAAAATTCAGGTCATACCGATCCCCAGAAAATACTATTACCTATTGTTGACGGAAGAAGAGATGTAACCCTTGAGTTTGAGATACCTAAATATGAAGCAGAAACCTTTATTACAGGTAAAGATGCAGGTACATCTTATCATGCAGACTTAAAATTTACAGATAGTACAAACAATTTTAATATTTATATGCCTAATATTGTTGTTGAAGACGTAGATATTCCGATGGACGGTTCAGGCAGACTAACTCAAACTGTTTCTTGTATATTGGGTCGCAGGGATAGTGATTTACTTACTGATGGTGAGATGACTTTTTCAGAACGACTAGATGAAGCAGATGTAAATGTTGACAAAGAAGTTGGAATAGAAATGAATAACGATAGAACAGCAGCAATTTTATAATAGGTTAATATGTCAAAAGGCGTAAAATCAAAAGCAGCAATTAGGATTGGTTCAGGATTGGGTGAATATCCTAGACCCGACCTAGATGTAGATAGTGAAGAGTTGGCTTTGGGGGAATATGATTTAATCCCAATGCTAAGTGAAAGTTTAAATGAAGATATACAAAACTCTGGCTATCAGAACATTACAGATGGTTCTAGTATATCAGAAAAAGATATTATTGGTATTGCTGTTGAAGGCTCATTAGATATAGACGGATACTATGAAGGATTAAATCAAATTCTTGAGTCTGCTTTTGGTGCAGTAAGTAAAACTGAATTAGCAACCGATGAATACGAACATGTTTTTACACTTGCAGACAACATTTCTCAATCTGACGGTGAAATTAGAAGATTTACATTAGGAATAGATAAAGAAACGTCCTTATGGGTCTTTAGAGCGTGTTTAGTAAGAAGGTTAAGGGTAAACTATTCAATTAGTGGTGGATTGTCTCTAACAGCCGATTTGGTGTGTTATGATGTAACAAGGTCAAGCACAACCAATACAAGTTCCGATAATTGGAAATATCACCCTACATATAAAAACCAAATGATAAAATCTTATGACAATGTGGATTTTTCTATTGATGGAACGCCTGTTACAATAGACAATTTATCTGTTGATATAGACCACAACCTTAATATACCGCCTAAAACAATTCAATCAGGAAAATACATTCCCGAACCTGTCAGGACAGATTACAAAAATGTTTCAGGTGGTGTTTCATTTCCTAGATATACCGATGACAATTATCTTGACGATATATATTCAGTAGGGACAAGTAATTTAGTTCTAGAGATTACAGGTTCTGATATGGGGACAAACAATAAATCTTTTAAGATTGAACTTCCCTACACTAATTTTATCAGACCTTCTGCTTCTGTTAGAGGGTCAAGTATAATTAGTAAAAATATTGATTTTGAATGTTATGCTGGTTCTGACATAGAAAGCGAAGTCAAAGTTACATTGGTGAATAGATACCCATTCAATGACTTAGAAAATGAAAGGTAAATAATATGCCTTATTTAAAATGCGATAAAAGATATTTTTCTTATAAAAACTTACATTTTTTTAATTATAAACATAAGTATAATTCAAAAGATGACCATACATATAAACTTGCAAAAGAAATTCCTATTGATAATGCTATTATAAAAGACGAAAAGGGTAATATTATAAATAAACCTATTGATATTCCCGATAAAGACAGTTCTATTGATTATATAAAAAAGTTTGTAAAAATAAACGGACTAGATGAGGAAATAGATTTAAGGAAATCTAAAGAAAGTATCCTGGAGAGGATAAAAGAAATACTAGATAAGGAATAATAAAATGAAAAGGAGAACCAATGTCGATAGTATTAGAGACCAAAGAGGAGATATATGAGTTTCCTCTTGTAGAGGACGAAAACCCAGCAAAACTTTCCTTCCGTAAAATACATTCCGATAAAATGATGGAGATTTATGAAGAACATGGAGAATATGTTCAAGGCGAAGGTACAGCTGCTGATTTTAAAGTAAAAAGCAATATCAAGGCAATGAAAGAAATGCTAAATTATTGTGTTGTTGGTTGGGAAGGTGTAGTTGATGAAGAAGGCGAACCTATCCCCAAAAGTAAGATTACAGGAACTAACCTTTATCGGCTTTTAGTTCAAACTGAAAAATTAGACACCTTTATTGATAAGGTTACCCCAGAAGATAAGGGGGACGAAATAAAAAACTGATAGATTGGGTCAGGCTCAATGAAGAGTTTGACCCAGATAATTACCGTTACTGTAAAAAGTGTAGGTTGCAAATGATAGAGAATAATGAAAAGCCTCAATGCGATATAAAGGGTACTTGCCCTTATATGGCTATGTTATTTCCCGATACGAAAAAACCTTTTAAACTTTATAAAAAGAACAAAAAGGTTGCAGAAATATTTAGAAGGACAATTGCAATATCAGATAGAAAACAATACACTTTTTATAAGAAAAAAAATAAAGAAGAAAGAGAAGTCAAAAAATTTATACCCACTTTATCACATCTTGATATGGTTTTAGATAATTATTCCGAGTTTTTAGGTCAAGGTGAGAGAAGTGATATTATTAGCAAGATTGGCTCAATGTATAAAGTTTTTTTAAGCAATAGATTAAGGGCTTAATATATGGCGGTAGCAGGTTCTAAAGCGGTTGTAGTGCTTGATGCAAGTACTGCTAAATATAATACAAAAATGATGGCT
>Ga0209925_1001156_pt1 | contig 13385 bp, 23 predicted proteins | sample SalPonR2_A_D1_MG_FD_185702 | JGI IMG/M metagenome (GOLD analysis project Ga0209925, IMG submission 185702) | Salt pond soil microbial communities from South San Francisco under conditions of wetland restoration - Salt Pond MetaG R2_A_D1_MG... ...
AATAGCAACCTTTAGCCTAGCGACCAACGAAAAAACAAAAGGTGGTCAGAAAATTACGACTTGGCATAATTGCTTATGTTTTAATCGACAAGCTGAATTAGCAGCCGACTTTTTAAGTAAAGGTAGTAAGTGTTTGATTGAAGGTAGATTGCAATATCGAGACTATGAAACAAAAAACGGTGAGCAAAAACGCAGATATGAAACAATCATTAGTTCACTTACTTTTATTGATCCTGCTAAAAATCAGAATAAGCCAAAAAATGATTACGAAAGTAAGGATGACGAACCATTTTAATTAGTATCTTTACAATCCGAAGGTGTGGCAACCATAAGGATTTTTTTAAACAACCCTTGTTTTGATTTGGTCAGCCACACCACCAATGATAAGCAGGGGTTTTTATTTTAAACAATTTATAATGAAAAATGAATTACAAGTAAATCCAAATAAATTTGGTATTGAAAAATCAAAAGCTAACGAACTAATCGGAAGCCTTCCTCAAATTATTAAAGAGCGTTCAGAGCTTGAAAAGCAATTTAATGAAGTTATTAAAATGGACATTGAAAGTTCAGAGGCTAGTAAATCGGCTAAACAATTAAGGTTATTAATTCAAAAGAACAGAACTCAAGGCATTAACAATTGGCATCGAACAACAAAGGATTACTTTTTAAAAGGAGGTCAATTTGTAGATGCAATTAAAAGAAAAGAAATTGCTGTTAATGAGAGAATGGAAAAAGACCTTCAGCAAATTGAAAAGTACGCTGAAATAAAAGAACAAGAGCGTTTAGAAAAGTTGCAGCAAGATAGAGTTAAAGAACTTTCAAAGTACGTAGAAGATGCTGAGGAAAGGGATTTAAAGTCAATGGAGGAAGATGTATGGAAAGCCTATTTATCTACTAAGAAGCAAGAGCATGAAGAAAGAATTGCAGCTGAAAAGAAAGCAGAGCAAGAGCGACTAGAAAATGAAAGATTGGATAAAATCGAAAACGAACGACGTTATGAGATTGCTCCTTATGTTCAGTTTGATAAAGGAAATCATGACCTTAGAAATATGAGCGACAAGGATTATAAAGATTTGCTTAAGTCTCTTCAAAATGCTAAAATAGAACACGACAAAGAGCAAGAAGAGATTAGGAAAGAAAATGAACGCTTAAGAAAAGAGCGTGAATCAGAAGCAAAAAAACAAGCTGAATTAGAGGATAAAAGAAAAGCAGAAGAAGCAAAAAAGGAAGCTGAACACCAAGCGCAACTAAAAAAAGAACGTGAGCAACGAGAAGCCCTTGAACGTGCTGAAAAACAAAGAAAAGAAGCTGAAGAAAAAGCCAAAGCAGAAGAAGAAGCACGTTTGCAAGCTGAGCTTAACAAGGGCGACGCTGACAAGGTTAAAGACTTGATTGAAGATCTTACTATATTAAAAAACAAATACACATTTAAATCGGCAAAAAACAAAAAGATGTACGAAGATGTAAACAAGTTAATTGACAAGGTTATTAACTATATTAATTAGTACCTTTGAATTATGTTGAGTCGCAGCAACAATACGAACTTTTTACAAAGCCCTATCCTGACGAGACTGCGACCTCTGATGGGTGGGGTTTTTATTTATGGCTAAAGAATTACCATACTTTAAATTCGAGCCAAACGAATGGCAATCCGGAATGATACAACTCTGCTCATTACAATCAAAAGGATTGTTTATGGAGTTATGCTGCCTATATTGGTCAAGGCTTGGAGATTTACCTTATGCACTTGCATTGCAAAAGCTTTGCATGGGTAATGCAGACCTATTGCAAGAGCTTGAAAAAAATCAAATTTATGAGGTTATTGATGGTAAAATACAAATAATTTTCCTTGATGAACAGTTAACAGACTTTGATGAATTAAAGGAAAAAAGGCGTAAAGCAGCCAATAAGAGGTGGAAAAATGCAAGTGCTATGCAAGTGCATAGCAAAAGCAATGCTAAAAGAGAAGATAAGATAAGAGAAGAAAAGAAAAAAGAAGAGAATATAAATATACCCTCATGGCTTGACTTCATTAATTATGCAGAAGAAAAAGCAGTTGATTTGAATATAAGACTTGACGAATCAAAAGTGAAAGCAAAATATCAGGCGTGGAAAGAAAACGGTTGGATGACTGGAGGAAAAAAACCTCACAAAATAAAAAATTGGAAATCAACTCTTTTAAATACGATAAACTTTCTTAAATTAGAACACAATGAACAATCGAAAAAAGTTGCAGCCGACCAACCAACAGGTATTGACTGGGGCAACGTTAAATTGGACGATTAAGGAGACAGACGATAAAGACATTCTCTACGTCTCTGAAATGCTATACATGGAGTCAGTTAATTGGGTTGGTCAAAAAAAAGTCGATCAAGACGATCATGTGAAATTAATAGCGATTAAAACCTTAGCAGATTACATAAAAAAACACTGCAAGGGGTATAGCGTAAACGAGGTTAGAAAAGCACTTAAATACGGTCTGACGCATGACAAAACACAAGGAGGGCACATCTACGCTCAGAGATTGATATTTTGGCTAAAAAATTATGACCAAAACGAAAGGCCAAAGGTTAAAAGAAAGGAACAACCGAAATCAAAACCCAAACAAATTGAAAAGCCTAAAATGACAGATCAGGAATTTATTATTTATCAATTTAATCAATTCAAACAAAAAAAATACTATCAATGTGTGCCTACTTGGGCTGCAATGAAAAGATTAAAATTGCATAAGGAGATTTATACTGATGATGAAATGTGGGAGTTTGTTTTGCATGCCGCTGATAAACTTCTTGAGGAAGCAAAATCCGGCGTGAATAGATTTTTTTACCGGCAAATAAAAGAGGAAAAAAAGCAGTTGGATGAAAATCAAATAGTAAGCACACGAATACAAGCTGAGGCCGCTAGAATTGCAGTTGAAAATTATTTTGAATTGAGGAAAGAAACCTAAGCAATGCAGCACAACGTTTTGGCTAAAAAATCGGGCGGATTAACCCACGAAAATTAATAAATAGGTATGGAAATAGATAAAAGCATTACAGTATTAGGAGAGCAGGAAACCGCCTGTTTTTTAGGTTTTGTTGGCAGTAGTTATTTACTCTACGAGGGAACAGAATTTGGAAGACAGGACTTGAACAAGCTTTTAATTGTAAACAAAGAACTTGGATTAACAGGAATCATTGATTTACACAACAAAGGAATGGCAATAGTAAAAGAGCTTGAAAACGGGATACCGCCACATTTTGTAGAAATAGGGCAATCAAGATTCAACTTTCTGATTGAAAGGTATTACTTAGTTTAATTACTGCCAACGGTTTGGCTAAACAACGTAATTTTTAACGATTAAATAAACAAAAATGGAATATACAGGAAAATTAGTAACAGGAGATTTTGAGGACAATACAATGACCTTTGAAATAGAAGGCGAAATGAAACTACAAGCAGGTAAATACAAGATAGTTCAAATTGAAGCAGGAAACCAAGTTAAAAATAATGTTGGTTTAGCTGGTGTTAGGCGCAGTTATTTGGTGAAATTCGTTGACCCTTCAAAAGAGTATGACGTAACATACCTTGCGCCACATCAAAGTGAAAGCGGTAATAGAGAAGAAGGAATTTTTACATTAAAAGGTGAAGACTTAACTGAAAAACAGATACTACAATTATTCTTGCGTGAGGCTCTTTAATTGCGCCCAACGGTTTGGCTATGCTCTCGTGCCGTAAATCGATAACGAAACTTTCAAATAATACATAAATATGAACCAAACAAAAAACAACCAAGAACCCACTAATAAAGGCATGGAGCATGAGCCATTGTTAGCTGCCGTTAATGACTCAATTGAATTTATAGCTGATTCTTTAGGTGAAGAAGTGCAATTGCGGCAGATGATAGATTTATGGTGTATAGACCAACTTGGAAACACTAATGAAGCATTAGATAAAGCAGATGCTATGTTTACTGCCGCAAGGGATATATTTTATGGTAATGGCAGCTAATGGACAGCAATATGAAACGTGCGGAATATAGCACAGAACTTAAATTGAAACAAAAATTAAAAAGCAAAAAGCGATGGAAAAAATTTTAAAAATTGAAGAAACATCTTTTGATGGAAAGGACGGATTTGTAATTACAACCGACCAACAAGAAATTAAATTAGGGATTGATAACGGACAAAGTTGTTGTGAAAATTGGGGCTACTTTATGAGCGAAGATGATTTATCTGAATTTGTAGGCTCTAATTTAATTGCGGTAAAAGTGGTAGATACTGCTTTAAAAAAGTGGGATGAAATTGAAGATATGTATGAAGGTGATGCGATGTTTGTAAACATTGAAACATCTAACGGATTACTTCAATTTGTGGCTTACAACGAACATAATGGATATTACGGACACGAGGCTTGTGTAATATCTAAACAAGTAAAAGAAGAATGTTATTTGTAGTGTGCGGCGGGTTTGCTTTTTAATTCCTTCGGATTAGCACAGACTTTAAAACGAATTAAAGCACTAAGCATGTTTTATATTGCATGTTGGGTTGTCGTTTTTCTTATTGAGCAACCTAAGCAATGCAGCCCAACGGTTTGGCTAAGCTGCGTTTTAATGCAGTTTTAGCCGTTGTTACCTTGCGTTTTTTAGCGATAATATATAATTAGAAAAAATATGAAATATAGAATAAAGCAAATTACCAAAAAGTGGGGAAATGGACAAACTAAAATCTATTATAAAATTCAGAAAAAAAACTTATTTGGATGGTTTGACGTTTCAGAAAAATGTGTTTCGGGTATATATAGCGGTCAAGTAAAGACTACAAGATGTGTTTATCAGTATTCTTCCTTAGAAAAAGCCCAACAAGCTCTTGAAAATATTAAAAACCCATTCAAAGAAAAATATAAAGGTTATACGATTAAAGCTATACATCTTTATTATTATCCGTATAAACTATATTATGTAGGCCATTGTTTTTTGTATCACGAAGAAAACATTGAAATACTAAAACAAAGAATTGATTCCAATCAACTTGAAGTATCAGAAAAAGTTACTTACAATGAGTAAACTTGTGAGTGCGGTGGGTTAATGCAAGGTAACGGCTACGGCTATAAAATCGTAGCGGATAGAAAGCAATAACCTATCGAATAGAGATGAATTTAATTAATAACCATACCACCCGAATAAGCACTACCACCGCTATGTTTTATAGCCATTGTTGTGCGTATGTGGCGGTTTAAAAGAACGAAAATGAGTTTACTGTACAAACCAAAAGAAGAACAAACCACTACTTGCAAAATAAAACAGGAAGGTGGTAAGATAGTTTTAGACTTCTACTCTGATGGGGGAAAGTTTGGAACTGATGAAATGCTTGACGGCTACAAATTAACACCTGAAAGATTGTTACAAATCTTACAGGATAGGGATGATTATTCCGAAGACGAATTGTAGCCATTACGCACAACGTGCTTGTATATGAAACGTGGCTGATAAGAACACGGAACTTATCGAAACGTACTAAACTAAATTAAATGCCGTGCATGGTCAAATAAGCCGTACAACAGCCATGTTTTATATACTTTGTTGTGCGCAGTACATTATGGCATCAAGTTACAGACAAGACCTTAAAAGTGGCAGAATGAAAGAATGGGAAGAACCATTGAGAGAAGCAATAGCAAAAATAGAGTTTGTTATTGAAGAAGTTTATGAGTGTGATTCAGGACAAAGCGACAATGCAAAAGACGAAGGTGCTTTAGCTGAAAAACTCTATTTGGCAAAAAGATTTATTGAAGAAGAATTACCTAAGCGTGATTAGTATTGCGCACAACGGCATCTTGTATGGTGTCGTGGCTGCCTAATAAAAGCCACAAAGATTCAAACACTTAAAAACTTAAATATGAAAAAAGAAGATTCAAAAACAGAAAAGCCATGCACTATACAAAATGTTAGTGGCAGTGTTTTTCTTCAAGTTGGAATGAAAGTCAAAGTAAAAAATAATACTAAAGACTATTTGTTCAATGCTGGAAAAGAAAAGACAATTACTAAGGAATTGCCAAAATTTGGTAAAAGCCGAGCATTTGGATTAGATGGCGATGATGGAATTTGGTGTATAGAGGATTTTGAATATTGTGTCAATTACCCACATTTGTCGATGCGGTAACATTGCCACTAACGGTTTGGCTAAGATTAGTAGCCTAAGTAATGAACTAATCAATTAAGCAATTGGCTTAATAAGGCTATTAATTTTAGCCTTTGTTATAAGCCGTTTTTATTTAATATTATGAATGTACCACATTTAATTAAAGCAGGAGATAGTAAAATTTTATTAGGAAAAAGCCAAACACCACCAAAAGTGGATTGCCGAGTATGGGCAGAAGATAGCTACCAAGAAATACTAGAAATTTTACAGGAAGTAAGAACAAAAGATATTGAAACCTATGTAAATGGAGAAGCACCATTAATGCCACAAAAACTAAGAAAGCGAATATACGACTTCCTTTCTTCAAATGGCTTATAACGGTTTAGCTAAATTAGCGTTGCGAATATCAACTACTAACAAATACAAATAAACATGAACAAAGAAAAAATACTATCAGACTTAGAAAGAGATTCATTTAATGGGCAAATAACAATAGATGAATTTAGGAAAAGAGTAAAAAAGTATGCAGAAATATACCATACCGAGCAATGCAATTTAGCTGATGTTGTAGGGCGAAGCGAACAGTTAAAGATGCTTGAACACATTAGACACATTAAAGGATTACCCCTTGATGTTCAAAAAACTATAGACAGAATGTACTTATCGCATCTTTAATTCCCTACAACGGTAAAGTATAAAAAATCGGTGGGCATTTAAAGCACTTACTTGTCTGCCACAACAAAATAAGATATGAAACAAAACACTTCAAAATTAGCACGATACAGCCCACTGTTTTTTATACATTGTTGTGTGCAGTACTATGTGGGTTGGCTACTGCACAATGCTAATCGGGATATTCCTTTTTTGGCAAAATCACAGTTCTATGAGTTGAAAACACGCCTATTAAATAAATATGCAACCAAAGTAGGAACTGATATTCAGCACGTGAAAAAAGACTGTTGGAGTTGCGATAATACAGGCGTGTTTAAGTGCGATTGGAAAATGCCTGAAACTTGTTGGAGTTGTTCTGGAACTGGTGTGTATGAAGAATTTTGGACAAGGCTTGATAAATACAAACTTGGTAAATGGTACTTCCATAGCCCTATTGAAAGAATGTACAAGTATGAACCATTGTTTGAGGTTCAAGCGTTGCCAATTATTGAAGGTTACATACACCATAAAGCCCCAAAATATAGGCTTGGAAAAGAATGTGCATTATGGTTATTTCTGTTATTTGACAGGAAATTATTTTGGAGGGAATTAGGACGAAATGGAAGCCCTACACATAAGAGAACACCGCTTGTAATAATTAGCAACGTGATGTTTGTTTTCAGGCATTTTGATTGGCGTGATTATTTGCCAAAAAAGAAACCTAAACATGACTTTGAATATGATAGCGATGAACTGCCGTTTTAATGCGGTGGGGTATTGCATACAACTAAGGAATATACATCACTTTTAAACAAAATACAATGAAATCAACGCATACAGAGCATGAAAAGTCAATACACGATTACATTTTATGATTTTAAATAAATAATTGTATATTTACAATATGCTTAAAAAAGAAACTTCACTAGGTTTTGTGTATTTTTTATATAAAAAAAATGAAGTAGTTTATGTTGGAATCACAAAAAACATTCACAACAGAATTAATCAACATAAAAAAACAAAAGATTTTTCTCATTATGAATACAAGGTTGATGAATATGAGAAATGCAAAAAGATAGAAAAGGACTACATAAGAAAACTAAAACCTAAATTAAATCTAGTTTTATTCAAAGAGAAAATAAAAAATCAAAGATTAAAAGACAAAAGCAAACTAGATTCAAACCAATTAAAGTTATATGATTTTTTAATTTATAAAAGAAAAATTGAATCGCTAACTCAAAAAGAGCTATCTCAAAAAGTTAATGTATCGAGAGCGTTTTACAATAGAATGGAAAATTATAAACCAGTTTCATCATTTTTGATTGCAAGATTGATTGAGTTTTATTCCTTAAATGAGTTTTTAATTATAAATAACACAAAAACAGATTACATAGGTTTAGTTAATATTTTAAGCGACAAATGTAAACTAGAATTTACACAAGCAGATTGGGCAAGTCTTATTGATTGCTCACGAGCGCATTTTAATAAGTGGGTTAATCAAAAAATAATTGATTGGCAAATTACTTTCTTTGTGTTAAGACATTTTGGAATGGAACTAACAGTAGATTTTTATCACGGAAAGTATTATGAAAGAAATTAGAATAGATCAAAAGCCGTTATCTATTAATGAAGCATGGCAAGGAAAACGCTTCAAAACTTCTAAGTACAAAAGATATGAAAGGGATTTATTGTTACAACTTCCAAAAAAAATCACAATACCAAAAATGATTAGTATTCATTTTCATTTTGGATTTAGTAACAAATTATCTGACATTGATAATCCTGTAAAACCTTTGCTTGACATTTTGCAGAAAAAATATGGATTTAATGATTCACAGGTCTATGAATTGCAAGTCACAAAAACAATAACCGAAAAAGGAAAAGATTTTATACGCATTTGGATTGATTCAGTCATTCCATTTTAAACCTTAAATTTGTAAATATGAAAACAAAAATAATTTTAGTAGCAATTGCAACAATACTATCTTTTTGCTCTTGCGAAAAGGAATCACCAAATAATGAACTTCATGGAAAATATGAACTTGTAAAAATGGTGCCCGAAAGTGGAGTTTATTCAAAAACAATTCAAATAAGCCGAATTGATTTTGATGTAAAGATTTACTCAGATGACAAAAATGGTGGTAGGGCTTACGATTGGTTAGTTGATGGCATTCAATTAAAAGTTGGAAATCAAAAAGAGTTTGAAAAGCCTAATTTTATTAATCCATATCAAACGTACATTTACAATGTAGACGAAAATAGTCTTACGTTAATGTATAATGATACTATTGAAATTTACGAAAGGGTATAATGGCAGCTCCTCAAGGAAATAATTTTTGGGAACTTAGGTTAAGTCATGGCCGAAAACATGCCATTGAAAAACCTGAAGAACTTTGGCAAAATTTTATTGAGTATGCTGAATGGTTACAAGAAAACCCATTGATTGAAACTGATTTTAGAGGCAAAGATGCTTTTAGAGTTGAACTGCCAAAAATGAGGCCTTTTACAAAAGAGGGGTTTGCAGTTGCTTGTGGATTGGCAGGATGGGAAACTATTAAAAATTGGAAGGAAAGAAAAGGTTTTTTAGAAATCATTACGCGTATAGAGAATATTATTTACACTCAAAAATTTGAAGGAGCCGCGTCAGGATTTTTAAATCCAAACATAATAGCAAGGGATTTAGGTTTAAAAGAAAAGACTGAAACAGATCATAAGTTACCTGTTGGCGAAATCAAAATAATTACAGAGGGTGAAGAGCCTGAAACAAAGTGAATGAATTTCGATCAACGCAATTATTCAAACACAACTACACTATTCCCAATGGAATTGACTTAACAGTTAATCGAGGGGGTACAAGCTCAGGAAAGACTTATAACATTATTCAAGTGCTTTTTGTTAAGGCATGGGAAAGGCCAAAAACTATTATTACAGTAGTGGGTCAAGACATACCGAACTTAAAAAAGGGAGCTATTCGGGATGCTCAAAATATTATTTCAGAAAACAAAATTATTAGGTCGCTAGTTGAATCTTACAACAAAACAGACCGCATTTTCACCCTTAAAAACGGTTCAATCATTGAATTTAATTCATACGATGATGAACAAGATGCTAAAAATGGTAAGCGAGATTATTCATTTTTTAATGAGGTTAACGGAATAAGCTATGAGATTTTCGAGGCTATTTATGTTCGTACAAAGATTCACACATGGGTTGACTTTAACCCTTCATCTGATTTTTGGCTAAAAGAAAAAAAAATAGAGCAAAGGGATAATGTTAGGACTATTAAAAGCACATTCAGGCATAACCCTTTTTTAGATGAAAAGACAATATCTAAAATAAAAAGCTACGAGCCAACGAAAAGAAACATTGAGCAAGGAACAGCTGATGAATACCGTTGGAAGGTTTATGGGGAGGGTGAGTATGCGCCACGTGAAGGGGTTGTTTTTAAGAATTGGCGACGTGGTAGTTTCCCTAATGATATTGATTTCGGTTTTGGTATTGATTGGGGTGTTCGGGATCCGTTTGCATTAATCAAAGTAGCAATAGACAAATCCAAACGTAGAATTTACCTCAAAGAATGTAAGTATCAATCTAACTTAGGCTCAAGCGACATTCTTCAAGCAGTGATGGCTCATTGCAGAAAAAAGGATTTGATTGTGTGTGATAACGCTCAACTTATTTCGATTAATGATTTGCGAGATAAAGATTATAACGCTATACCTGCATTCAAGCCAAAAGTATCTGAACGTATTAAATGGGCTTTAGAATATGAATTGGTAGTTGATGAATCACCAAATATTGAAAATGAGTTGAATAATTACATTTGGGCTGACAAGAAAAGTGAAACCCCAATAGATGACTTTAATCACTCAATTGATGCATGGATGTATTATTTTGTTTGGTGGTATATGAACGTTCGGCCTAGATAGTTCTAATTTTATAACTTTGACAAAAGATTTTTAATGGGTTTAACCTCTTTTTTTCGCAGAATAGGTATTGGAAACAACAATCTAAAAAGATTCCAAAACTTTTTTTTTCCATTAGGTGGAGCTTTTCAATCGCAAGACATTAGCGATCAACAGGCTATTGATGAAGGGTATCGAAGTAATGCTTATTTCTATGCAATAGTCAGAAAATTATCTGTTACAATTTCAAGTTTACCTATTTGTCTTTACGAAGTTCGAGGAACAGGCGACGATGCAGAATACATTAAGATTTCAGAAGGGGAATTATACAATCGAATATTTTTCCCAAATAAAGAAGAAACATTGCAGGACTTGCTTGAAAAGCAGATAACCTACATTGCCAATACAGGTGATTGTTTTTATTACCAAGAGCAAGAGGCAATAGGTTTCACCGATGGGGATATTATTAGTCTACCTCCTCAATTAATGACAGCTTACCTAGAAAAGCCCGGTAGTATATTGTCAAAAGTCAAAAAATGGCAGCTTAATGATGGTATTCCAAAAACTATATTACCTGAAGAATTGTTGCACATCACTAATTTCAACCCAAATCAAACGGCCTTACAAAATAAAGAGGGACTTTCTCCATTACAAGCAGGTTGGCACAAGCTAAATGCCTCTAATAATTCAGCCGTTGCACAATCACAATACTTTGAAAATAGAGGGGTAAGTAATGTTATAAGTGCAAGCGGTGGAGCACAAGGGCTTACGATGCGAAAGGAAGACAAAGAAGATTTAGAGCAAGGAACACGAAATCAATTAGGTGGCGCACATCGAGCCAATGGCGTTATTGTTACAACTTCGCCAATAGAAGTCAATCAACTAGGTTCAAGCAGTTCAGATATGCAAATGATTGAATCTCAATTGCAATTATTAAGAGACTTATGCAACTTACTAAATGTTCCCTCTGTTCTATTCAACGATCCTACCAATTCAACATACGACAACTACCGAACAGCGGTTAAGACATTTTATTCAGATGTAGTTCTTCCAATGGCCGAGCAACAAATTAAAGGGATTAACCGTAAATTTGTCAAAGAATATGACGAGCGAAAAGCAACAAAACACGTTCTTAAGATAGCTAAACATGAGATTGAAGCATTGCAGCCCACAACAGAAGAAAAGAAAAGAATTGCATTGGATGAGGTTAAGGCAGGAACGTTAAGTAGAAATGAATACCGTCAAATGTTTGGCATGGATTCCTTAGATATTAAGGAAATGGATATACCAACCGTCCAAAATAATATAGTACCTGTAAATTATGAGCAACCAAACGAAAATTGATAAGTCAGAAAAGTTAACCCTTTGTCAAAAGGAAAAGCTAAAAGAATTGCAAAAGAAAAAACAAACCCAAAAAAAGCAGGGTAAAATTGTAGAGAAATGAGAATTAAGATAGACGACATTCGCTCAAAGTTTGATAACAAAAAGGACTTTTTTAAGTATTTAAAAGAGAATAAAAAAGACCTTATCAAACAGAAAAAAAGCCTACCAATTACAAGTGCAGATATTGCAGTTCGATTAGATGCTGCCAAAATGTTTGAGGGTATAACTGCAGAAGCTCTTATGTTCAAGTTTGAGCCTATGAGAAATTGGAATGAAAAAGTCTATGAATTATACAAGGACGATTCTATTAATCAGCATTCAATAGGCTTGCAGTACGTTAACATTGAATTAGCGATTAATGACCCTGACATGAAAGAAGAATATGCAGTTTGGGAAAAGTTTTACAATCAAATCATTAATAAAGAAGAAGCAGAAAAAGAAGGCTTTTTTTGGGCGGTTAGAGAATCAAAGATATATGAAAACTCAGCCGTGCTTTGGGGTGCAAATAAAATGACACCTGTACTAAAAAAGGAAATGCAAGGCGAGAAAATGATTATTGATGCAGTTGGCAACCTTGCTAATTTTATGGATACTCACATGGACGTAATGATTGCAGGCAATTGGAATAAGTCAATTGAAGAAAAAGGAAACACTATACCTATTTTGCACGATCATTTACATACAGTTAGCGCAAGGATAGGAAAGACAATTGATGTTTATACTCAAAATGTAAGCGTTTCAGAATTAGCAAAGTTAACTATGGCCAAAAAGGAAATGAAAAGACCTAAGCCTAAAGCAAACATTTATCAATTTGCAGCAAAGTAAAAATTTATAACTTTGTCGCATACACTCTTGATATGTGAGCCGTCATAGACACTCCTGAAAATAAAGAGCCGTTTTAAATTAAATTGTAAAACGAGCGATTTTGCTCACAAATCAAAAATCAAAATGAAAAAATTTGAGTATCAAAAAGGTTCTACATTTGAGGACTTTTTAAAATTTAAAGAAGTTGAAGGATTCGATTCTTTAGACGTTGAAAAACAAGCCGAACTATTTAATGAGTTCAATAATGTTGTTAGGGAAAAAATGACAGAGCTTATTGATGGTAAAGCATCAAAAGAAGACATTAAGGAACTTAATGACAAGTTAAGTGAATTGATTGAAAAACAAATGGTGGAGTTGAATAAAAAACTTCATACGCAAGGAATTGCTATTAGAAAGTTTATTGATAACGACAACTCAAACACTAAGCACGTAACGCTTAAAGAGGCATTTGCTCAGAATCTTAAAAGCAACATGGATAAGCTACAAAAGCTTAAAAATGGTGCTA
>Ga0209925_1001161_pt1 | contig 13357 bp, 12 predicted proteins | sample SalPonR2_A_D1_MG_FD_185702 | JGI IMG/M metagenome (GOLD analysis project Ga0209925, IMG submission 185702) | Salt pond soil microbial communities from South San Francisco under conditions of wetland restoration - Salt Pond MetaG R2_A_D1_MG... ...
TCCGCCAGCATTCGGAATGGCTGGCCAATCAGCTGCATTCGCAACGTGAGAGCCTGTTTCCACCCGACGCCGAGAAGACCATGCGCAAGTTCACCTCTGGTGAGGCCGCCGCGCTGCTCGGAGTCAACGATTCCTATCTTCGCAAACTCAGCCTCGATGGCAAGGGGCCTTCTCCCGAGTTAACTGCTGGCAACCGCCGTCATTACTCCGCGCAGGACCTCCAAGCGCTGCGTGTGCTTCTCGAAAAAACCGCCCGCAAACCGGGTGATTACGTTCCCGGGCGACGGGAGGGTGATCATCTACAGGTCATCGGTGTGATGAACTTCAAGGGTGGCTCTGGGAAAACGACAACCTCTGCCCATCTCGCGCAACGGCTTGCGCTGCGCGGGTATCGCGTGCTGGGCATCGACCTGGATCCGCAAGCCTCCTTCACGGCACTGCACGGCGTTCAGCCGGAATTGGACCTTGAGGATGGCGGCACGCTCTATGATGCGATCCGCTACGAAAACCCCGATCCAATCCGGGAGGTCATCCGCAAGACCTATATCCCCAACCTCGACCTCATTCCCGGCAATCTCGAACTGATGGAGTTCGAGCACGACACCCCCCGGGCCCTGGCGCAGGGCAATGCAGGACTTTTCTTTTTCCGCGTGAAAGAAGCTCTCGCTCAGGTAGATGAAGACTACGATGTGGTGGTCATCGACTGTCCACCGCAGTTGGGATTTCTGACGATGTCCGCACTGTCTGCGGCTACCGGCGTATTGGTTACAATTCATCCCGAAATGCTTGACGTGATGTCTATGTCGCAGTTTCTGCGTATGACGGCCGACCTTATGGACGTGATTGCCGAAAGCGGCGCAGACATGTCTCATGACTGGATGCGCTACGTTTTGACCCGCTACGAGCCGCAGGACGCACCACAGAACCGGATCGTGGCCTTCCTGCGAACGATGTACGGGGAAGCAGTGCTGAATTCGCCCATGTTGAAATCCACAGCGATCTCCGATGCAGGCCTGACCAAGCAGACGCTCTACGAAGTGGAACGCAGCGCGTTCACCCGTTCCACCTATGACCGCGCACTCGAGAGCTTGAACACGCTGAATGACGAGATCGCCGACCTGATCCAGAAGACCTGGGGGCGCCCATGAGCAGCAGCAAGAAAAAACGGATGTCCATGCTCGATAGTCTCGCGTCGGCCGGGGCTCCCTCCCCCGTTCCGCAGACCAGCGCTGTCACGCCAATGATGAGCTCTAACCGCGCCTTACGGTCCGCGCGCGATGCTGTCGACGGTCATCACGTCTGGGAGCTGGATCCGACGAACATCGTGGATGACCGCATGGCGGATCGCCTCGACCCGGCGGATGTGCTGGACCTGCGCGATGCGATCGAGGCGAACGGTCAGGCTGTTCCAATCCTCGTGCGCCGCGTCCCCGATGATCCCGACCGCTACCTGCTGGTCTATGGGCGCCGGCGGTTGGAGGCGATTCGTCAATCCGACAAGGTGACCAAGATCCGCGCTCTCGTTGCCAATCTGGATGATGACGGCGCTTTGCGTGCGCAAATTTCCGAAAATATGGCCCGGCGCGATCTGTCCTACATCGAGAAGGCGCTTTTCGCCAGGGACCTCGTGACATCCGGCTTCGGAACACAATCACAGGTTGCAGAAGTCTTGACCGTCACGAAATCCGCGATCTCCATGGCCATCGCCATCGTGGACATTGTCGGCGCTGATTTGGTTCGCGCCATCGGGCCCGCCCACGGCATCGGTCGGCCCCGCTGGGAAGCTCTGGGCCGTGCAATCGACGAGAACGGCCTCAATCGCGCGAGGCTCATCCAAGTTGCAGAGGAGGTACATGGAAGGGGTGTCGATTCCACAGTTGTAGATGATTCCGTATCCGCCGACGATCCATCCGCCCAGGCGTTTGAAGCGGTGGTACGGGCCGTAGCGAAAACACTGAAACCTGCAAAGACCCCCTCCCCTGCCCCGTCCTCCAGCATCCCGCTGAAGATCGGTGGGAAACGTGGTGGAAGCGTGAAACGCACCACCAAGGGCCTGTCGATCGAGCTGGCAGGCGGAGACTTCGCCGACTGGGTCGAGTCTGAAGTGCATGATGTGATTGAAGAGCTTCACGAGCGCTGGAAACAGCGTTCGGAAGACTGAGGAAGAGCAGAAAGTAACAAAGGAGGCACAAACAGGCAAAAGAAAAGGCCCCGCAAAGCGACCGCTCCACGAGACCCTAACTTGTTTCTAGCACCTCCAAGGTAGTGTCTGGAGCCGTTTTCCGCAAGTCCAAAGTGATTCGCGGGCCGGATATTTTTGTCTTTGTGAATGAGAATATGGACTATACGCCCGTAACGCCGTTTCGGCGAACCATTGATGGTGTCATCCTGAAACATCAGGCAGCCACCCAAGAAGAATTGCCACCCACGGGTGCCAACAAGTGGGAGGTTCTAAGGGAGCTCGCCGCCGCCCGAGTGGCGTTCGGCTTGTCCGACCGTGATCTGACGGTCCTGCAGGCACTGGTCAGCTTCCACCAGCCGACGATACTCGGAGGTAACGACAGCGAATTGATCGTATATCCGTCCAATAAGGCGATTTGTGAGCGCTTGAATGGCATGCCCTGCTCCACGATGCGGCGGCACATCTCCAACCTTGTGCAGACCGGGTTCATCGTCCGACGCGATAGCCCGAACGGCAAGCGCTATGCTCGCCGCTATGGGGACGAAAAGGTCGCGTTCGGGTTCGATCTCTCGCCCCTCGTGCGGCGCTTTCAAGAGGTTTGCGAGGTTGCAGAGGCCGTACGGGCTGCAGAGGAGCGTTACAAACGTCTGCGCGCCACTGTGAGCCTCATGCGGCGCGACTTGGCGGGCCTGGCTGAGTACGGCCGCTCGCTTCGCCCGGACCAAAGCGATTGGGACCAATTCTCTGACCTTGCGGCGCTCACAGCCCGGGACCTTCGCAGAAAGCTGGATATGGCCGATCTCAAGCAGATCGAAGTTGCGTTGAGAGCGGCCCTGGACCGCGCTCGTGATCTTTTAGAAGGCCGCGAGTCAGAAAATATGAGCACCAAAGATGCCATTAATGGGCACCACTATCAGAATTCAAATAAAGACTCTTATGATTTTGAACCTGGCTTAGAAAAAGCCCGGGGCAACGATGACGCACTAAAGAATGATGTCGTCGGAGTAAGTGTGGATCATCGTAAGAACGAAAGTGATCATATCTTGCATAAATGTGAAGACCAGCTCATGCCAAATATCCCGCTTGGACTGGTTCTCGCATCGTGCCAGGAGTTCAAGTCTTATGCTGAGCAGCCAGTACGCCATTGGCATGACCTGGTTCGGGTTGCTGATATGGTCAGGCCCATGATGGGAATCTCACCGTCCGCTTGGGATGAGGCAAAACGCTATATGGGCCCAGAAGAAGCCTCTGTTGTTGTTGTTGCGATGCTTGAAAGGTTCAACGACATTAGATCCCCCGGCGGATATCTGAGATCTTTGTCCGCTAAGGCGGCTATCGGGGAGTTTTCTTGTGGGCCGATGATCATGGCGCTGATGCGACGGGACGCGGCATAGAGAGTTCACAGCTGTGAACTCTCTTGATAGCCCAGGTTTTGCCGAGGAGTTCACAGCTGTGAACTTTTCTTTCAGATGGCCTGTTTCTGTGTGCTCAATTCGCGCCTGGACCGATACTTGGGTATTGGCCGTCATTCAGACAGATCACCATCACCAAACAGGTCTGGAAACAGCCGTTCTCGATAATCCAATGGAAACGACAGTCGCACAGGCGTCTTCGGCGTGACGGACGTCAGGTATCCAGCGGCGGTTAGTCTGCTGAGCGTATTGTGGGCCGTACGCTAAGAGGCCTTGAAAACAATTTGCGCATCGCTTCGGTCTAAGGCGCCACGCCAAAGAACGAACGATATCAGATCCGGCGCTCGCTTGTCAGCGAATGGTATCCGCAACAAGACGACGATAACGCTGATCCAGACTGCCGAGATCGAACAGCTTGGCCGGAAAAGTGATCTGATCGAGCGTCACTTTCGGAAACCATTCGCTAAACGCTTTCAACGCGGCCTCGGACAGATTGCCAGGCCCGTCGCGGTCTCTTCGCCAGGATCTGTCCGCAAGATCCATCATCCGTTCGTAAGCACCCCGATCGATCAGCCCACGAGATACGGACCGGAGCCCCTGGCCATCAATCCTTGCTGTGAGTGCCATGGCATGAGACATCAGTCGGCTGACACGGCCGTTGCCATCAGGGAAGGGGTGGATGTAGTTTAGCCGATGATGTGCGGACGCGATCGCGATGATCCGCCCGTTGGATGATTGGGTCGCAATCTGAAACCGTTTGTCGAAGTGGTCCATGAATGCCGCAACGCGCGACGATGAAGGGGGTAGGTGCCGTTCGGCCGCAGCGTCCTGGTCGTCGGCCTGCCGTATGCGTCCCGGAACAATCGGCTCATTCGTGCCGTCGGGATGTTCGATGATCCGAAACTGGTCGGGTATTTCATCGTAGAAACTTTTGTGACCCGCTGTCAGAAATTCTAGGGAAGCGGGGCGGGGCGGGGCAGGGTGCTCTTGCCGTGTATCTCATCGATGGCCCGCTGAACGATGACATGGGCACGCGCCTCCAAGGCGAGAGGGCAGGTCTCCTCTTCAAGCTCCGCACCGGCAAGGGCTCGCTCAATGTCGCGGGGGCGTGTGTTGTGACCCTCAATCAAGTTTGAGTAGTAGCAGTTCATCACGCTGACGGGATCGGCAAGCTCGGCTGCACTGTCAGGATGCAGCCCTTGTCCCATCCCAACGGCTTCCCTCTGGATGGCGACCGAAAGGTCTGCCAACTCCGTGGGAATATGCTCCTTGAAGACGCAGGGTTCCGCCCTGGCGGGTGTTTCCAGCATTCTTGCCGATCTTTTAAGATTGATAAATAATTGAAAAATATATATATTTTGGAGCTACAGACAAGGTTTTGCCGATGTGCGTTGTCGATCTCGCTTGCCGATTTGGATTTACTGTTCCAAATCAATGGCTTCGGCAGAGGCGATCACATTGAGCCGTGTGGTGAGGCCCCATTCGTTTTGAGAAGGACACTGATGGCAGTAACTGCCAAATCGTCGCCGCGACCTATTACAGGTGCGGGCGGCAAAAACGCTGCTTCTACTGCATGGAGGAAACCCGCGGGCTCGTGTGCCTGTCGAAAGCCTCTCTTGCGGGCTCAGAGCTGCTCAACTCCGCGAAGGGCGCGGCCAGCCCGGTGCTGGTGGAGTTTCTGGCGGGGCAGGGGGCTTAGCTTTGCGCTTGGTCAGCAAGAAAGGACCTGTGCGCGCGTGTTGCTATCTCGGAGTCGTATCTCAAATAGATGCACCCATTCGAGCGATAGGAGGATCAACCATGCCTGCCCCAACATCCATGCTTCATGTCCGTGTTAATGATCAGCTGAAGCCGCAAGCTCCAGATGCACTTGCGGGTGTCGGTCCAATTGTTGCTCTGGCCCGCCTTGCGTGATCGAAGGATGTTGGCCCGTGGGCGGGGCTGACGCTGAGGCGCAATAAATCCGGAGAAATGGATACTGTCGGGCAGATCACCCGAGCTGGCGACCGAGGACTTCAAACGGCTCATCCCACCGCTGAAAAGTAGAACCCCGCCCGCGCGGGGGCGCGAACGGGGTCACTCTGGGGAATGTGAAGCTAGGGAGCTTCGAGCAAAAAATAGCACCGCCGCGTCTTTCTGGCAACCGATGAGGCAAGAGCAATGCAAAAATTCAACAGAGCCGCAATTCGCGTGGCGAGAAAGCATCCACGCCCGATTACCGCGATAATGACAGCGCGTGAGCTTCGCGCCAACACTTTGTGCCATCCGACTGCCCGCAAAGTGCTGGCATGGGGGGTTATCGAGTTGTTTCGTAAGAGTTGCCAGCCGGTCGTGCTGCGCATCACCGAGACGAAGGCGGCTTTCTTGCCCGGCTATCACCCGACGCCACAGGGCGCGCAATGGTTCGCGGCTTTCGGACTGGACGTGAACGGGCGCGGCACATGGGTTTTAGGGTGGGCATATGTGCGCGGCTTGCCGCCCGAGAAAGCCCGCGACCAGATCGAGGTGCGCTTACTGGCCGATCTGGCCTGCGCGAGCAACGTGCCGGGTGTTCCGGTGATGGAGGTGCGGGAATGAACATGCAGGACACCGTCCTTGCCCCTCGACGAGATCGCATGGCTCCAGCCACGGTGGGCCGACCTCGTCATGTCCAAAAGGCTGTTAGGCGGAAGCTGTAGATTTATTTGCCGAGAAGAAGCCTGCGAGGCGAACCGCATCGCGCATGCCGAGAGAAGGCTCAGAGAAACGATCGCTGACCCAAAGTAAGGTTGGCCTTCGACATGAGCCGAGATGTCCTATCCTGGTTGATACGCGTTAACGATGGCTTGGTCAGGGAGCGTTTGGAAATGCCCCTTGGCGGTCATTTGTTCCGCCATCTGCTGGAATAAGTCAGGAAGCGGTCCGAGATAGTCTTCTCGTTGTGGCTGACGCGCTTAGTAGTCGTCGCTATAACCGTAGTGCTGGGCCCGCCGCTTCAGATCTGTGCGCCAAGAGGCCGCTTCGATGATCGCGCTGCAATCTGAAACCGTTTGTCTAAGTGGTCCATGAATGCCGCAACACGCGAAGATGATGGGGGCAGGTGGCGCCCGACCAGTTGCCGATCTTGGGTAGAGATCTGGATTTTTCGTTCTAAATCAATGGCGTCGGCAGAGGTGCTGACATTGAGCCGTGTGGTGAGGTCCCATTCGTTTCGAGAAGGGTAGGGGCCGACTTCGGGAAAAGTGAAAGTGTTCTTCGGGGTTTGTGACTGACGGAAGAGGGGCCTTGGGGTTCCTCGGGCGGGTCCGGGCCGGGTTCCGGTCTGTCTTTTCTGATGAAGGGCATTCCCATGCAAACAGGTGTCTTGCGCGTGCTGCCGCGACCGCCGCCTCCTGGTGGCGGCACAAGGAACCGGCCAGACGGGGCAGGCACAGCGGCGCGAGCGCGAGACCGTCCTGCGTGATCTCGGTTATCTGAAGCGGGCGGCGTTATTGCCAAACGCGCATGTGATCTGCGGAGAGGGCGGGACATTCATCCATCTCGGTTGGACCTCCGTGTCCAACCTCGCGCCGATCGAGCGCTTTCCCTTGGCCGCTCTTGCGGTCTCACGAGGGACCCCCTTCATCGATATCCGACCCGTCACCGATGTCATCGCCTTCGCGAACCTGCCGCGGGTGACCCGGGACGGAACGGTCGACCCTGACCTTTCGGGGCCCGGCAGGTTCGTCTCACTGACCACCTACATCGACATGGTCGAACAGCTTGGTGCCAGGATCACCAACGATCCGCGTGCCAGTCGGTCAACCTGATCCCCATTTTCTCTCATCAACACACGAAAGGACGCCAGTCATGGCCCGATCCCGCACGCCCAAATTCGATGCCACCGAGGTCATCACAAACGAAATCATCCGCATCATCGAGCGCGGCGTTCTGCCGTGGCGCAAGCCCTGGACGGCAGGTGGCAGCTCTCGCCCCCTGCGCGTGGGCGGTGAACCCTACCAGGGGGTGAACAACTTCCTGCTGACCATGCGCACCGTGATGGCGGGCCACAGCTCGCCCTTCTGGATGACGCTGCCGCAGGCCAATGCCTTGGACGCAAAGGTCCGCAAGGGCGAAAAGTCTTCTGTCGTCGTCTATTACGGTCAAAGCCGGAAAGGCGCCGACGGCGAGGACGACGGCAGCGACGGGGATGATCGCTCCGAGGAAGCCCGCATCTTCCGCTTTCAGAAATCCTACCGCGTGTTCAATGCCTGTCAGATCGAGGGCCTGCCCGACAGCTTCTATCCCGACCCGGAGCCCGCGCCCGAACACCCGCCGTCCGAGCCCATCCCGCATATGCAGGCATTTTTCGATGCCATCGACATCACGACCGTCTTCACGGGGACGGAAGCGTACTACCTGCCGCCCGTGGACAAGGTTTACATGCCGTCCATCACGCGATTCCACGACCCGCGCAATTTCTACGGGGTCTGGGCCCATGAGCTGGCCCATGCCACGAAAGCCCCGCATCGGCTGAACCGCGATTTCGGGCTCTCGAAGTTCGGCAACACCTCCTACGCGCGCGAGGAGATCGTTGCAGAACTGACCTCGGTGTTTCTGGGTCAGACGCTCGGCTTCACGGCGCATACGCTTGAGATGAATGCTGCCTACCTGCACAACTGGTTGCGTGTCCTTCGGTCGGATAAGGGTGCGATCTTCAAGCACGCCGCGGACGCGCAGCGCGCCTGTGACTACCTGATCGCCAGATCTCAGGCGGGTAGGGCAGGGGCCGCGCCGAGGCCCCCTGAGCCCCGAGAAAACGGAGACTCCCATGTCACGCAAGGAACCGAAAACGCTGCGGGTGGCCTGCTTCAAAGACGGCCGCCGCAAGATCATCACCTTCAAACGCGGTGCCTATTGGTGGAGCCCGTCCGAGGGCGCGTATCCGCTCTCGGCGGCACTTGAGAGCATCACGGATCAGGGCGGCTGGATCGAAACCATCCCCAACCCGAACTACAGAGCCAGAGGGCTGTTCGGGTAAGGCGCCTTTGGCCTCAATTCATCCGCCAAGCAGAAAAGTAAAAGATGCCGTAATGGGGCTGTAGGCGAATCGAGCACGTTTCGCTTGTTTGCCAGCATGATTTGGAGTGCCGTTGCCCTTGATGCGCCTGCAGCGCGTCTACGAGGTCGTATGTTTCCATGCGCCTCAATTCCTGAGAATAGAAGGGCAACGACATGAATGTATTTATCGGACTGGACGTATCTCTGGCAAGCACGGCGATTTGTGTGCTGGGGCCGCAGGGGAAGATTGTTGACGAGTTGGAGGCAGCCAGCGAGCCTGAAGCGCTGGCGCGTGCGATGACGTCATTGCCGTACGCGGTCGATGCGATAGGTCTCGAAGCCGGACCACTGTCCCAATGGCTGAGCAAGGGCATCGAAGAAGCCGGATTCGACGTAGTCTTGATGGAAACAAGGTTGGTGAAGGCCGCTTTAAAAGCCATGCCGATCAAAACTGACCGGCGCGATGCCCAGGGAATTGCTCGATTGTTGCAAATGGGTTGGTACCGGCCCGTGCACCGCAAATCCGTGTCCTCCCAGGAAATCCGCGCTCTGTTGACGGCGAGAAAATCAGTTCAACAGGTGATCATCAACCTCGAGCTTTCCATGCGAGGTGTTTTGCGGAACTTCGGTCTGAAGCTCGGGCATGTCACCCGGATCAGGTACGAGGCCCGGGTGAGGGAACTGGTTGAGCAAAATGAAATCCTGTCGGCGTCGACAGAGGCCCTTTTGCGCGCGCGTGCGCAGTTGCGCGTCGAGTTGGCTGAACTGGACGCTAAAATCGCGGATCTGGCAAAGCAAGACGACGTTTGCCGTCTGATGATGACGATGCCGGGCGTCGGTCGGATCGTCGCCCTGACGGTCAAATCCGCGATCGACGATCCGACCCGATTTGTGCGATCGAAGGATGTTGGTCCGTGGGTGGGGCTGACGCCGAGGCGCACTCAATCCGGAGAGATGGACATTGTCGGGCAAATTACTCGAGCCGGCGACCGAGCTCTTCGAACGGCCTTGTATCAAGCGGCGATGATCTTGATGCACCGTGGGTCACCAAACTGGCTTCAGGCCTGGGCGCTCAGAGTGGCCCATCGTCGTGGATCGAAACGGGCCTTGATTGCACTTGCGCGGCGCATTGGCGTTGTTTTGCACCGCATGTGGCGAGACGGCACACCATTCCGCCATGCGCAGAGCTCCCCGGCAACGGTCTGAGTAAAACAATTCCAGAACTTGAGCGGACGGAGGAACGCACTGCACCTGACGACAGGTACGACGAGGTCCCTTGCCGGGACGAGGTTCCTGGAGATGCCGGAAGCCCGCAAGTTATCGGTTAACGCTGAATACGCGTAAAAGATAGGTACCCAGGAACCAGATTTGGACCAGGCATAGAGTGGCAGCCATGAGGCTGACTACGGACGGAAGAGCGAAGCCCGGACAGGGGGGTGTCCTTCAGTCCTGACGTGCGGGTGCAGTGAAAAAGAAAAAGTAAGCTTCTGAATTTGTGCCTTAAAACTCGGTGAAGAATGAGATCTTCGCCGGGATTTTTAACTTGCCCGAAACCCTTGACAGAGGCCCGCCCCATTACGGAAGCCGGGCTTTGGGAAGGGTGTTTCAACTTCTCAAAGGAGAACCCCATGACCATGACCGAACAACCCCAGCCAGACCGCCCGGATTCGACCGTGATCGCCGCGCAGAACGATGCGTTCCGCAAGCTTGCCTGCCTCGGGGTTCCGCCCGCGCAGCCCATCCATGGCCGCATGCATGTGAACGGCTCGATCATGGAGGCCGGTGATGGCTTCATGGTTGACACCTGGGACGGCTCAACCTATCTCTTGCAGAATATCCAGAATGTATGTATATTCTGCACAAATGGAGACCCCGATCATGCATGAACTTCCAGAGTTCAAGGCGGCCGACCTTACGCGGCACACAAGCGACCTGTTTGATGCGGCCATTCGGTCGCCGATCGCGATCACAAAGCATCGCAAGCCGAAATTCGTACTGATGAGCATGGACCAGTATCAGCAGCTCGCGCGGGGGGCCACGCAGCAGGCTCACATGCTTGAAGAGATGCCAGAGGATCTCAAGGCGCTGATGATAGAGGGGCTCGAGCGGGACTTGACGCGGGCGGATGACTAAGCCTGCCGCTGGAGAGGTTTTCCGCTATCCGTTCCTTTGGAAACGCGAACAGATGGCGGGCGAGACCGAGGGCCGCAAGACGCGGCCTGTCTGTATCGCTGTCACTGTCGCCAAGTCCGATGGCGAGACCGTGGTGTTCATCCTGCCGATCACGACGCAGCCGCCCTTGGCCTCGCGCAAGTTCATCGAGGTGCCACAGATCGAGTCGCAGCGCGTGGGGTTGGAAACCCATGTTCGCAAATGGGTCATGCTGGACGAGATCAACACCGATATTCTGGAACGGTCCTATGTCTGGGAGGACCGCACGCCCATCGGCACGTTCAGTTCCGTCTTCACATCCAAGATCCAATCCAGCCTGATCGCGCTTGCAAAGTCGGGCGGGGCATCCGTTGTCGATCGCCTGAAGTAGTCTCGATCACCGCAGGGTTTGCCCAGAGTCACTTGTTCCCGTCGATCCATTTCGACATCAGCCCCTTGTCGCGGAAACATTCATCTGGCACAGCGCGGCGTTTGATGCGGGCGAGGCGCTCGGCGAAGGCGACCTGCTTTGATGTCGGACGGCTGTCCTGCGCGCCCGACTTCAGCTTGGCCTGCGCGTCGATCCAGGCGCTGAGCGATCGGCGGTCCTGCTGAACCTCCCACGGCAGAAGCGTCTGGTTGCGCAGGGCCAGCGACCGCGCATAGGCAATCTTCTTTGGCGTCGCGGGCAGGGCGTAAGTGGTGCTTTCCATCGGGGACCCCCTTCATAGCTTGTCTTTCAACATAGAACATAACACGAACAAAAATAAGCCGCCTGCGGAAATCATGTGTTTTGAGAGGAAAAGGAGGGTTGGGGAGGGTCAGGCCAGAGGGTGGCCGAAAAGGGTGTTCGAGCCTGATCCTGTTCCGAATTGGGGTTTGATGCCGGAAAGTGCGGGATCGTAGGTTCTCATGAGCTTCCCATTTAACAGTCTCGGGCATCAGACCCCTAAAAAGTGAAAGTGTCCTTCGGGTTTTGTGACTGACGGATGAGGGCCTTTGAGGTCCCTCAGATGGGTCCGGGCCGGGTTCCGGTCTGCCGTTCCGGATGAACGGCATTCCCATGCAAACAGGTATCTTGCGCGTGTTGCGCGCGACCGCTGCCTCGTGGTGACGACACAAGGAACTACGCCGAACCGGCCAGACGGGGCAGGCACAGCAGCGCGAGCGCGAGACCGTACTGCGTGATCTCGGCTAGGCGCCAAGATCCGCAAGGGCGAGAAGTCCTCCGTGGTGGTTTATTACGGCCAGAGCCGAACACGGGGGCAGGGGGACCAGGATCATGCCAATGAGGAAAAAGATGGCGACGATCTACAAGTCTTCGGATTCCAGAAATCCTATCGCGTGTTCAACGCAGATCAGATCGATGGCCTGCCGGAGAGCTTCCATCCCGATCCGGAACCGGCGCCTGACCACACGCCTGCTGAGCCCATCCCGCATATGCAGACATTCTTCGATGTGATCGACATCACCACGGTGTTCGCGGGCAGCGAGGCTTACTATCTGCCGCCCGTCGATAAAGTTTTCATGCCTTCTATTGAGAGGTTCCAGGAGCCACGGAATTTCTACGGGGTCTGGGCGCACGAGCGGGCCCATGCCACCAAGGCGCCGCATCGGCTGAACCGCGATTACGGCCTCGCGCGGTTCGGCAACACGGCCTATGCCCGCGAAGAGATCGTGGCGGAGCTGACTTCGTGTTTCCTGGGTCAGGAGCTTGGGTTCACGGCGCATACGCTCGAGATGAACGCGGCGTATCTCTACAATTGGCTGCGCGTTCTGCGTTCGGACAAGACCGCGATCTTCAGGCATGCGGCCGACGCGCAAAGGGCTTGCGACTACCTAATAGCCCGATCAGAGGCGGGCAGCCCCGAGGCCGCCTGACAGACCTATTGCTGCGAAGCGGAAAATGGCAGGTGTGAGACCAATTGACCTCGTGCCGGTCGCAAGCAGGTAGACCGGATGGAAGGCCTCCCGCAAGGCGTGCGCGACATCGCTTGGAAAGGCCAAATGCAAATGTGTCGACGCTACAAGCACCTTGTGGCGTGCGGCAAGCGGACATTGGTGGCCAACACCGCGATTGCACGAGAGATAGTCGGCTTCATATGGGCGATCACCCCCGCCTGACGCTCATTCGTCAAAAACGCAACACCCCGATCAGCTGATGTGCAAACCTGGGGGTGGAACACGGTGGAGAACCCTTGGGAAGCATTGTGAGCCAGTCTTTGAAAGGTTGACGCTCGTTTCCAGAAAGAGGCAGCTCCAAGACTCAACCACGGTCATGCGGTATCCAACCCGCGCATGAGAGTATGCTCAACCGTCGTCTCAGTTCCATCCCCAGCCTTGCACATCTATAAGATAATGCCTCCGGCGATTGGGTCGGCCGACTTGGCGCGACAAAACCATTGACTGCGATCATGAGAGTGCCACGACGCAAGTTGGCTTATGGATCAGCGCCGTCGCGGGCGATCACCTGAGCGGCACTCTGCGCGCCCATGCCGGGACGGCTGCCACCGGGACGCCAGAGGTCACCGTCACCGCAATCGGGCGCTGGATATGATCAGCCCTTGGCGCCCTGTCCGCGCGCGTACACATC
>Ga0209925_1001164_pt1 | contig 13337 bp, 11 predicted proteins | sample SalPonR2_A_D1_MG_FD_185702 | JGI IMG/M metagenome (GOLD analysis project Ga0209925, IMG submission 185702) | Salt pond soil microbial communities from South San Francisco under conditions of wetland restoration - Salt Pond MetaG R2_A_D1_MG... ...
GGCATTATCTGTAGCTTTTTTTACGAGATGCTCCATAATTTCATCATTAATTAATGGATTAGCTGCAAATCCCCACGCTCCATCTTTATAAACTCTTGCGGACAAACCGCTTTCAGAATTTTGATTATTTGTTACAATATCACCCTGCCTAATAGCAATAGATGTTGACCGATTTTCCTGCATTCTCAACTCAGTATAATTTTTGTACTTTTTCGAATATTTTTCAAGTTTTTTAAAATCCATAACTTTCCTCCTTCTTCATTACATATAAATTAAGTTTATTATAACAAAATTTAGTCCTTTTTCTATAAAAAAAGATTAAATAAAAATAGGGATATTTCTTTTTAACTTAAGATAATTAACCTGAGAATACCAAATTTTTACCCATTTTTTTAGCCCTGTATAAATATTCATCACAAATTTTAATTAAGTCATCTATAGATTCTACATCTTCATCAATTTCTTTTAAACCTATACTCACAGTTACATTATCCTGATTTAATATATCTCTCTCAGAAATCTTTTTTTTGAGATCATTAATTTTTTTATCAATATTTTTTGAACCTGTCTCAGTAAAACAAATAGTTAATTCATCTCCTCCATATCTACCCATGAAGTCTGTTTTTCTTATATTTTTTTTAAAAATATTCACAACCAACCTTAGAACTTCATCACCTTTTTGATGACCGTAATTATCATTAATATTTTTAAAATTATCTATATCAATCATTGCAATAGTAAATTTTGAACCATATCTTTTATATCTATTATATTCATCTTTAAGTCTGGATAGGAAAACCCCGCGTGTGTAAATTTTTGTTAGCGAATCATAGGTAGCAAGATAATTAATTTTTTTTGCAGATTTATAAATATAAATAAAAAAAACAATAAGTAAAATTCCAAGAAGTATTAATGGAATTAATATATAATAAAAATAGGAGTTTATCTGATGTATCCTATTATCTTCAACAATATTAATTAAATACCCAACACTATTACCTTTGATATTGCTAATTGGATAAAAAATCAAAACCTCTTTTTTGCTTTTATATTTAATTGGGATAATAAACCCGGACCCTTTTTTAATTTTTTTATTAATTGTTTCTCTGAATTTTTTTAAATATTTTTCTGAATATATTTGTTTTAATATCTGTTCTTTTGAAACACCTTTATCCAGCAAATAACCGCTTGAAAGCCACCATGTTTCATAATTATCAGCTTCACTTTCAAAAATTTTCTTTTTAACAATATCCTCTTTTAAAATAAATTGATATTCATTGTTATAAATTTTTTTTAATGATTGTATTATCGTCTTAAATGAAATACTAATTTCAACAGAACCGATATGCTTATCAAGATAAGTTAGTGGATACACAAAACGATATCCATTAAATATTTTCCCTTCCTCAAATCCTTCTATTCTTTTCTTATTTTGATTGACCAACCTAACAGACTCTCTAATTCTGGTTAAATTATCGCCATATTTATCTGGTCTATGGAATCTCAAATAACTTTCATTTTCTTTTGTATGAAAATGCAGCTGCCTGTAGTTATACTCTTTAAACAAGTTATACTTTTCTTTTAGATAACCATATAATTTTTTTCTATAATAATCAGCTTCATCCTTTTTTATAGATTTTACTCCCCGGTAAAATAATCTTTTTACTGCCGGTAGATTTATTTCTCTTTTAAAAATATAATCAACCATTGTATCATAACCTTCAACAGTAATTTTGTACTGGTTATCTATTTGATCTATATAATTTTTTTCTATCAGCTTTTTATTTTGTTTTAAATTCAAAAAAAGCGATAACCCAATATAGATTAAAAATACAACTATAATTCCAAAAATATAAATTCTATACTTTAAATTATTTATCATCTCTAATTTCCTTATAGATTATTATCTTCTTATTATTTAAAACTATAATAATTATAGCAGATTTTACAAGGTATATTATTATTTATAAAATTTTTATTATAAAGAAATATAAATTCTTGAAACAGATCTTTTAAAATGTATAATAATCTTGTATGAATAAACATGTCCAAATTAAAAAAGATAAACTAATATGGAAATTTTCTTTTTATGGTTTATTAAAAAATCTTAGATTTTTTGAACCCTATCTTTATATTTATTTTTTAAACTTAGATTTTTCACTTTTCCAAATTGGTCTTTTATTATCAATTAGACAAATAGTAGTTTATTTAACAGAAATTCCTTCTGGTGTTTTTGCAGATAATTACGGTAAAAAAACATCTCTTTTAATCTGTTTTATATCTTATTTAATATCTTTTGTTTTTTTCTTTTTAACCAGAACTTTTTTAATAGCTGCAACGGGGATGCTTTTTTTTGCAATTGGAGAAGCCTTTAGATCAGGCACCCATAAATCAATAATTTATTCATATTTGGAAGAAAAGGGATGGTTTAATTTAAAAACTTATGTTTATGGTAGAACAAGATCCTTTTCTTTAATTGGAACTTCCCTTTCAGGATTTCTATCTATAATTTTGGTTTTAAATATACCTAACTTAAAATGGATTTTTCTTATAACTATGGTTCCTTATATTTTAGATTTTTTTCTTGTTTTTTCCTATCCAAATTATTTAAATGAAAAAACTCAAACTTCATTTAATTTAAAGAAATTTTTCAAATTACTTGTTTCAAATTTAAAATCTTTATTTTCAAAAAAACTCGTTAAAAAATATCTTTTAAATTCATCTATTTATGACAGCATATTTAAATCTTCTAAGGATTATATCCAGCCCATAATTAAAAATATTGCTGCAGTAAGTGGAATATACATAATAGGATCCTATACACAGGAAGAGAATATGAAAATTTTACTCGGTTTAATATATGGTTTTTTCTACATATTTAATGCAATAGCATCAAGAAACTCATATCTTTTCCAAAAAAAGTTTAAATCCTCCAAATTTTTGAATATCTCTTTTGATTTAATGGGATTTATTTTTATATTACTTGCTATTGTCACAAAATTTAATATAGTTCCTTTGATCATATTTTTATTTTTTATTTTTGCTCTCAAAAGAAATATTCGAAAACCCATGGTAGTAGATGTCTTTGGAAATATTACAGAAAAAAATGAAAGAGCTACAATTCATTCAATAGACAGTCAATTGAGATCCATTTTTATGGTATTTATAGCCCCTCTTTTAGGATTCTTTGCAGATAATTTTTCAATATCTACAGCTTTTTTAATATTTGGTGTAATTATTTTTATAATAAACATTTTTTTAAAAAAAGATTAGATTTATTCTTCTTTAATCTCAATCTCCGCTTCTTTAACTTTTAAGTTTTCCATCAATTCTTCAACTTTTCCTTCTGCTTCTTCAAGATGGGATTCAAGTTCTTTCACTAACTTTACACCCTCTTCAAAAAGCTCTAAAGAATCCGAAAGGGACACATCTCGATCTTCCAGCTTTTCAACAATATCTTCCAATCTTTTAATTTTTTTCTCAAAATTTTCCATCTGTCCTCCTTTTTATGAAAATATATCATCTTCTTTTATCTCTACTATTTTACTTAATAATTTTCCATCCTGTAATATCGTCTCAATTAAATCTTTCCGATTTAAACTTTTTATTGATTTTGTTACTTGTTCATTTTTTCTTGTTATTGAATACCCCTTTTTTAATATTTTAATTGGACTGTTATCATCAAGTCTAATAGAGTTAATCTGCCATCTCTTTTGAAGTCTTTCAATTTTATATCTTATTTTTGAAGCCATATTTACTTTAATATTATTCAAAGATTCATATAAACCATTAATTTTTTCTAATGGATTTAAAAAATATACCTTATTTTTTAAATCATCAACTTGTTTTTTCTGAATGTTGAACATCCTTAAAGAAATTGAATTCACATCTTTTCTATATCTCTCAACAATTTGCCATTTATTAAAAATTTTTCTATCAATACTTTTATGTAAAACCGCAAAATTATCTTCAATTTGTATTTTTAATTCATTGAATATCTGTAAGGGAGTATTTTTTTTAAGACTTTTTTTATTATTCAAAAGACTATCTCTATATTGATCAATATTTCTTCTCAAATTTGATTCAATTTTTTCAAGATTATTTCCGATTCTTTTACTAATTTCTTCTTTTCTTCTCATTATTAATTCTGCTGCTGAAGATGGTGTTTCTGCTCTCATATCAGCAGTATAATCAGCTATGGTGTAATCAACTTCATGTCCAACAGCTGTAATAATAGGAATTTGAGATTTATAGATAGCTTCAGCTACAATTCTTTCATCAAAAGCAGAAAGGTCTTCTGAACTCCCTCCACCTCTACCAACAATAATAACATCAGCTTTTTTATACTCATTCTGTAAATTTATAGCATTTGCTATTTCTGATGGAGCTTTTTCTCCCTGCACTGAAGACGGTGTTAAAATAACATTTGCATTTTTATTTCGCCTTTTTAATACTTTTAAAATATCTTTAACAGCAGCTCCATTTTTAGCAGTTACTATCCCAATGGTTTTAGGTAAAAATGGCATTTCCTTTTTTCTTGATTTATCAAAATATCCTTTGAGTTTTAATTCTTTTTTTAATTTTGCTTTTTTTAAATATTTTTCTCCCTCTCCATAAAGTTCTATATCTTCAACTATTAAAGAATAATTTCCCCCTTTAACATATAGATTAAATTTACCTTTTATTAAAACCTCTTTACCATCTTTAATTTTTTCATTTAAAAGATATGATTTGTGTCTCCATATTATACAATTTAACTGACTTTTTTTATCGGTTATAGTAAAATAAACATGACCAGTTGAACTTTTGCTGATATCCGTAATTTCTCCCTTAACTAAAATTAGGGATGGAAATATCTGCTGAAATTTATCCTTGATTATTTGATTTAGTTCCGATACGGAATATGGTTTTTCTTGATTTTTCTCAAAATTAAAACTACTCATTTTGATACTTGTGGGCTAATATTAAGTTTTTAAAGATCATACTTGTTGTAACCGTTCCAACTCCATTTGGAACAGGTGTTATAAAACCAGCTTTATTTTTTACATTTTTAAAATCTACATCACCATTAACTTCCTTATCCTCAACATTATACCCTGCATCAACAACAACTGCATTCTTTTTCACAAAATCATTTTTTATCATTTTAGCTTTTCCCACTGCTGCAATTAAGATATCCCCTTCACGGGCAACTTCACTTAAATTTTCTGTTCTTGAATGACATATAGTAATTGTTCCATGTCTATGCATAATAAGAAACCCTACGGGTTTACCAACAATGTCACTTCTTCCTATAATAACAACTCTTTTACCTTTTATTTTAATGTCATAAAAATCAAGAATTTCAATAATAGCTTTTGCAGTAGCAGGAAACAAACCCTTTTTATTCAAGTACAATTTCCCAGCATTAAGAGTTGTTATACCATCAATATCTTTTAAAGGATTAATACTATCAACAATCTTATTTTTATCAAAATTATCAGGAAAAGGCTGTTCTAAAAAAATTCCGGTTATGCTTCTATCATGATTCAATTCTTCAATTTTTTTAATTATCTTGTTCTGGTTATCATTTTTATTAAAAAGATATTCTTCTGTTTCAATTCCCAGTATTTTTGCCTTTTTTGATTTAAAATTTCTATACCAGGTTGAAGCACTATCATCCCCTATTTGTACAATAGCCATTTTTAAACTATTTTTAGATGCATATTCTTTTATATTATTTAAAATATTTTCTGCAACCGGTTTGCCTTTCAATAATTTTTTCACAGCTGAACTCCTCTTTTCTGAATCCTGGTTATTTTTTCTAATTTCTTATCATTGAATTCAAGTTTAACTCCATTAAACCACGAATCGCCTTTCCCAGGTTTAAATTTAACAGGAAGTGAAGTTCTAAATCTTTCAATTATAATATCTTTTCTTACACCAATTACAGAGTCATGACTTCCGGTCATTCCAGCATCTGTTATATATCCTGTTCCCTTGTTAAGTATTCTTTCATCAGACGTTTGAATGTGGGTATGAGTACCCAAAACAGCATCTACATCACCATCAAGAAACCAACCCATGGCCATTTTTTCAGAGGTGGTTTCAGCATGGAAATCACAAATTATTATATCGGATTCTTTTTTCATTAATTTAACAATTTTTTCTCCAACAGTAAATGGATTATCAACATTTTCTAAAAATGTCCGCCCCAGCAAATTAAAAACACCAATCTTGATATTTTTTACAGTGAATACTTTAAAAAGATCTCCCGGAACTTCTGTTGGATAATTAGCAGGACGTAATACAGGATACCCTTCTTCCAAAATGTCAAAAATATCCCTTCTTCTCCATATATGATTACCTGACGTTATACAATCAACTCCTGCATCCAGTATTTGTTTCATTGTCCTATTTGTTATACCAGCTCCACCAGCAAGGTTTTCTCCGTTAGCAATTACAAAATCAATATCATTTTCTTTTATATATTTGGGAAGAAGTTTTCTAACAACTCTTCTTCCCATCTTTCCGTAGATATCTCCAATAAAACAAATTTTTAACTTATTTTGCATATTCTATATATCTCTTTTCGCGAATAACATTAATCTTAATTTTACCTGGATAGTCAAGCTCTTTTTCTATTTTAGTTGATAGATTAAGAGACAATTTTGATGCTTCAGCATCAGATATCTCATCTGGTGTTACAATAATTCTTACTTCCCTACCAGCTTGTATAGCATAAGCCTTATCAACACCTTTTGGTTCACTTGCAATTTTTTCAAGATTTTCCAATCTCTTTATATAGGATTCAAGACTTTCACGTCTTGCCCCCGGTCTTGCAGCAGAAATTGCATCTGCAGCTATAGTTAAAACTGCATAAACCGACTTGCATTCGACTTCATCATGATGTGCTTCAATAGCGTTAATGACAACGTCATCTTCACCATATTTCTTAGCTAATTCTGCTCCTATACCCGAATGCGTGCCTTCTCTTTCAAAATCAACTGCTTTTCCAATATCATGTAAGAGTCCAATTCTTTTTGCAAGATTAACATCAAGACCAAGTTCACCAGCCATAATTCCCATTATTATTGCACTTTCAATACTATGCTGAAGAACATTCTGTCCGTAACTTGTTCTAAATTTCAATCTACCCAGAAGTTTCATAATATTAGGATGTACATGAGATATGTTTAAGTCAATAATAACTTCCTTGCCATCTTCCTTAAATTGCTTGTATATATCTTTTTTCGTTTTAGAAACCACGCTTTCAATTCTTCCAGGGTGAATTCTACCATCTATCACAAGTTTTTCTAAAGCTCTTCTTGCTATTTCTCTTCTAATTGGATCAAAACAGGAAAGTGTGACTGCTTCTGGCGTATCATCAATAATAAAATCAACACCTGTAACTTTTTGAAGAGTTCTTATATTTCTTCCTTCTCTACCAATAACTCTACCTTTCATTGAATCTGAAGGTAAATTAACTACAGAAGTAGTATTATCAGAAACTGTATCAACCGCTGTTCTCTGTATTGCTTCTACTATAATATTTGTTGCTTCTTTTTCTGCATTTTCTTTCATTTCTTCTTTAATTTCCATGGCAAGCCTGTTAGCCTCATCTTTTGCCTTATCAGCAACTTTATCGAGAAATTTCTGCTTAGCCTCTTTATAATCCATTCCTGTTATTGATTTTAATTCTTTTATTTGATCATCTTTTACTTTGTCAATTTCATTATGCTTTTTCTGAAGTTCTTTTTCTTTAGCTTCGAGACTCTTTTCTTTTTTAAAGACTTTATTCTCCCTGCTTTCTAAAACGTCCCTTCTTTTATCCAGTTTTTCTTCTTTGTCAAGCAGTCTATTCTCATATTTTTGTAAAGATTTGGATTTTTCTTCTTTCTCCTGTTCAAATTTATTTTTCCATTCGTAATATTCACTTTTAGCGTGAAGTTTAGCTTCCTTTATAATCGAATCAGCTTCTCTTTCAGCTTCTTCAATCATCTTTTCGGTTTTATACTTAACATCTCTTTTCCTTTTTTTATCATATATATTTTTAACAAAAAGAAAAATTGCTCCACCTAATATAAATGCTACAAATGATATTAATATACCTGTACTACTCATAATCTCACCTCCAAAGTTGTTAAAAATGTAAAGGATAAAATAGAAATTGAAAGATTTTATGGCCCGCAATACCGTGCTTTTAAACTATTTCAGTTGAGTCCCTTTTATTCAAGTGGGCATCCCGTAGGCAGCTTTGTACACCGCCCCTTAAGGATTCCCCAAGGGAAAATGTTGGCCCAACGAAATAGTATGCACAAATACCGCAGGCACATCGGTATATTAACAAACTAAAAAATAATATCAATAATTTTTCAAAATAATTTATTTCCATAATAATTTAATCTTTATCATTTTTAATTTCTAATAACTTATCTTTCAATTCTAAATTTTCCTCTATCATATTTAATAATGTTAAAACTAATATGTCTTTCGGAGAATCTAAATCTCCCTTCTTTTTAGTTTCTCGTATTTTTTCTTCAAACTTATTAATTATTTTTGAGAACTCGTCCTGTGGTTTATCAGATTTCAATTTATAAACCTTACCAAATATTTCGAGCTCTATTAAATTCATATCATCCTATCTTTATTCTCTTAATTTTGCTCCAAATTCTTCCTTAACCGATTTTATCACTGCCTTTATATTAGCATTAATATCATCTTCTTGTAGTGTTTTTTCTTTAGACCTAAAAATAAGAGAAAAAGCTATGCTTCTTTTATCTTTACCCAGGTGCTCACCTTCATAAATATCGAATATCTTCAAATCTTCCAAATAATTTCCAGCTTTTTCTTCAATTAAATTTTTAATTTCTCCAGCTGTTATCTTCTTATCTACTATAAATGCTAAATCATAATATATAGGAGGATAAGAGGAAAACTCTCTGAATTTCCTTTTAATTTCATAAAATTCCAGAGACTCATCAACAAAAATATATGCTCCCCAAACTTCTTCTTCAAAATCAAATTTTTCAGTATAATCCGGATCAATCTTCCCGTATTCTAAAATTTTCAAATTATTTTTTACCAAATAATAAGAAGAATCATCACTCCATATTTTTCTGTTACTCTTTTCCCATCTATATCCAGTTAAATCTAACATTTCAATTAATCCATCGAGAATAGGTTTTAAATCAAAGAAATCCATCTCTCTATCATTTTTATAAATGGATTTACTTATCTTCCCCGTTAAAAGAATGGATGTAAAAAAACTTTCTCCTTCTTTTTTCAAATATTTTTTCCCCCATTCATATATCTTTATTTTTTCATTGCTCCTTTTTTTATTTAATTCAGCTATTTTTAATAAAGATACCAGAGGTTCACATGTCATGTATTCAAAATCTTTTGTCATTGGGTTTTTTATGCGAACAAGTCGATTTTTATCAAGAGCTAATTCTTCAATCTCTTTTTCACTGATAAAAGGAAATGTTTTAGTTTCAAAAAATCCATAGGATTGTAAAAATTTAAAAATTTCTTCTTTAAAATATTCCTGTTTATCCACTTCTACATTTTTAATTTTAATTCTTGGAAGTGTCATTGGAATATTATGATAACCTATTAATCTTACAGTTTCTTCAATTAAATCAACTTCCCTTTTTACATCCCAGTATCTATAAGAAGGTACTCTCAATTTTACACTTTCGTTATCTTTTTGAATAACATCATAATCAAGACTAACAAATTTTTGTATTACCTCCTCTTTTGGTATTTCAAAACCAAGAAGTTTTTCTGCCCTATCCCACCTTAATAAAACATCGGAATGAGGATTAAAATCACTATTTTTATCTTCACAAACTCCCTGGTAAACAGAAGCATCGGCATATTTATTTAATAAAAAAGAGGCCCTATCTGAAGCAACCTTAACAATATTATAATCCATACCCCTTTCAAATCTATAAGAGGAATCAGTGCTTAAATTATGCTCTTTTGCCGTTGCTCTTATATTTACAGGATCAAAAAGTGCTGCCTCTAAAATAACTTTATCAGTTTTTTCATTTATTTCAGTATTCAACCCACCAACTACACCTGCTAAAGCAATAGATTTTTTAGAATCTGCAATCATGAGATTAGAACAATTTAAACATATTTCTTCACCTGTAAGTGTTATAAAATCTTCACCATTATTGGCTTCTCTTATAATAATTTTATTATTTTCTACCAGTTCAGAATCAAATGCATGAAGGGGAAGTCCAATTTCCCACATAACGTAATTGGTTATATCTACAACAATATTAATACTTCTTAATCCTACCAATTCAAGACGTGTTTTCATCCAGAGTGGAGTTTTATTTAAACTAATATTTTCAATAAATCTTGCTGTATAATTATAACATTTTTTATAATCTTTTATATTTACCTTTAGTTTTTCTTTGCTTTTCTTGGCTGTACTCTCAAAAGTAGTTTCAGGTAATTTAATCTGTCGCCCGGTTGCAATTGAAATCTCTCTCGCAATACCAAGAACAGATAAACAATCACTCCTGTTAGAAGTTATTTCAAAATCTATAACCTTATCATCCAAACCGAAATATGGATGAACCACTTTACCTATATCTTTACGGGAAACATTTTCCATTATATATATACCTTCAGACTTTTCTTCTAAACCAAGTTCTTCAAGTGAACAGATCATTCCTTCAGAAATTTTTCCGCGCAATTTAACCTTTTTTATATCATGTTCGTTAAGTTTTGCACCATCAACAGCAACAGGAACAAAAACTTTTTCTTTCACATTAGAAGCTCCTGTTACAAGCTGTAATTTTTCATCTTTACCAATATCTACATGACATATCTTTAATTTATCAGCATTGGGATGATTTTCAATTTTAGTTATAAGGCCAATATATACATCCTTAATTTTTTTTCCAGGTTCAATTATCTCTTCAACTTCAAGACCCTGGGACCCTAATTTTTCTGATAAATCATCTAAATCGATACCATTTAAATCTATAAAATCTTCAAGCCAGTTCAAAGTAATCTTCATATTTTTTTCACCTACATTAAAGTTTTTTAAGCATTCTTAAATCATTTTCCTGAAAAAATCTAATATCAGGAATCCCATATTTTAACATCGCTAATCTTTCCACTCCAACACCAAAAGCAAATCCTGTATATTTCTCCGGATCGATATCAACTGCTTTAAATACATTTGGATCAACCATTCCACACCCAAGCAATTCAATCCATCCCGAATAACTGCATGCAGGACAACCATTACCATCACATAATACACAACTCATATGCATTTCAGCAGATGGTTCGGTAAATGGAAAATAATTATTATAAAATCTTAATTTTATTGATTTATCGTTAAAAAATACAGATAAATACTTATATAAAACACCTTTTAAGTCAGAAAATTTCACATCTTTATCTACAAGCAAACCCTCTATTTGATGAAAAACTGGCAGGTGACTAGCATCAATTGTATCGGTTCTATATACCTTACCCGGAGCTATCATTGCAATAGGAGGTTTTTCATCCAGCATTGTTCTAATTTGAACTGGAGAAGTGTGAGTTCGTAATACTGACTTTTTTTTGTTTAAATAAAATGTATCCTGTTCATCCCTTGCAGGGTGTGATTCTGGAATATTTAAAGCATCAAAATTATTCCATTCTTTTTCCACTTCAGGACCCCTTTTAACATCAAATCCCATTTTTAAAAATATTTCTTTGGATATTTTCATCACAGATGTCACCGGATGATCTTTACCAATATCTCTTTTTCTTCCCGGCAAAGTAATATCAAAATCAATTCTTTTTTTCTCTTCTTCAACATCATTTTTCATTTTCTCAATCTTTTCTTCGAAATATTCTTTTGTAGAATTAATTAACTGCCCCACTGTTTTTCTTTCTTCAGAAGAAAATTTACCAATAAAGCGGAAAAAGGATTTAATCTTACTTTTTTTACCCAGATATTTAACCCTTAACTCATTCCAGGTTTTTTCATCTTTTACATCTTTTAAATCATTTTCAAATTCTTTTTTTAATTTATCTAATTTTTCTTTCAACTCATCAATAGTCATTTAACCACCTATTTCATCTATTAAATCCTTATCCATTTCCATAACTTTTGCCATTTTATATCTTTTTAAATATTCATCAAGTATTTCATTTAAAGCCTCTGTTCTATTTTTAAAAATATTATCTTTTTTTATTAACCTATCTAATTCCTCAATTAAATATGATGAAACAGCAACTGTCTGTAATCTGTGCATATCAAATCCCTCCCAAGTTTAATTACTCTTAAAATTAAATCAACACTTTTTCTATCTAATAGATGTTATAATAATTTCGTTAAATTTGCAAGAAAATTTTAATAAAATCAGCTGTAATATATCAGGAAAAAATTATTTTAAAACAATCCAGATATGTCCCCGGTATTATCTATATCAATATCTTCAGCTGCAGGCTTTTTGGGAAGTCCTGGCATTCGTAAAATACTTCCGCTAATTGGAACAAGAAATTCTGGTCCTGCATTTACAATTATTTTATTAATATCCAGATCAAAATCTTCCGGTCTTCCCTTTAATTTGGGATTATCTGATAGAGAATACTGTGTTTTCGCCATGCAAATAGCAAAATTATCAAAATCATGTTTGTAGATTTTTTTCAAATCTCTTTTTGCATTTTTACTGTAATTTATACTTCTTGCTCCATATATTTCTTTAGCTATAACTTCAATTTTCTCTTCAACTTTCATATTTAGATCATATAAGAAATTCAGTTTATTGTTATCATTTTCTACTGATTCAACAATCTTCTCTGCAAGTTCTATTCCACCTTCTCCACCCTTTTCCCAAACATCTGTTTCAATTATATCAAATTTATTTGACAGGCAGCATTTTTTAGCTGACTCCAGCTCTTCTTCTGTATCTCCATCAAATTTATTTAGAGCAATTATTGGTTTGAATCCAAATTTTTCTGCATTTTCCACATGCTTTTCGAGATTAATCAAACCTTTTGCAACTGCGTAAGGATCTGATTTATCAAGATCGGATTTTGAAACTCCTCCGTGTCGTTTCAATGCTCTTATTGTAGACACTAAAACAAGTGCTTTGGGATGAAGATCCCCGTATCTTGAAACTATATTAAAAAATTTCTCTCCGCCAAGATCAAATCCAAATCCAGCTTCTGTAACAACATAATCTGAATATTTTAACCCCATTTTAGTTGCTAATATTGAATTTGCTCCATGAGCTATATTTGCAAAAGGACCTCCATGAATAAAAGAAGGTACTCCTTCTATTGATTGTACCAAATTGGGTTTAATTGCATCTTTTAATAAAGCTGTTACCGATCCT
>Ga0209925_1001165_pt1 | contig 13336 bp, 7 predicted proteins | sample SalPonR2_A_D1_MG_FD_185702 | JGI IMG/M metagenome (GOLD analysis project Ga0209925, IMG submission 185702) | Salt pond soil microbial communities from South San Francisco under conditions of wetland restoration - Salt Pond MetaG R2_A_D1_MG... ...
TTCAACCAGTGAAGTTTGGTCGGGTGGAGCTGCCGGGTTGGATCTCAGAGGGAATGGGATGACTGTAGGTGAATGGGATGGCGGAGGAGTTTTAACAACTCATCAGGAATTCACAGATCAGGATTCAAGCAGAGTTACACAGAAAGATAATCCATCAGAGACGCATTATCATGCAACACATGTTGCAGGAACCATGATTGCAGGTGGAGTGGTGGCAGAAGCTAAAGGAATGGCTTATGAAGGGAAACTGGATGCCTACGACTGGAACTCCGATGACAGTGAAATGATTGATGCTGGTCTTAATGGTCTTTTAGTTTCAAATCATTCTTATGGATTTATAGCAGGATGGAGCCAGGGAACCTGGTATGGAGATGAAAGCATTAGTTCTGAGGAGGATTATCGTTTTGGTTTTTATGGAGAATATTCAGCTCGCTGGGATTCTATTTCTTATGAGTTGCCTTATTATTTGATTGTTAAATCAGCAGGAAACGACAGAGGCGATGGAGCTTCAGAAACCGAACATCCGCCTGATGGAGGAGCTGATGGTTATGACTGCATCGGTTACAGAGGGAATGCCAAAAATATCCTTACTGTAGGAGCCGTGGAAGATTTAACTTCAGGGTATACCGGGAATCCTTCTGATGTGGGTATGACCTCTTTCAGTTCATGGGGCCCTGCAGATGACGGCCGAATAAAGCCAGATATCTGCGGAAACGGGGATTATTTGTATTCTACCTATGACAACAATAATACTGCTTACAATTCTATAAGCGGTACTTCCATGTCTGCACCTAATGTATCAGGTTCTTTGCTTTTGTTACAGGAACACTGGAATGAAACACAAGGGATGTACATGAAATCTTCTACCTTAAAAGGACTGGTAATTCATACAGCAGATGAAGCCGGTGCAAATGATGGTCCGGATTATAAGTATGGCTGGGGACTTATGAATACCCAAAAAGCCGCCGAAACTATTTCTAATCGAAATAATACAACAATGATCATAGAAGATAGTGTGGAAGATGGTTATACTTATAGTCTGAATGTTGAAGCTACAGGAACAGAACCTCTGATAGTTACAATTTGTTGGACAGACCCGGCAGGAACTCCTGAAGAACCGTCTCTGGATCCTACAACCCCCATGCTTGTAAACGACCTTGATCTTGAGATTATCGATAGTTACACGATTTATTATCCATATAAACTGGATCCTCAGAATCCTTCCTTAGCAGCAACCACAGGAGATAATGATGTGGACAATGTGGAGAAGATCGTTGTAGAAAACCCATCGGCAGAAACTTTTGGAGTTTTTATTGGTCATGAGGGAACACTGAGTGGAGGGAAGCAGCATTTTTCTCTTATCATATCAGGTATTGAAACAGGATACCCAAGTGTAAATACAGATACGGTTTATAACATTACAAAAACAACGGCAGAAGTAGATGCAGAAGTTACTGATGGTGGCAGTGCAAGCGTTACAGACAGGGGAGTCGTTTACAGCACCTCTCCGAACCCTTCAATGGGTGATAATATTGTGAATAGCGGTTCAGGCACTGGAGTCTATACGTCTTCTCTTACAGGCCTAACTCCTGCAACAACTTATTATGTGAGGGCTTTTGCCACAAATTCTGAAGGCACCAAATACGGAGAAATACTTGAATTTAGAACAGAAGATTATTTACCGGAAGTTCAATATCCTTCTATAACAAATATTACTGAAAATTCTGCAAATGCAGAATCTGAAGTTACTGATAACGGCGGATACCCGGTAACTGACAGGGGTTTTGTTTACAGCACATCCTCAGAGCCAACCCTGTCAGACCAGTCTTTATCTGTGGGTTCAGGAACGGGTGTTTTCAGTGGAACTTTACCTTCATTGTTACCAGGAACAAAATATTTTGTCAGGGCTTATGCTACTAATTCACAGGGAACGAAATATAGTGAGGAACGTTTTTTTACTACTTCTTGCGGAATTATTTCTGATTTGCCCTATCAACAAGACTTTTCATCAATTATTCTTCCCAATTGCTGGGAAAATATAGATAATGCAGGAACAGGAGATGACTGGCTTTTCGATAATCCAAGTGGAATAAGTTTTAATTCGACAACCTCTGGAAATGGTTTTGCCATCCTGGACAGTGATTATTATGGGCAAAATTCCAGCCAGGACGCCGATTTAATAACTCCGACATTTGATTTCAGTCATTATGATTCGGTTCAGCTTAGATTTGAACATTATTTTAAAGTTTATTCAGATGAAACTGCTACACTTTCATACTCTCTTGATGGGGGAACAACATGGAACATTCTGCAAAGCTGGTCTGCCTCCACAGACAATCCGGCTATTTATGAGCAGGATTTATCTGAAGAAGTTGGTTTAGAATCTTTAGTAAAATTTAAATGGAATTATACCGGAAGCTGGGGCTGGTACTGGGCTGTTGATGATGTAGAAATAACCGGCACAGAAGCAATCCCCACAGCAAGTGTAACCGCCACCCCAGGCTGTGGCTCAGGGTCAGGTTCTGTTACCGTTTATTCAGATATGTCAGGAACACAAACATATTACCTGTGCGATGGCACCGGAAACACACTTGATTCATGGACCGGAGATGCAGAGTCGCATGAGTTTACCGGACAATCCGACGGTACCTACACAGGGAAAGTAGAAAAAAACGGAAATTTATCAGACCTTTCAGACCCGGTAACCTTAACTAATGCTACTACACCAGTAGCTGCATCTTCTGCGGGAGCTACAGCTACTACTATCTGTGAAGGAGAATCAACGGACTTAACTTATTCAGGTGGTTCCGGTGAAACTTTTGTCTGGTACACTGAAAGTTGCGGAGGAACACAGATAGGTACGGGGAACAACCTGACTGTTGCGCCAGCAGCAAACACAACCTATTATGGAAGATGGGAAAATGCCTGTGGTGTAACTTCATGTGTAAGTGTTACGATTACTGTTAATCCTTTACCGGTAGCTGCTTCCTCTGCAAACGCCACCTCTTCTGTTATTTGTGAAGGAGAAAGTACAGAGCTATCCTACTCAGGCGGTTCCGGAAGCACTTTTGAATGGTATTCCGGTTCCTGCGGCGCCACAAGCGTTGGTTCAGGAAACAACCTCTCGGTTTCTCCAGCCACAAACACTACTTATTACGGCAGATGGGAGAATGACTGTGGTGTATCTTCATGTGTAACGACCACTGTAGAAGTAAACCAAAATACGGAGATTACCTTGCAACCGCAGGATGTAACGGCATGTGAAGGAACAAATGCTTCGTTTTCAGTCGATGCCGGCGGTACAAACCTTGTTTATTCATGGCAAAAAGACGGCGTTCCTGTTGACGGCGAGAACAGTAAAACTCTTAACCTTACAGGGATAACCGATGCTGAAGAAGGCACCTACAATTGTGTGGTTACAGGAACTTGTGGTGAGGTTGCTTCTTCCGGGGCTGTTCTGACAGTTCATGATACGACGAAAATAACATCACAGCCAGAAGATAAAGAGGTGACAGAAAATAACAATCTCACCCTGAGTGTTACTGCTGAAGGCTATAACTTAACTTATCAGTGGCGAAAGGATGGCTCCCCATTATCAGATGACAGTCATTACAGTGGAACGACCACCTCGCAACTAACGATTAATTCAGCCACAACAGATGATGCAGGAAGTTATGATGTGATTGTAAGCGGAGACTGCGGTGAAGCAACCAGTGAAAGTGCAGAGGTAAGCATTGTTACAGGCTTACAGGATCTTTCAGAGGGCAACATACAGCTTTACCCGAACCCGACGAAAGGCAGTGTTACCATAGAAGGTGAAGGACTGGCCGGACAAAAGATAATTATTAAAAACATTGTGGGTGTAACCGTTTATTCAGGCAAACTTGAGCATGACAAGGGAATCATTCACCTTGATCATTTGAATAAAGGAATCTACCTGGTAAAAGTGGATACTGAAAAAGGGGAATACATGCAAAAGATTATAATCGAATAATAATTTTCTGAACTATTTAAAATAAAAACAGCCCCGGCTTCAGAGCTGGGGCTGTTTTTTTATCGTTATATTTTTTCCTTCGATGAAAAAAACGAAGCAAAACGAGTTGGGCAACCGACGAAAATCAAGACCAAATTAATTTTAACCGGGGGGGTTGTTTGAATCAAGATGAATTGTTGAATTTTCCCAATAACCCAGGGGATTGGATAAAGATCCGGTTTCTATTTCGTTAACCAGCGGCTTTGGATATAAACCACCCGGCGGTATTAGTCCCTGGGACAAAAAACACAAAAGAACAACATAAATCTTCATAACGTAAGTAAAGAGTTTAACAACGTACACCTTCATGAATGAAGTGAACAATGGAAAACCATTTAAATATCGTTAAACCCGGAGGGTTTGCATGTTTATAGCAAGAGGAATTATGAAGAAAATCCGAGACCGGAGGAGTCGAACATTCTTAAAAAAAAGCAGAAGCCGTTGAATGGGTGTGAATGGTATCCCTTTAAGGAACCTGGCAAACGATCTCATGAATGAAATGAATAACAAAAGGGCAGCAAGGAGGAAGTAAATTTTTGTCTGGCGGTTTTTTGGGCGAAGCAAAAAAGATAAACAAAAAGGATTGGGAACTTTGAAATCAGGAAATATTCATTTCCTGTTTTCCCAGTGCGTAAACAGGAGATTGTGGGTGAATATTGCTTAAAATACGTTGTAATTTTTAAAAACCCTGGCTTAAAGGTCAGGGCTTTTTTTTATTGTTATATTTTTTCTATTTTGCGAACAAATTCGAATTTAAATTTTTTTTTATGTTTACTAGTAAAACTCTTCAAAGAGTCCTCCTGATGGCGTTTGTTTTTTTTGTATTATTTTCAGTTAACGGTTTTGGTCAGAAAAAAACAGATGTTTTCCATTATGAAGAAGGATTCGAAAACGGAGGTGCTATACCCGCCGACTGGCAGGAAGTTTTTGTTTCCGGAGATGATGTTGGCTGGTCTTTTCAGAATGGTGATAATTACAATGCATCGGCTTACGAAGGGTCATATAATGCATTGCTCAGTGATGCGGACGATGCAGAAGACAAAACACGTTTAATTTCTCCTGCTTTCGATTTGGATTCTTATCAACAGGCGCAGCTTACATTTTGGCATATACAGGATGATGCATCGAATATTTACCAGGATGAGCTTCGGGTTTATTGCCAGACTTCCGGCGGGGGCAGCTGGGAATTGGTAAAGACTTATACGGATCCGGTATCCAACTGGACGAAAAGAACAATTCTTTTATCAGAATTAAGTTCTACCTTGCGAATTGCTTTTGAGGGAAATGCAAAAAACGGTCATGGTGTGGGAATTGACAACATTAAAATGACCGCAGGAAATTATAATGTGTCTGTTTTTGTAAATGACAGCCTGGATAATCACCCTATTACAGATGCTTCAGTTCTGCTGGGCGATTCTTCCGAAACAACCGGTTCCGGAGGAGAAGCGATTTTTAACCAGGTTCCGGCCGGGAAAGACTATGTCCTGCGTGTGGAAAAGCAAGAATATGCAATTTATCATGATACCCTTGATATTGTTTCTAATGATTCAGTTTATGTAAAATTATTAAATGCCGATTCTGCTGAATACAAGGTGTTTTTTGATGTTGTTCATATTGATACCGGGGAACCTGTTGATAATGCTTCGGTGAACCTGAGCGGATACGGGAATCAAAAAACAAATGCACAGGGGAGAACTGTTTTTAATGAAGTTACAGCGGGAGAGATTGATTATACTGTTTCACATACTCTCTTCCAGGATTACCGGGATTCTGTATTGGTTTCCAATGATTATGTAAATGAAGGAGTGACGATGCGACCGAAGGTAAAACATGTGGTTGAATTTACTGTACAACGGAGCAGCGACCAGGATCTTGTTGAAGGTGCAGCGGTGAGTCTCTCAGATTCTATGAAATATACAGATGTCCAGGGAAAAGCTTCCTTTCTGCTTCCAGATGGTACCTACCAGTATGCTGTTTCATATGATGGTTATAAGGAGGATACAGGGTCCATAACAATTAATGGTGAAGATGTGACCAAAACAGTTACTTTGAATCCGTTAAGCATTCAAATGAAACAATATGAACTTAGGGTTTATCCCAATCCTGTAAATAATTACCTGGTGGTTAGAGGAAATAACCATATTACCGGAGGAAAGATACAGTTGATTGATGCCAGGGGACAAATAATATATTCAAAGAAAATGCAAGGGCCCGTTTCTGTAATTTCAATGGAAGGATTCCCGGATGGATTATATATTTTAAAGATATCAAAACAAAAGCATGCGCAAAAAATAAAAATTATTAAAGAATAAATCACATTAAACTATTTTATTAAAACAAGAGATAATCTTTGGTTCAATAAAAGCAAAACACCTCAAAATAAACCACCGATTTTTCCTATTTTTGTCTTTTAAAATGAAAAGCTATGCGGGTACTTTTTATTGTTGGATACTGGAATTCGGGAACAACCTTGTTGGTTAGAATTTTACGTCATCATTCCCGTTTGAAACTCAGGAAAACTTTCAATTCAAAAAACCTGGAAGAACATACCATCAGAAGGATTCTTAAGAAATTTAACAAGGATTTTTTCTTTTTCGGGGATTACCGGGATGTGATTCAAAATGGGTTCAAAAATTATGAAGAGCCCTGTTTAAATGACGAAGAGACAAAAAAGTTTCGCAAACTGTTTTATAAAAAGTTAAGAGTTCCAAAGGATAAAATTCTATTTCTGAAAAAACCCCGCATATTCTTTTTTAAAAACTTTCTTGACCGTACGTTCCCAAAAGGAGAAATGAAAAAGATTGTCATTCTCCGGAATGGGTTCTCACAGGTGGTATCCAAAGATTACTGGAAAAACAGTCCGGCAGAGCCCAAAAAACAGTTGCTGCGAAGGGCTCATTTCTGGTTTCGTGCAATGGAATATTATTTTGATAACTGGCATAACGATCCGGAAACGCTTTGCCTTCGATATGAAAGCTTGTGCAACAACCCGGAGCGGGAGCTTAGAAGAATTTGTGATTTTGCTGAAATATCTTTTGAAGAGATCAGAGAACATATTCCTGAGGGATTAGAAAGCAGGATGGATAAATGGGAAAAACTGAATGACGATCTGAAGAATGAAGTAGAGAAAATTATTGGGGAGATGCAGAAAAAACTTGATAAAGAACTGCCTGTCCAACCATAGACCTGAAAAATATGATAATAAACCGATACAAACCTACCCGTCCTTTACCTGAGAAGATTTATAAAGAGATAGAATATATTATAAGGTATGTTTTTCTTTGGTTTGCCAATGGTTTTCGGGTTAAGACCATGCTTTTTTACCCGGATTTACCCTCGAAACGGGCTGTTATAGTAAAACTGGCAAAAAAATTGCGATTCAACCTGACCAACAATCCCTGTTGTGCCCATAATTTGGTAATAAACTGGGAAAACACCACTTACAGGACCTCGTTTTCTGTACTGAAAAATATTTCAGAAAAAGAGAAAGTATTGAATTTGAATTGTACCGATATAAGTAAAGAAAAGGTGGATGAGTTGTCTGTTGAAATTTTTGGTTATGGAACTTTTATCGATCCCGGAACATTTAACGGGAAATGCGTTCAAAAGAGCAACGTGAATGCAAAACATGACGGACGGGTTATAAACTGTCCGGTAGAGAAGCCTGAAGAAAGATATATTTATCAAAAAGTACTTGACAACAAAGTGGATGAAAATTTCGTGAGAGACATACGGGTACCGGTTATTAATGGGGTTATTCCTTTTGTCTATCTTAAATATCGTCCGGTGAATGACCGTTTTAGCAACACCAACTCCCATGCTTCACTGGAAAAGAAAGAAAATTATCTTTCTGAAGATGAACAGGAAAAAATTATAACTTTTGCCGAAAAAGTAGGGCTTGATTACGGAGAGTTGGATGTACTCAGAGACAATGAAGATAAAAAAATTTACATTGTTGATGTGAATAATACTCCCTGGGGGCCCCCGAATCATTTGCCTGAATCTGACCGGCAGGAAGCCCTTGAAAAACTTGCAGGGTTATTTGAGAAAGAATTTATATTGTAAAAAGGAATGGGGAAATTTAAAGCTTCCTGAAACAAAACTCCCTGCATTCCATTGCTCAACCAGCTTTTATATGTCTGAAAATGGAAAACCTTTTATGTTCAGCAGAATTGTTTTAATTTTATCCATTCATTCTTAAACCTTGTTTAACAGACTTGAATTCTACAAAAAATACCCGAAACGAACATAAGATAGCTTTTTTATGTAGCTCAGCCAGTTTTGGCGGACTGGAGATGAATACCATTAAAACGGCCTCCTGGATGTACTCAGAAGGGAATGATATAGTTGTGTATGGAGCAGAAGGGGCCCCACTGACAAATTTTGCCAGAGATAAAGGAATTCCGGTCTCCTCTATTCAACGGCATAAAAAGTATATGCCCTTACGAAGAGCCATCATCCTATACAAACATTTTAAAAAGGAACAAATTGATGTAATATTCATTAGAGATACGAGAGATATCGGTATTGCTGCACTGGTAAAATTTTTTTCCGGGAATCGCATAAAAATAATATACCATCAGGCAATGCAGATTGGCGTAAATAAAAAGGACCTTTTACATTCCCTGCGCTTTTATTTTATCGATGCCTGGATGTCTTCCACTCAGATCATGAAAGAAAACGTTATGAAACATACCAGGTTCCCTGGACATAAGATTCATGTGGTTCCCCTGGGAGTGGAAGTCAAAAAACTTGTTGAAAACCAGCCTGCAACATCAGATGCAAGAAAATACTTCTCTCTTAACAGGAATGTCAAAGTAATGGGAATCATGGGGCGTCTTAACCCGATGAAAGGTCAGCATTTTTTAATTGAATGCCTGGAGAAAATCAGAAATGCCGGTACGAACTGCCACTTGTTAATTATTGGAGAACCAACACGCAATGAGGGAGATGAATATAAACAAAGGCTTTTGAAAATGGTAAAGGAAAAAGGACTTGATAAATTTGTTCATTTTCATGGTTTTTTGAATGAAATCACCTGGTTTTTGGCTGCAATTGATATCTTTGCACTTGCATCAGAAAAAGAAACATACGGAATGGTAACTGTTGAATCGCTGGTGTATGGAGTCCCTGTTATTGCCAGCAATTCAGGCGGGACACCGGAGATTCTAAATTACGGCAAATATGGCAAGCTTTATGAGCCGAGAGATCATAATGATTTTATTAATAAATTTTATGAGCTGGATCAGCAAAAAGAGAAAACAGAGCACCTGGAAGAAGTGAGAATCCTTTATTCACATACCCGGCAATGTGAATTAATAGAAAATATTATCAAACAAATTTGCAGATAAAATGGACAAAATAACCGCAATCATACCCACAGGAAATGAAGAGCAGAATATTGAAGAAGTATTGGAATCTGTTTCTTTTGCAGATGAAATTATGGTAGTGGATTCATTCAGCAAAGACAAGACCGTAGAGTTAGCCAAAAAATATACGGACCGGATTTTACAGCATGAATACATTAATTCTGCAGCCCAGAAAAACTGGGCTATTCCACAGGCAAAACATGAATGGATCCTCCTGGTAGATGCCGATGAAAGAGTTCCTGAAAAACTCAAACAGGAAATTTTTCAAATTCTTCAGGAAGGAACAGAGAAAGTCGGATTCTGGGTGTACAGAGATAATTATTATATGGGTCGTCATCTTAAACACGGAGGATGGAACCGTGATAAGGTGATAAGGCTGTTTCGTAAGAGCAAATGCCGGTACGAAGAGAAAAATGTACATGCTGAAATCGTGGCCGAAGGAGATGTTGGCAGACTGAGAAACCATTTGATCCACAACACCTACAAAGGCTTTGATAAGTTTGTGGAAAAGGTGAATCGCTATGCCTGGTGGCAGGCAAAAGATTACGATTCCAAAGTAAAAAAAATTACTTTATACCATCTTTTTATCAAGCCAGGGTACCGGTTTTTTAGTCATTATATTATCAGGGGTGGTTTCAGAGATGGAATTCCGGGTTTAACCGTGGCATTTTTGGCAAGCTACGCTTTGTTTACCAGATACATTAAATTATGGATTTTACGTAATAAAAAAATTAATCACTAGCTAATCTGTTTCAACGTGAAGCTCAGCAAGATCATTATCAGCCGTACCGATAAGATTGGAGATGTAATCCTCACTCTTCCAATGACAGGCATTATTAAAGAACATTATCCTGATTGCAAGATCTTTTTTTTGGGAGAAGCTTATACAAAATCAATTGTCGAGTCCTGCGAATATGTTGATGAATTTATCAACTGGAGTGAACTGAAAAAGAAAAATCAAAACGAACAGGTAACGGAGATAAAGAAATTAAATGCAGATGCATTAATTCACGTCTTCCCAAATAAAGAAGTGGCCAGCCTGGCAAAGAAAGCAAATATTCCTTTAAGAATTGGTACTGGGCATCGATTGTATCATCTGACAAAATGCAATAAGCTCTTGTTTTTTAGTCGTAAAAATTCCGATTTGCACGAAAGTCAGCTGAATCTGAAATTGTTAAAACCAATTGGTATTAATCAAATCCTGTCCAAAGAAGACCTTTCCGGTTATTATGGTTTCACTAAAATGCCTTCACTGAAAAACGAATACAAGCAATTCCTGGATAATAATAAGATTAACCTTATTCTTCATCCAAAATCCAAAGGAAGTGCCCGCGAGTGGGGGCTCAGCAATTTCGGGAAACTTATTGAGCTTTTGCCCCGTGAAAAATACCATATTCTGATAAGCGGAACTTTGGATGATCGTACAGAGCTCAGGGAATTTATTGACACATATTCAGGGAGTGTCACAGATATCACCGGAAAGATGAACCTGGAACAATTTATTGCTTTTATTAAAAACAGTGATGCCCTGGTTGCAGCAAGTACAGGGCCCCTGCACATCGCTTCTGCTTCAGGGATTACTGCCATTGGAATTTTCCCGCCCATCAGGCCCATGCATCCGGGGAGGTGGGGCCCCATTGGCAGAAATGCGCATTACCTTGTGCTGAATAAAGAGTGCAGCAAATGCCGAAAAACCCTTGACTGCGAATGCATACGTTCTGTTAAACCGGAAGAAGTGGTTCGAAAGCTTGAGGAAAATTTTCCGGAAGATGGCTAGTCTTTAATTGTTTGAGGTTTCAGGTTTAATGTATGAAGTTGTCTCTTCGTCGAATTCTGAATTATCAATTCTGAATACTGTAACCTATTTTTTTTACCTTTGCCAGTTCAAAGATTTTTAAAATGAAGGCATTCAAAAAATTAGTGAGATATTTATTTCCTTACTGGAAGGATGGAGCTTTAAGCGTAGTTTTTAATTTACTGGGAACAATTTTTAGTCTGTTCTCATTCACAATGGCCATCCCGTTTTTAGGAATTTTATTTGGAACACAGCCGAAAGTTGCTGAACCAATGGATTTTGAATTCAGCTCTGAGGCGATACAGCATAATTTTAATTACCTGGTTAGTCATCTGATAGAACTTGAAGGGCCTTCAAACACTTTGTTGTATGTGAGTATATTAATGGTCGTACTTGTTCTTTTAAAATCTGTTTTTAATTACCTTGGAAAATATACAATAGTCCCTTTAATCAACGGTGTCATACGTGATATCCGAAACAGACTTTACAAAACCATTGTTGTTCTTCCTATTGCTTATTTTTCAAAGGAGCGGAGGGGAGATGTCATTTTAAAAGCCACCGGGGATGTGCAGGAAGTTGCCAATACCATGTTGCTGCCCCTGAGGCAGGCTGTACAGGCGCCCATACAGCTAATTGTCTATGTTGTATCACTTTTTTATATGAGTTATCAGCTTACATTTTTTGTGTTGATCCTTATTCCCCTCAGCGGATATGTAATTGCTCTTATTGGAAAGAATCTGAAAAAAACATCAATCAGAGGTCAGAACAAGCTGGGTGAAATCATGTCTTTGATTGAGGAAACCATCTATGGATTACGTATTATAAAAGCTTTTAATTCAGAGAAGCGGGTTAACAATAAATTTCAGGGAGAGAATAACCGGTATACCAGAATAATGAATAAAATTCTTAGAAAGAGGACGCTGGCGCAACCCGTTAGTGAGTTTTTCTCAACTCTTGTGATTGTAATAATTATGTGGTTTGGAGGGAGCCAGGTTTTGAACGACAGTTCTACTTTGAGTCCACAGGCTTTTATGACCTACCTGATTATTTTTTCACAGGTTATTCGTCCTTCAAAAGTAATCTCATCTTATTATTATAATATGAAAAAGGGGATGGCCTCTTTTGACAGAATAGAAAGTGTGCTTAACGCCGATGTTTCTATCCAAGAAAAGAAAGATGCCAAAGCGCTCAATTCGCTGGATGAATCCATTCGTTATAAAAATGTTTATTTCAGGTATAATACAGATTATGTGCTGAAAGATGTGGATGTTGAGATCAGGAAAGGTGAAACCGTTGCTATTGTTGGGCAGTCGGGATCCGGAAAATCAACCCTGGTTAATTTACTGCCGCGGTTTTATGATGTGGAAAAAGGTTCTATATTAATTGATAAGCTGGATATCCGGGATGCAAAAGTGAAAGATCTTAGGGGACTGATGGGTCTGGTGAGCCAGGAATCGATACTTTTTCACGATACGGTATTTAATAATATTGCTTTTAGCCGGGAAGATGCTACTGAGGAAGAGGTGATTGAAGCTGCAAAAGTTGCCAATGCCCATGATTTTATTACGAACCTGGAGGAAGGTTATTATACCAATATTGGAGACCAGGGAAATAAGCTTTCCGGTGGGCAGAAACAGAGAATTTCAATAGCAAGGGCTATTCTTAAAAACCCACCAATACTTATTCTTGACGAAGCTACTTCATCGCTTGATACCGAATCTGAAAAGCTGGTGCAGGAAGCACTGAATCATCTGATGGAGAATCGTACTTCTATTATTATTGCGCATCGGCTTTCAACTGTTCGTGAAGCTGATAAGATTGTAGTTCTCCACCAGGGGCAGATAGCTGAAACCGGTAATCACAATGAGCTACTTGAAAAAGACGGGATTTATAAAAAGCTTCATGAGATGCAGATGTTTTCTTAGCAATGAGAAATGAGAAATGAACAATGAGAAATGAACAGTAGGCAGAAGGCAGAAGGCAGAAGGCAAAAGTTAGGGGGAGTTTTGATAGTTTAACGTTCAATGTTTGAGGTTTAAGGTTGATTCGTAGAAAAAGACAAAAAACCATAATAAAGACACAGTCTTTTGCTACAGCCGGAGTCCCGAAGGGACGACCCTTGCGTCTTTGCGGTTTTTA
>Ga0209925_1001167_pt1 | contig 13323 bp, 15 predicted proteins | sample SalPonR2_A_D1_MG_FD_185702 | JGI IMG/M metagenome (GOLD analysis project Ga0209925, IMG submission 185702) | Salt pond soil microbial communities from South San Francisco under conditions of wetland restoration - Salt Pond MetaG R2_A_D1_MG... ...
TCCGAGGCGAACACCATGAGCTTTTTCGGCACGCAACCCCTTATCACGCAGGTGCCGCCGTAGCGGTCTTCCTCGGCCAGCGCGACCTTTGCCCCGCCCTGCGCGGCCACCCGCGCCGCCCGCACCCCGCCAGAGCCGCCGCCAATCACGAAAAGATCGTAGTCGAATGCCATGCCAGTCCCCTGCGTCAGTCGTTCAGATCGGTGAAGAGATTGTCGTTCTCGACGAAATCGAGCCGGTCCTCCTCGACCGTGCCTTCGTTGATGTCGCGCGTCTCGACCCGGCCATCCCCGTACCCGAGGATCACCACGTCGCAGATATCGAGAAAGAGCCCGTTCTCGACCACCCCCGGCATCTGGTTAAGCGCCATCGACAGTTGATGCGCGTTGCCGATGCGGCCCAGATGCAGGTCGATGATGTAATTGCCCTCATCGGTGATGAAGGGCCGCTCGCCATTCATCCGGAGCGTGGTGTCGCGGCCCAGCACGTCCATGTTGATCAGCAGTTCCTCGACCAGCGATTTGGTGGTCTGCCAGCCGAACGGGATTACCTCGACCGGCAGGGGGAAGGCCCCGAGCGCCTCGACCTCCTTGCCGATATCGGCGATCACGATCATCTGGTCGCTAGCCGTCGCCACGATCTTTTCCTGCAACAGCGCGCCGCCGCCGCCCTTGATCAGGTTGAGATTGGCGTCGAACTCATCCGCGCCGTCGATCGTCACGTCAAGCCAGCGCGCCTCGTCGAGGCTGATCACCTCGATGCCCACCTCGCGCGCCAGTTCTGCAGTGCGGGTCGACGTCGGCACGCCCCTGATCCGCAACCCGTCCTCGCGCACCATCTCGCCCAGACAGCGCACCATCCAGGCGGCCGTGCTGCCGGTGCCGAGCCCCACGCGCATCCCGTCCTCGACGAAATCGACCGAGCGCTTGGCCGCCACGAACTTGGCCTTGTCGATGGGCGATAATTCTCCGGTCATGGCAGCGACTCCCCGTGTGTTCCGCCCGGGTTATAGGAGAGTTGGCCCCCGGGTGCGAGGGGCAATTGCGCCCCGGCGCAGTAGGTCAGATGGTCATATGCCGCGCCCGCGCGCCCCGTTCGATGGCCGCCGCGTGCAGCCGGTCGATATCGAGCTCGTAGCGGATTTCCTCCAACAGCCGCAATTCGCGGTCGTTGAGCGAGCCGTCGGCGGCGGCCACATCGCAGGCAATCGCATAGGCGGTCTCATAGAGTTGCGCGGGCAGGTTGTCGCGGATCAGACCGAACAGCGCGTCAAGCCCGTCCTCGACGCTGAAGAGATCGAACACCGTCTGCGACATCACCCGCAGCCGGTCGAGATCATAGGCGGCAAAGATCGGCAGGTTGTTCACCGTGCTCTCGATCTTGACCAATTCGGCGGTGCGCATGTCCTCGTCCGAGGCGGCGACGGCAATCATGACCGCGACGAGACAATCCTGCGGGGTCAGCGGGTGGGGGATCTGGTCATTCATGATGGGCCTTTCACGCCTGGCTTTGTTGCAGTGCAGAATATTGACTGTTCGCCCCCCCCGCAATAGGAACCCGCGAAGCCCTGCCGGTGGCCTGACCGGCGTTGCAGGAGACGATCCGATGTCCGAGATGCGCGAAGCCGCGATGAATTCGAAAGCCTGGCCTTTTGAAGAGGCGCGCCGCGTGCTCAAACGCTATGAAAAGGCGCCGCCCGAAAAGGGGCATGTGCTGTTCGAGACGGGCTACGGGCCGAGCGGCCTGCCGCATATCGGCACCTTCGGCGAAGTGCTGCGCACCACGATGATCCGCCGCGCCTTCGAGATGATCAGCGACATCCCGACGCGGATGATCTGTTTTTCCGACGATCTCGACGGGATGCGCAAGGTGCCGGGCAACGTGCCCAACCGCGAGATGTTGGCCGAGCATCTGCAAAAGCCGCTGACCTCGGTGCCCGACCCGTTCGGCACGCACGCGAGCTTTGGCGCGCATAACAATGCCATGCTGCGCCGGTTCCTCGACACCTTCGGGTTTGAATACGAATTCATCTCGGCCACCGAGTTCTACGCCTCGGGTCAGTTCGACGAGGTGCTCTTGCGCGCCGCCCAGCGCTATGACGACATCATGAAGATCATGCTGAAATCTCTGCGCGAGGAACGTCAGCAGACCTATTCGATCTTCCTGCCCCTCCATCCCGAGACGGGCCGCGTGCTCTATGTGCCGATGAAGGAGGTCAACGCCACCGACGGCACCGTGACCTTTGACGATGAGGACGGCCGCGAATGGACCCTGCCGGTGACGGGCGGCAACGTCAAACTGCAATGGAAGCCGGATTTCGGTGCGCGTTGGGCCGCGCTCGGCGTCGATTTCGAGATGTACGGCAAGGACCATTCCACGAATACGCCGATCTATGACGGCATCTGCCGCGCGCTTGGCATGCGCGCGCCCGAGCATTTCACCTATGAGCTGTTCCTCGACGAGAACGGCCAGAAAATCTCCAAATCCTCCGGCAACGGAATCTCGATCGACGAATGGCTGAGCTATGCCGCGACGGAGTCGCTCAGCTATTTCATGTATCAAAAGCCCAAGACCGCCAAGCGCATGCATTTCGACGTGATCCCCAAGGCGGTGGACGAATATCACCAGCAATTGCGCGCCTATGCCGGACAGGACATCACGCAGCGCCTCAACAACCCGGTGCATCACATCCACAACGGCGACGTGCCCGAGAGCCGCATGGTGGTGCCGTTCTCGATGCTGCTGAACCTCGCCTCGGTTTCGGCGGCGCATGACAAGGAGACGCTGTGGGGCTTCATCCGCCGCTATGCGCCCGAGGCAAGCGCCGAGACCCATCCCGACATGGATGCGGCGGCGGGGTATGCGGTGCGCTATTACGAGGATTTCGTCGCCCCCGCCAAGACCTACCGCGCACCCACCGATCTGGAGCGCGAGGCGCTGACCGACCTGCGCGATCAATTGGCGGCCTATGACGGCCCGGTGGAGGACGAGGCGCTGCAATCCATTGTCTATGCCGTGGGCCGTGACCGGTTTGACCCGCTGCGCGACTGGTTCAAGGCGCTTTACGAGGTGCTTCTGGGGGCCTCACAGGGCCCGCGCTTCGGTGGCTTCATCGCGCTCTACGGGGTGCAGGAAACCGTGGCGCTGATCAATCGTGCTCTGGCGGGAGAACTGGCTTGATTGGTCTATGGCTGGAATATCGCCAGGCACGGACCGTCGAGCGTTTCCCGGTGATCGTCTGATCTTGCACGTGTTCTGACCAGAGCGACAACAAAACACCGCGCGGTCCGTTGCCTTGTGGCATGTCAATCTCGACGATCCGACCCGTGTCGTCCTTCCATAGTGCAATCGACTGGCTTCCTGAGCGCCTGATCTGGTTGCTGCGCTCAACCAGACCGTAAGACGTGAGCGTCAGTACCGAACAGCCTGGGTCATCCGCGAGGCTCGACGCATATTGTGCGCTCCATCGTCCGCGAATTTGGGCGGAATCCATCAGCAGTGCAAAGACGAGGTTCGGGCCGATTGCACGCAGTATATCATGACATGCGTCCGATCGCGCCAGCTCTTCACAAATCAGGGCCGCGAATGTGCTGTCTTGACGAATGCGGTGAAAGTGAAGCTCGCGCTGACCAATTGGTGTTTTCTCCCACCAAAACTTTACCTTGGGGTTAAGAACCGATCCCAGGCCGTAGGCCTCGATCTGAGTCTGGTCCAGCCTCCAACGGTGATGTTTTCTCCTGCTGTTCGTGATATACTTGTTCTCATCACGCTTGCGCCAGACGCGCGTCAGGAGCGTGTTTGCGGGTGTGTTTTCACAATTGCCCGAGGCTCCCGAGATAACGAATTCAAGATCTGGTGCTCGGCTCTTCAGTTCTTTGCACATACTGTCAAATAATGTGTAGGTGAGCGCATATTCAGGAAGAACTATCGCATTCAATACACGCGTTTCCAATTTGCTTTGTTCGACAAGGTTGACGCAGGCCTTGATGAAAGCGTTCCCGTCCTCTGGATTATCGATCCAGTTCTGGTCCAGATGAAAGTTTTCCCAATTAGGTTTATCATTGTGCAGATCTTTTGCGGACGTGTCTCCATTCTCTTTCTCCTCGGGTCTGAAATCGACCGCATTTATCTTGAACGGGGCAGGGATCAGGAGGATGTCGAGCGTTGCGCCATCCTCGCTTTCCGGTTCTGCGTCGGTCATGTCCCAGAAACATCTCAGTTCCGAGCGCCCGGGCAGCAAGGCGAGATTTCGGGTGGCGTTGCGGATGGTGGCTCCAACCGGTGCCACCCGATGCTTTGGCATGACACAGGCCACGTCCCGATCCACCATGAATGTCAACGACGGCGGGCCGCGCGGCGCTTCGGGAGGGTTTGTGTAGTTCTCGTCGTGAGGTGAAGATTCGCCAAGTTTCCTGTCACCGGCTTGGTGAAGCACCTTTAGCCAGTTGCCAAAGGGGCTCTCAGCAAATCGTTTGGCAGGTGCCAGGTAGGGGCGCGCTACGACGAGATCGGCAATCATCATGAGTCTCAGCGCGGCATCCCACCAGTCCGGCGGGCGGATTTCTTCGGCGCTGTTGACGTAATATCCGCAATGCACCGGCCTGTCCCAGTTTTCCAGAAGGCAATCCCAGAGCGCCTGAACACCTTTTGGAGGAATGGGAGAGCCATTGCACCGCTTATTGCGGTTAGGGTGCTTGTAATGACCCCCGCGAACGCCTCCCCGCCACTTCCAGGCCAGGTGGTCGATTTCATCCCGGTCGCGTCGGCTCAGCTTGATCCGGTCCGGAGCATCATCCTCGGCATAGGGAGATGGATTGAAGAAACCGATGACGCCGCCGATTTTGCACAGATGTGCACAGGCCGCGAATAGATCAGTTGCGATATTGGGTGTCAGAAGCCAAGGGTACCTGTCGTGATCTCGGTTTTTGTCATCGATGTGCAGGTCGTTGAAAAACTTGGTATTGCTGCCCTTTGGGAGTATCGCTTGCAGGGCGTCGCCAACGCTATGTGAGTACTGATGGATCATAAGAAAAATACCGGATTTCGCCCGTAGATAGTGTGCCCCTCACGGTTGCGTGTCAACTGGCACTGTCCTGCTCGCTCAAATGTGGCCGTCCTGCCAAAAAGTTGCCGTCGAATCTCTGAAATCGGACCATAAGTTAATCATACGTCAGGGATTGAGCGTTCACAGTCAGGAATCAGGTTCGTTTTCTCTGGCCTAGGCCGTCCCGCCCGTGTAAAAAGATGTGAATTCGGCGGGTATCAACTTAATGGATAGAGGTTAGCATGTCATCGCGAGCGTCCAATGGACTTCTGGAGGAACGTGCAAGGGAAGCTCGGGACGAGTACCCGCGCCTCATTGATCAATTGGTTGAGCAAGCCGTGGCTGCCGTGCAGGCCCGTCGCAGTGACCACGTGGTAACTGAGGCCGAGAGAGAGCGTATAAGGAACGATATCGAACAGATGGTCGATCACGCAGCTGCCTGATGTGTTGGCTGCCGATGAGTGCTACCTGCAAGCTTTACATCTGATGAGGCGATCATGTGTTCCACATTGGGCAGATTACAGTTGCGCAGCTTGGTGAAATGAATTCTGGGTTTTCGATATGTATCGCTACATCGCAGTTGCAATCACCCTACTATCAACCGCCTGCGCGCAGACGGTTTCCATGCCGGATGCAAGCGAGGGCGCGGTGCTCTATTCCAAGAATTGCGCGCAGTGCCACGGGGCATCCGGCAAGGGCGATGGCCCGTGGGCGTCGGGCATGACGCCGCCGCCCTCGGACCTGACGCAACTAACGGTGGACGAGGCATTCCCGCGCGCGCATGTGCTGTCAGTCATTGACGGCTATGACCGCACCGGCCTGCCGGGCAAGGAGATGCCGGAATTCGGCCTGCTGCTTGAGGGCGATACCGTGCCGGTCGACGCGGGCGACGGGGTGCTGACACCGACGCCACGCCCGCTTGCAGCGCTGATGGCCTATCTGGAGAGCATTCAGGACAGTTGATCAGCTCAGAACGGAGAGTCGCACCGGCGCTCGTCGTCCAGAATCTTGCGCAATCCCGCATACATGCCCGACGTGAATCCGATTGCCCCGTGGCTGCAGACGTCAGCGCATAGCCCGCATTCGCCACATCCCTTCGTCGTGCGCAACCGCGCGAGCATGTCCGGCCCGAGATAGAGCAGACCCGAGGGACAAATCTCGGTGCAGTCGCCACACCCGGTGCAGAGTTCGTCGAAATCCCGCGCGGGTACCGCACCCGGCGGGCGCAGCGCCTCTGCCCTGTATCTGGTTTCGTGATCCACCAACATCGCGCGCCCTCCCATTCCCGCGAACATTCGGTCAGCCATGCCGTCTGACGGGAGTCGTAGTCACGCAAGACTCCCCTATGGTCAATTTGTGTCATATTTAGTTGACACTTGGCAATGATTCTCAGCTAGCCACCCCGGATCAGCTCGTCCTCATCCCCCGACGCCGACAACCCGAGCGAATCGAGCCCGTTTTCCAGATGGTCCGACAGATGCGGCGTGCCAAGCAGATAGTCGGCGCAGGGTGTGGTCGCCTCTTCATAGGCGGTCCGCTTGGCCTCTTCCAGGTCCTCGACCTCGAAACTGCCACGCCCGATCCACATGACGGCGACAAGGCTCGCCTGTTCCTCCTCGCTCAGCCGGTCGATGAACGCGCGCAGTTCTCCCTCCGCCCGGTCAAGTTCCCGGGACATGAGAATGATCTGAGCGATCTTGTGAATTGTGATGTCGATCATGGCATTGCCTCCTGTTGCGCTAGTCTAACACAGGAATGCGTGGCGGGTCGTCCCCCGTCCTTGATCTTACGCAAATAGCCGGTAATAGGCCCAGTCCGGCAAAAACCGCGACAGGCGAAAGAGATAGCTGAAGAGGCGCGGGAAATGGCGCTGAAAGGCGCTGTCGTCGCACATCAGTTCGAACATCTCCTGCGCCGCCTGCTCGGGCGACATGATGAACGGCATCTTGAAATTGTTCTTGTCGGTCAGCCGTGTCTTGATGAAACCGGGATTGGCCAGTTGCACCCGAACGCCGGTGCGCCACAGATCGGCGCGCATCGATTCCGCCAGGTTCATCACCCCGGCCTTGGAGGCGGTATAGCCAATCGCCCCCGGCAAGCCTCGAAACCCCGAGAGCGAGCCGGTCAGCACCACATGCCCCGCATCGCGCGCCACCATGCCGGGGATCACCGCGCCCAGCACCCGCACCGCGCCGGTGAAATTCACATCGGCCATCGCGGTAACCTCTTCGGCCTGCCATTCGGTCGAGGGCATCGGCCAGTAGACGCCCGCGAGATAGACCAGACCGTCAACCTCACCCACCTCGGCGGCGGCTTCGGTCACGCTGGCGTCGTCGCGCACATCCATCGCCACGGCGCGCGCGCGTCCGGGAAGGCTCTGCACCAGGTCCTCCAGCCGCTCGGCACTGCGCGCCGACACGATCACCTCTGCACCGGCCGCGTTGATCTTGTGAGCCAGGGCTGCACCCAGCCCCTCGCTCGCGCCCACCAGCCAATAGCGTTTGCCCTGCCAGTCGGTCATGCGTCCACCCGGCGCATCGTCGCCACCAGTTCCGCCACCTTGATCCCGAACTTGCGGAACTGACTGCGGTTCACCACCACGCCGCCCGGCGTGAGATACATCCAGTCGGTCACGCTCAGGACGTGGCCGCCCGCCTCCTCGGGCAGGCGGATGCGATAGCTGAGCCGCGTCGCCGCCCCCATCTGCTGACCGCTCCCGGGGCCCACCAGATCATCCGCCTCGGCGCGGATGGAGCCGTCATTGCCCAGTTCCAATCGCCATTCGCGATCCTGGCTGTTGCCGCTGTCATAGTCGAAATGCTCGCGCATGATGCCGCGATTGCCCTCCCAGTGCGCCTCGAAATCGCCGGTAAAACGCGAGGCGATCCGGCCAAGCGGGCCATAGATCACGCCCTCGCATTTGATCGGGCCGTTGAGATGCTCGCGCAGGTCGAAATGCGGCTCCAACTTTGCGTAATCCTGCGGCGTTTGCGCGGAAAACCCCGCAAATCGCTCCTTGAGCAGCACGAGCGCCAGCATGATCGCGGCCCCCAGCAGGATGAAACCAAAAGCGTCCATCGGGTCAGCTCCTTTCCTCAATCGGTGTTCGGGCCAAGAGCGCAATGGCCATGAGTTTGAGCGCACAGGGCAGGCCGCCATAAAGCAGGCTGAGCAGGCGCAGGGCACCCTCGTCGTTGTCCTGTCCCGCAGAAAACCCGCCCGCCTCCAACAGAGGCAAGAGGCTCACAGCGGCCAGCGCGAGGGTGAATTTAGAAACAAAGGACCAAAGGCCAAACCCCTCGGCGGCCCCGGGCGAAATCTCCGACATCCGCCGCGCGAAGAGCGCGGGCAGCAGCGTCATGTCCGCGCCCACGGCGGCCCCCGACACCACGCAGATGATGCCAAAGGCCCAGAGATCGCCCGCGCCCAGCAGGATGGCCCAGGCAAAAGCCGCGATCGCCAGCACCATCGCACCCAGCAACACACGCTTGGCCCCATAAACCTCGGCCAGCTTGCTCCATGCCGGCGCGGCGAGCGCGGCCGACAGGAAGAAGATCAGAAGGAAAGGTCCCTCCCATCCCGGCGCTTGCAAGCGGCTCTCGACAAAGAACAGGAACAGCGTGGAACTGACCGCCACGGGGGCCGCGTTGAACAGCGCCACGACCAGCAACCGCCGCGCGGTTTGGTCGCGCAGGACAGGGCCGAACCCGGTGCCGTCGGGCACGTCGGTCGCCCCCCATTGCCCGGTCATGGCAAGGGCGGCGACAAGGGCGAGGGCGACAAAGGCCACCGCGAACCCGGCATACCCGCCCAGCGCCAGCGGCGCCACGGCGGCGGCACAAATCCCAAGCAGTGCACCGGTCTCGCGCCAGCGGGCGAGGCGCAGATGACCCTGACCCGGAAGGTAGGCGGCGCTTGCGACACCTTGGGCGTAAAAGCAGATGGTGAGATAGCTGAACGCGGAAAACACCACGGTGAGCATGCCAGCGAACCACCAGATCGGCGCAATCGGCGGGGTCACCGCGAACAATCCCAGCATCGCCGCCGCCATCGCCAAAACCGCGACCGCGACGCTCACCGCGCGATGCCGCCTCAGGCGCGCGCTTAGCCGTCCAAGCAGCGGGTCCTGAACCACATCGAGCAGGCGCAGCACAAACAGCACAGAGCCGAGCGCGGCCAGCGACACGCCATATTCATCAACGTAAAACTTGGGGGCATGAATATAGAGCGGTAGTCCCGCCGCCGCCAGAAGGGCGGCAAAGACGGCAAAACCCGGCAATCGCGGCGCAAGGCCCGGCGCGGATATGGTGGCGGCGTGGCTCACCGGCTCACCTCGTCTGTCGGCGGCACAGGGCGGCTCTGAAACTTCGCGCCCTTCCACCACAGCTTGAGCGCCTGCCAATGGATCAGCCCCAGCACCCGGCGTGACCCGAACGGACGGCGCAGCATCGCCGCGATCAGCCCGCCCGTGGTCAGCGGTCTGCGCCGCCCCACCAGCGTGGCGATCACGCCACCATACCCACCGCTGAAATCGATCCAGATACCGATCCGGTCAGGCCGCAGGTCGAAGCGGAATTCATAGCCACCATCAATCTTGAGAAACGGCGAGACATGAAACATCTTGCGCGCATGCAGACGGTCCTGCGCGGTGATCGGCCCCATATCGTCGCGGTGACACAGGTAGGAATGCCGGTCGCCATAGGTATTGGTTACCTCGGCAATGATCACCGGCACGGCACCTGCCGCATCCCGGCAGATCCAGAACGACACCGGGTTGAACACATGCCCCAGCACCCGCGGCTGCGCCAAAAGCTCGATCCGCGCAGGCGCAGGCATCTGTCGCTCGGCCAGAACCTCGCGCACCCAGGCGGCCCCGCGCCCCTGCCCCGGCGCGCCACCGTGATCGCTGTCCCACAGCGACACGGGCGCACGTCGATTGCGGCCAAAGACAGCAGGCGCACGCAGCTCCGCCTCGGCATCCAGCAGCACATAGTCGATTCCGTAGCGAAACGCGTTCTCGACCGCGCCCTTGCGCCCGTGCCAGGTGTGGCCCGCGATATGATCGACCGTGCTCATTCCGCCGCCACCGACAGCGAATCGCGGGCACAGATCGCCTCGGCCACTTCCAACGCACTCGACAACCCGTCCTCGTGAAAGCCGTGCCGCATCCACGCGCCGCAAAACCATGTATGACGCCGCCCGTTGGTTGCCCGCAACCGTCCCTGAGCCGCCAGCGCCGCGAGGTCATAGACCGGATGGCGCAAGGTCACCTGATCATAGATCAACTCCTCGCGAATGGGCCGCGTTGTGTTGAGCGTGACGAAATGCGGATCGTCCTGCGGAATGGGCTGCAGACTGTTCATCCAGTAGGTCAGATCGATCTGTCCACTGCGTTTGACCTTGGCTTCGGTGTAATTCCAGGACGACCAGACCGCACGCCGCTTGGGCATCACGGACGCGTCGGCATGCAACGTGATGTCGTTGGGCTGATAGGAAAAGGCCCCCAGATCGGCGCGCTCGACCTCATCAGCATCCGACAGAAGCCGCAGCGCATCATCGCCATGCGCCGCGATCACCACCTCGTCGAACAATTCCCACTCGCCGCCCGTCGCGCGAATTTCCACCCCGTCCTCCAGGCGCTTCACGCCGGCCACGGGGGCACCAAGGCGGATATCGACCCCCTTGGCGCGCATCGCCTGTTCCAGCCGGTCCACATAGGAGATCGAGCCACCCTCGACCGTGAACCACTGATGCTGCTCATCATAGCCCAAAAGCCCGTGATTCTTGAAGAATTGCACCATGGCATGGGCTGGGAAATCGAGGATCTTCTCGACCGGGGTAGACCAGATCGCGCCGGAAAAGGGACGCAGGTAGTAGTCGCGGAAATACCGTCCAAGGCGCATCTTCTCGATCAACCCGCCAATGGTAAGCCCTGCCTCTTGCGAGGCGGCGAGCGCGCCCGCGTTGAAGCGGAAGATATCGCGCAGCATGACCAGAAAGCTTGGATTGAGCGCATTGCGCTTCTGCGCAAAGAATGCCGCCGCACTGTCGAGACCGTATTCCAGCGCCCCGCCCCGGATCGAGGCCCCGAAACTCATGTTGCTCTTGACCACCGGCACGTCCAGCCGGTCAAAGAGCGCGGTCAGATGCGGATAGGTCGCATAGTTGAACACGATGAAACCGGTATCAACCGGCCGGTCGCCCCGCTTGCCTGCGATGATCGTGCGGGCATGACCGCCAAGTCGCGACTCGGCCTCGAAAAGCACTACCCGGTGGCTCGCTGCAAGACGCTCCGCCGCGCCCATTCCGGAGATTCCAGCGCCGATGACGGCGATCTTCTTGCGCGCCGTAGCGCCGACTTCGAATGGCATATGTTCTGTGACCCGTATTCATGTTGTTGGAGGGCTTACGCTATGGCGGCGCAAGCGGATTAGAAAGAAATTCGCGCATCAGGTGATCCGATGCTTGTCGCACCGCGTAACAAGACCATGTTCAGCGATGCCATGCTCTTGGATGACCCTCTGCCCTCGCCCGCGCCGCCGGTGCGTGCTAGCAGGTCGGTGAAACACAAAGAGGCGGCAGGAACGGCTGACGTGACAGGACCAAAGAAAACGACGCGTGAAACCGAGAACGAAGACTGGATAACCTGTGTCGCGCGCATCCGCGACGCGCAGGACGAAACGGCGTTTGCCCGGCTGTTCGCGCATTTCGCACCCCGGGTCAAAGCGTTCTTGATGCGCTCCGGCGCGGATTCGACCCTCGCCGAAGAGTGTACGCAGGAGGTGATGGCCGCGCTTTGGCAAAAGGCGCACATGTTCGATCCCTCCCGCGCATCGGTCGCCACGTGGATCTTCACGATCGCGCGCAATCGCAAGATCGACGCGCTGCGCAAACAGAGACGCCCCGAACCCGAGGATCTGCCCTGGGGTCAGGAACCCGAACCGGATCAGGCCGATGTACTGGCCCTGCAACAGGAAAGTGACCAATTGGGCGACGCAATCGCCGCCCTGCCCGAGAAACAGAGGGTGCTGATCGAAAAGGCGTATTTCGGTGACCTGAGCCACTCCGAAATTGCAGAACAAACCGGGCTTCCGCTCGGCACGATCAAATCCCGCATCAGACTGGCGCTCGACCGTTTGCGCCACGCAATGAAATGAAGTGAATGCCATGACCGACACCATGATCAAACATCACCTGACCGATGCCCTGCTGATGGCCTATTCCGCAGGGACACTCCCCGAAGCCTTCAGCCTGACGGTGGCGACGCATATTTCCATGTGCGACGAATGCCGCGCGCGCCTGGCCTCGTTCGACACGGTGGGCGGCGCGCTGCTCGACCAGGGCGAAAGTGCCGAGATGGGTGAGAGCAGTCTCGCCGCAACGATGGCACTGATCCGGAGCGGGGCTCCGGTCCAGAAGCCCGTCCGGCGCACGGCACCATCGGGCCTGCCCGCGCCCTTACGCGACTATATAGGCGGTGATCTTGACAGCGTGCGCTGGCGGCCCGTCGGCATGGGCGTCAAACAGGCGATCCTGCCGACGTCGCGCGATGCTACCGCGCGCCTGCTTTACATTCCCGCCGGGGCCTCGGTGCCCGATCACGGCCATCGCGGGACCGAACTGACATTGGTGCTGCAGGGCGCATTTGTTGACGAGGTGGATCACTTCGGCCCCGGCGATATCGAGGTCGCTAACGAAGATCTCGACCACACACCCGTGGCCGATATCGGGGCTGATTGCATCTGTCTCGCCGCAACCGATGCGCCGTTGCGCTTCCGGTCCATCATGCCGCGCCTCGCGCAACCGTTCCTGCGGATCTGAGGGTCTGCACGCGCCGGGTTAGGCCGCCCGTGTCCTCCAGCCTCCGACGCCCGTCGCATTAACATTCCCCTAACGAACACCGCTGAAAAGACCCCCCAAATGAAAACAGCACCGCGCGCGGTGCTGTTTTTTGTCTTGGGTCAGGCGCGTCGTGGCGCCGGGCCTGCGGGTCAGCCCGCCTGCCGCTTGTCCTGCGTACGGAACTCGGTGTCCTCGGTACGGCAAAGCGACCGCCGGACAGCTTTTGCAGCTTGCCCTCGCGCAGCAGCCTGCCGAACGACCGCAAGCCATCCTCGCGTGAGAAACTGTCTTTCTCGATCTCCTTGAGCTTGCCCATCAGCATCGGGCGCGAGAATTGCGGGCGGCCTTCCACATCGGCGAGATAGGCCGCCGCCGCCTCCAGCAGGTCAGGCAGCGCGGTCGCCCCCATCTCCTCGGCATAGGCGACGAAACCGCCG
>Ga0209925_1001168_pt1 | contig 13323 bp, 8 predicted proteins | sample SalPonR2_A_D1_MG_FD_185702 | JGI IMG/M metagenome (GOLD analysis project Ga0209925, IMG submission 185702) | Salt pond soil microbial communities from South San Francisco under conditions of wetland restoration - Salt Pond MetaG R2_A_D1_MG... ...
TTTCTGCTTGCACTCAACGCATCCAATCGCCGCCCGCCGGCAGTCTTGGTTGACCTCCGCAATCATATCCGCCGGTGAATACATCTGGTGGAAAGAAAACACGTTGCATACATCCGGGTCCCCCGGGTCGCTGCGTTTTTTGCGCTGGGGGTCGGTGATCATGGTTGCCACTTTTTTGCGGATCGCATCCGGCGAATCTGAAATAAAAATGGCGTTGTCATAGCTTTTGCTCATCTTCCGGCGGTCCGTGCCCAGTATTTTGGCGGATTCGGTGAGAATCGTCTCCGGTTCCGGAAAGACATTACCGTAAAAGTAATTAAACCGTCTGGCGATTTCCCGGGTAATCTCAATATGCGGGGCCTGATCGATGCCCACCGGTACGCCTTCGGCTTTATAGATAATAATATCCGCCGCCTGCAGAATCGGATAGCCCAGGAAGCCGAAGGTGGACAAATCCTTATTCTGGAGCTCCGCAATCTGTTCCTTGTATGTCGGGTTGCGCTCCAGCCAGGGCACCGGGGTGATCATGGAGAGCAGCAGAAACAGCTCCGCATGATATTTGATATGGGACTGGACAAACAGGGTGCTTTTTTCCGGGGAAAGCCCGGCGCCCAGCCAGTCAATCATCATTTTCCGGCTGAATTCCTTGATATGCGCAGGGTTTTCATAATCGCTGGTCAATGCATGCCAGTCAGCGATAAAAAAGAAGCAGTCAAATCGATCCTGCATGTCGATCCAATTTTTCAGCGCGCCATGCAGGTTGCCGAGATGAAGGGCCCCGGTTGGACGCATGCCGCTGACAATCCGTTTTTTTGATGTCATTATATGTCTCCTGTTGCCCGTTGAGGTTCAATGCGGACTCATAGATAGCCCTGGAGCATCCAATTCATCAACGGGGATATAAAAAAAGATATGAATAGATCAAGAGAATTCGTCATTAACAGCACAATCAGAATGAGGATGCCGAAAGGTTCAATGGTCTGGAACTGCCGGCTGTATTTCTGCGGCATCAGCATGCTCAGGATGCGCCCGCCGTCAAGCGGGGGCACTGGAATCAGGTTGAAGATGCCCAGGACGAGGTTGATCATCACGCTGTAGGCCAGAAGCTGGATCAGGATGGAACTGAGCGGTGCGAATGCGGAAGATGTCAAAAAGTTGGGAAACAGGCGGATGCCCTGAAGAATCCCCGCACAAATCAAGGCTGCAATAAAATTGGTGACCACGCCGGCAGCTGCGACGCACAGGGTGCCGATCCGGCGGTTTCGGAGGTTTCTAAAATCCACCGGCACCGGCTTGGCATAGCCGAAGATGACCGGGGAACCGGAAATTTTAAGCAAGAGCGGCAGCAGCACCGAGCCCAACGGATCCAGGTGCTTGATGGGATTTAAGGTCAGCCGGCCGGCAAATTTGGCTGTTAGGTCCCCGAATCGCAGGGCGACATAACCATGTGCCACCTCGTGGATCGTGACTGCGAACAGCAGCGGCAGGAAAACGATGATCAATTGAATCGGGTTAATATTTTGCAGCATATTTCCTCAACAGGGCAAGCTCTTCGTCCCTTGTTTGGACTTGGCCGTTTAACTTGGCTTCAAGCATGGCATTTAGGATTTTACTGTATACCGGGGAAGGCGGAACGCCCAGGGCTTTGAGGTCCTTTCCGCCCACGGACAGGCTCACCTCCCGGAGGTCGGTGACGTAATTGGAAATCATTTTTTTGATGGCTTCATGATCGGTAAGGGCCATCATATAAAGGATTAATTCAATGCGAAACTCTTGCAGCATCCGGTATAATTCGCTGTTGGCAGGCGCCGGCTCCCGGTGCAGGCGATGGATGCAGTCCTCAGCAGCAAGCCGCTCTTTGACAAAGATTTTTTCATACTTCGGTCCCAACTCAAACCGCTGGCAGATAAGAGATGCGGTGACCTCCTCCTGGTGCCTGAGCAGGATGAGGAAATAGACGGCCCATCGCATATAGTCCTCTTCGGTATACAGCAGCTCAAACCATGAAATGGCCTTTCGCGCGGCATTTAGCCGGGCGACCATGGACTGATTGTATTGAATCGAGGGATCTATGACGGTCAGGAGATGATAATCATTTAGCCGTGACAGGGCGGGCAGCGGGGCGTCTTCCTTTAGAATCTGGCAGAGTTCCGAGAACACGCGACGGCCGGACAGACGCCTGAAAAAGTCCATTCGAACCGCATTTTCGATGAGTCCTGAGGTCAGTTTGCCGATGGTAAAGCCGAATCGCTGTTCAAATTTAATAGCCCGAAAGACGCGGGTCGGATCTTCGACAAAGCTCAAATTATGCATAATCCGGATGGCTTTTTCCTTGATATCCCTCTGGCCGCCGAAGAAATCGATCAGCTTGCCGAATTTCGCGGGGTTTAAAAATACCGCCAGGGTGTTGATCGTAAAATCCCGCCGGAAAAGATCGAGTTTGATGGAACTCATTTCGACAGTGGGAAGCGCCGCCGGGAATTTATAATATTCCATCCGGGCAGAAGCCACGTCGATTTTGAACCCATCCGGAAATATGACGACCGCGGTGCCGAATTTGGCGTAAGCATTAATTCTCGCGCCCGATCGTTTGGCAAATTCCCTGGCGAATTCAATCCCGTTACCCTCAATGACGACATCCACATCCTCATTATGCCGGTACAAGAAGAGGTCTCGAACGAACCCGCCCACCACATAGGCATTGACTCCGATTTCTTCAGCCACCTGCCCGATGTTTACCAGCAGCTCATACAGCCGTTCGGGAAGCCGTTCCCTCATAAACCCGACAATTCGCTTGGTGCGGGGGTTAAGAGACTCTTTCAGGGGATCCTGGGGTTGAATCAGTTTCTCATGCGATTCCTGAAAAAGCGTATTCAGCAGATCGGTTCGGGTGATGACCCCAATCATCTGACTATCCTCCATAACCGGCAGCACCCGCTGGTTACTTTCGATAATTTTTTCCTGGATTTCGAAAATATCTGCATTAGGGGTGACAACGGCGAACTCGGTGGTCATATATTCGCTGATCGGAATGGCATCGAGTTTATGGTAAAGCGCCTTCTCAATCACCGGCCGGGTGATAAATCCCTGCAATTGCGGCGCCTCATCGGTTTCCCGCACCACCATAAGCGCATTGATATTATACCGGGATAACAGGTTTCTCGCCTGGGCGCAGGAGATATCCGGCGGGGCTTGGATGGGCGGGGTCGACATGATATCTATGGCCCGTTGCCTGGACTTGATCTTTTTTCTAAGGATTTCTAATAGCTTTTGTTCGGTCTGGACAAGGGTCTTGTCCTTTATGGTGGCCGCAGCGGCAAAACTGTGACCCCCGCCGCCCAATTCCATGACAATTGTCCCAACATCCACTTCCGGGGTGCGGCTCCTGGCAGCCAGGTAAATTTTGTTTTTCATCTGGGCAATGGCAAAGATGGCGTTTAAATTTTCGATTTTAAGAATCTTTTGTACCAGAAATGCCAGGTCATGGATATACTCTTCACAGGAAACCGTGCTGATGGCCACATCGACGCCATTGATATGGTGATTCACTTCGGCATGGATCAGGTCATTTAACAGGGCGATCTGATTGGGATCCATCTCCTTGGCGATCAGATTGGCAATGGTGGTCAGGTTGGCGCCTTTTGACACTAAGTAGCCGGCTGCCGCAAAATCCTCGGGGGTCGTTGACGGAAACGTGAAAGCGCCCGTATCCTCAAAGATGCCGAGGCACATGATGGTGGCTTCATCCGGGAGGATATCTAGGTTGCGTTCCTGGATCATTTCGGTCAGAATTGTTACGTTGGCACCAGTGAGGCGGGAGACTTCATAATCCGCCTTGATATCATTTTTCAACGCCGGATGGTGATCAAATACGTGGATTTCTATATCATTTCGATTGAGCAGATGCTTTAACCCCCCGATGCGGGAGGCCTGCTTGGTATCCACAACAACTAGCCGCTTGATTTGCGCATCCTCTATGGATTTGGCATCCGCCATATTAAACAGATAGGCCATGGCATCAACAAAGAAATGCCTGGATGATTTTTCATGAAACCCGGGAAACACGACCACCGCATTGGGGTAGAGTTTCTGGGCGGCCAGCATGGACCCTACCGCGTCAAAATCCGCATTCAGATGGGTGGTGATCAATGTTAAACCGTTTTCTGGCTGATTCATGTTCGGCCCACAGGGGGCTTCCTTTCGATTTGAAACCTCAATTTAGGTGAAAACAAGTATTTGGATTCCTTCATTACCAGAAAAAATATGGGTTATGCAAACAGGTTCAAGCGGTTTGATCAAAATAATGGGATTTGAATTTATTTGTAATCGAAAAGTGTTTATGATAGACAACCTTAAAAGAGCATTGTATGATCAGGTCCCGTTGACGGGGCATAATACAAGGCAAAGGGAAGTAACCTTGCATCGAATCACATTCCGTATGGCCTTTTAGATGATGATTGTGTCATTCATTTTCTGCTATCCATTCTCATTAATCATAGATAGGGGGTAACACATGCCGGTTTATCAATGGCAGGGTCGCGGAAGGAATAATGCGTCCACAAAAGGGGAAATGGAGGCTGCCACTGAGCAGGAAGTACGCACTCGACTCCAGCGGCAGGGCATTACGCCGGAAAAAATCAAGAAAAAGCCAAAGGATCTGTTCGAAAATGTTTCTTTTCTCCAGCCCAAGGTAAAAGAGCAGGATATTATTGTATTCTGCCGGCAGTTTTCCACCATGATCGATGCGGGGCTTCCGATCATACAATGTCTGGACATTCTTCAATCTCAGCAGGAAAACCCCACATTCAAGAAGATGTTAAAAGATATCAAGGAGTCTGTGGAAAGCGGACAGACCCTGGCCGAGGCCCTGAAAAAATACCCGAACCAGTTTGACGCGTTGTTTGTGAATATGGTGGCGGCAGGCGAGGCCGGTGGTATTTTGGATGTCATCCTTCGGCGGTTGTCTGCTTACATGGAGAAAGCGGCCAAATTAAAGGCACAGATCAAAGGGGCGATGACATATCCGATTGTTACGATAATTATTGCCATTGTTGTGGTGGCGGTGATTCTGGTATTTGTTATCCCCGTGTTTCAGGAGATGTTTTCCACCATGGGAGGCGCCCTGCCGGTGCCAACACAGATCGTCGTTAATATGAGCGAATTTGTTAAAGGCAATATTTTGTATATTATCATAGGGATCGTGCTTTTTGCCTTCGCCTTCCGTAGGTTTTATAAGACGGAAAAGGGCAAAGCCATTGTTGATGATTTGATGTTAAAAATGCCGGTTATCGGTATTTTGATCAGAAAATCCGCAGTCGCCCGCTTTACCCGGACCATGGGCACCATGCTGGCCAGCGGGGTGGCGATTTTGGAGGCACTGGATATTGTTGCGAAAACAGCAGGTAATAAGAGTGTAGAAAAAGCGGTTTATCACGTTCGATCGGGTATTGCCGAAGGTCAGACCATCGCCGACCCCTTAGCGGAAACCGGGGTTTTCCCGCCCATGGTCTGTCAGATGATTGCGGTCGGTGAATCCACGGGCGCAATAGATGCGATGATGGAGAAAATCGCGGATTTTTATGAAGAAGAAGTCGACCAGGCGGTGGATAACATGACTGCTTTGATCGAACCGTTTATGCTTGTGTTTTTAGGTATCACCATTGGCGGTCTGGTTGTCGCCATGTATCTGCCAATCTTTAAAATGGCGGGGAATCTTTAAAACCGAATTCGCTATTTAATGGCTTTTAAAAAAAACACCCCTGAATTCGACCTGCACCGTAAACTGAAATGGTTGATTTTTTTCCGGGTGTTGTTTGCTCTTGTCATCCTCGCTTCGGCAACCTTTGTCGGGATCAGGGAGCAGCAAACTTTTTTTACCCCGCCCCTGGTTTTTTTAAATGCCATCGCCGGCCTTGCCATCCTGCTGTCTCTGATATATGCCGCGATTTTGCGGTGGACCCGCCGATTGATTTTACTGGGCTATGTCCAGATCATTATTGACACTTTTCTTATCACCGGAATTATTTTTCTTACCGGCAGCTTTTCCAGTATATTCTCCTTTCTTTATCTGCTGGTGATTATCTACGCCAGTATGGTGCTTTTCCGAAACGGCGGCATGGTGACGGCTGTTTTATGCAGTATCCAATACGGGGTGATGGTGGATCTCGAGTATTACGGTATCATTCACCCCTTTGATGTGGCCCCGGATGCCATGATGGCCAATTACGACTGGAATTACGTCATATTCAAGTTACTGATGACCATCATCGCCTGTTTTGCAGTGGCTTTTCTTGCGGGCTACCTGTCGGAACAGGAAAAGCGGGCAAAGCGGGATTTATGGGCTATGGAGGCTCAGGTCAAGCGGGTGGAGAAACTGGCCGCCATCGGAGAGATGGCCGCCGGACTGGCCCATGAAATCAAAAATCCTCTGGCATCCATGTCCGGCGCCATCCAGGTTTTAAGGGATGAGGTCTCCCATAAAGGGGATCAGGGTCGCTTGATGGGGATCGTATTAAGGGAATCTGATCGCATCAGTTCATTGGTCAATGAATTTTTGATGTTTGCCAGGCCGCAGCCGGGCAATAAAAAAGTTGTCGTTCTGGATCGCGAATTACGGGAGATTATCAAGCAGTTTGAAACCAGCAATCCGAATCAGAAACCGGAAATCAGAAAATCCTTAAATCCGGATATTCCGGTTGAGATCGATCCGGAGCATTTCCGGCAGGTGGTGTGGAATCTGCTGTTAAATGCCATGGAGGCTGCGGCCCGACCGGGACAGATCGACGTTGAATTGTACACCCAGGATCATCAATATGCGTGTATGGTTATTTCAGATAATGGATGCGGCATGTCTGAAGAAATTCAGCAGTCGATTTTTGATCCGTTTTTTACCAGAAAAGCCAAGGGGACCGGGCTGGGCCTCTCCATTGTCCAGCGGATTTTAACCTCATATGATGGGTTGATCGATGTGCAGAGTGTGCCGGATCAGGGAAGCACATTCACGGTCAAACTGCCGCTGGCCGGTGCATCTCCCCCGACAAACGAGCCTTCTAAGTAACTTAACGGTTTAAGGTGTGGGGTATAAGGTGTAAGATCAATGAAATCAAACCTTTATTCTTTAAGCAGTTCAAGGTTCGCAGTTCACGGTTCCCAGTTCAATGTTATACAAACTTAGTGCCTCAGTGCCTCAGTGCCTTCAAACCTGCAATAAAAGTTACTTTTAGACTTGGTCCCGGGCGCACTGCCCGGGGAGAATACCTCTAAAAAACAACCCGGAAATTAAGGATTAACTTTTTTTCCAATAAATTGAGCCCCAACCCCCCGCCCAACTAGTTCTTGACAGGCAATGGGAAATGGGATAGCAAGCCGGTTAACAAGAAACGGTGGATGAAAGCGGGCGGGCGCCTTTTAATTTCCATCAACTTAGATTCCGTTAAAACAAAGAACTTGCTAAAAAAGGGATCTGTCCGGCGCCGGTTCCTTTCTCCCGGCAAACAGCGCTCCAACCATCAATTACCGCATAACGGATAGGGTGTACGGCAGCAATGGAACAGGCCAAAGATATTATTGAAAAACGGTATGAAAAGGCCGGGTCGATAGAATCGGCCGGCATTGAATTATATCCGAACGATTTTCGGGTTTCCCATACAGTTCGGGATATTCTGGCAATGATCGATGCTGATCCCGAGCAGATGGGTAAAGAGGCGGCAAATTTTCATATGGCCGGCCGCATCATGGCGATTAACCGGTTCGGCAAATCCGCATTTATTCGCTTCAGGGACCGGACCGGGCAGCTGCAGGCCTACCTTCGGCAGGATAAAGTGGGCAGCGAGTCGTATGCCCTGTTTAAACAGTTTGATGTGGGCGACTTCGTTGGTCTTTCAGGCGGCATGTTTCAGACAAAGACCGGGGAATGGACCCTTTTGGCAGATGAGATCAGGCTGCTCTCCAAATCGTTGCGGCCTTTGCCGGAAAAGTTCCATGGCCTGAAGGACCCGGAGAAAAGATATCGGCAGCGCTATCTGGATCTTATCATGAATCCGGAGGTGCGCGAGGTTTTTGTCAAGCGCAGTTTGCTGATCAAAACCATCCGCCAGTTTTTAATTGAGCGTGATTACCTTGAGGCGGAAACCCCCATGATGCAGCCCATTCCGGGCGGGGCCGACGCAAGGCCCTTTAAGACCCATCATAATGCGCTGGGCATGGATCTGTATCTGCGTATCGCCCCGGAGCTGTATCTGAAACGTCTGGTTACCGGCGGATTTGAGCGGGTTTTTGAAATCAATCGCAATTTCCGGAATGAGGGCATCTCCACACAGCACAACCCCGAGTTCACCATGCTGGAATTTTACCAGGCGTATGCCACTTATGAAGATTTAATGGATTTGACGGAAGAAATGGTTAAAACCGCTGCCATGACGGTTTGCGGGGATTTGAAGGTGGTATGCCAGGAGGAAATACTCGATTTTAGCAGCCCCTGGCAGCGACTGACCCTTCAGGATGCGCTGTGCTCAATCGGCGGGATAGCGCCCGAAACCCTGCAGGCCCCCGATAAGCTAAAAAAATTTGCGCAAGATCAGGGAATTTCGATATCGTCCGATGAAGCCGGGCGATCCGTCGGGCCCGGCAAGCTGATGACCAAAGTGTTTGATGCGCTGGTGGAGCCGAAGCTTCAGCAGCCAACATTTATCACCGGGTATCCGGTAGAGGTCTCCCCCCTCTCCCGTCGAAACAGGGAGAACCCGGATATTACGGATCGCTTTGAATTGTTTATCGCGGGCCGGGAAATTGCCAATGGATTTTCTGAACTAAACGATCCGGTGGATCAGAAGGAGCGATTCCTGCAGCAGCTGACGAATAAATCCGAAGACGAAGAGGATCGGCCCATGATGGACGAAGATTATATTCAGGCCCTGGAATACGGCATGCCCCCGACAGCCGGCGAGGGGGTGGGCATTGACCGGCTGGCCATGCTGCTGACTGATTCGCCGTCCATCCGGGATGTTATTTTGTTCCCCCACATGCGGCCGTCGGACAAATCCTGATGCCGGTGACTCATCCATGTCTTTTGAATACTTCATAGGCGCCAGATATCTAAGATCCCGGCAAAAGCAGGCATTTATTTCTTTTATTACGTTTCTCTCGGTTGCCGGCGTCACTGTCGGGGTCATGGCGTTGATTATTGTCATCGCCGTTATGTCCGGGGCGGAATCGTATTTTAAAAATCAGATATTGGGCGTGGAATCGCATGTTATCGTCCGGCAGCACAATGGCCCGATCGATGATTATCAGAAAATTATCAAAACGCTTGAACAGATTCCGGAAGTGACCTCAGCGGCCCCGTTTGTTTATACGCAGGTGATGCTTCGGGCGCCGGGCGGGCTGTCCGGTGCCATATTACGGGGACTGGATCCCTCGGCAGCTGGCAACCAAGTCAAGGGCTATGATCGAAAAGCCCTTGAGCAGAAGCTGACCCCGCAGCAGGACAAGGGGGATGGAGTCCATGTGCCGGGCATTATTTTAGGCCAGGAGCTGGCCGCAAAGCTCGGCGTCAGCAAGGGGGCGGTGGTATATTTGATATCGCCGCGGGGTATGATGTCGCCCATCGGACATATGCCGACAATGAAGCGGTTTGAAGTGACCGGGCTGTTTGAGTCCGGTTTTTATGAGTATGATGCCTCTCTTGCCTACATCCATATCCAGACCGCACAGGATTTGTTGAAAATCGGGGGTGCGGCCACCGGCATTGGGTTGCGGATCAAGGATATATACGCTGCGGATCAGACTTCCAGTCAAATTTCAGAAAAATTGGGATACCCCTTTTGGACGACCGATTGGATGCAGATGAACCGCAACTTTTTCTCCGCATTAAAGCTCGAGAAAAAGGCCATGTTCATCATTTTGACGCTTATTATACTAGTGGCAGCATTTAATATTGCCAGTACGCTGATCATGATGGTCATGGGAAAAACCCGGGATATCGCCATATTAAAGGCCATGGGGGCGACTCACCGCAGCATCCGTAAAATTTTTGTTTTCAAAGGCACCGTGATCGGCGCCATCGGAACGGCTTTGGGGTCTGTGCTCGGCATCGGCGGGTGTATTCTTTTAAAGCATTACAAGTTTATTGAATTGCCCGGCGATGTCTACTATTTTACCACCCTGCCGGTTGAGCTGGAATTTCTCGATGTGCTGATCATTGTTGCGGCGGCGATGGCCATCTGTTTTCTGTCGACCATTTATCCGGCTTACAAAGCATCGCAATTAAATCCGGTTGAGGCCCTGCGATATGGCTAAAAACGGAAAAATGTCAAAGCCCCCCAAAAACGTATCGCCCGAAACCGGCGGGCCTCTCATTCGGCTGCAGGGGATATCCAAACAGTTTCAAAACAGCGGCACGGCTATCGAGATTTTAAATAACCTGTGCTTTGATATTTACGCGGGCGAAACCATTGCCATTTTAGGGGAATCCGGCATCGGGAAATCCACTTTTCTGCATGTGCTGGGCACCCTGGAGCCCCCTGATCAGGGAGAGATTATTTATAGCGGAACGGATATCAGCCGGTTTGACAGTGCTCGCCTGGCCGGGTTTCGAAACAGCATCATGGGGTTTGTCTTCCAGTTTCATTATCTGCTGGAAGAGTTTACCGCCCTTGAAAATGTCATGATGCCTGGATTGATCAAACGGCTGAAGCGTAATGACATCCGGGATGCTGCGGAATCCATTCTGACACGTGTGGGCCTGTCGCATCGGCTGCATCATCAGGTGTCCCAACTATCCGGCGGAGAGCAGCAGCGGGTGGCCCTGGCCCGGGCCCTGGTGTTGCAGCCGGATATTCTCTTGGCGGATGAGCCCACCGGCAATCTGGACAAAAAAAACAGCCGGCAGATCCATGACTTGCTGCTTGAATTGAATAAGGAGTTCGGTATGACGATTGTGGTGGTTACCCACAATCTTCATCTGGCGGATTACATGAACCGCCAGCTAACCCTGGCGGAGGGTAAACTGGTGGATTTAAAGTGAGGTTTAGTGAGGTTTGATGCAAAAACAGCTTGGTTTGATTCTGGCGATTTCTCTATGTTTAATTTTTATAACCAGCTTAGCGCCAGCATCGGTGACAGTAAAGGATGTTCAGATCAAAGGCAATCAGCGAATCGAGGATGACGCCATTTTGCGGGTGGTTGAGACCCGGCCCGGTGATGCCTATGATGAAAAGCAGTTATCCCGTGATATTGAATCCATATTTGCCATGGGATATTTTGATGACATCCGGGTGGAAACCGAAACCGAGCCGGACGGAAAAGTCGTCATTTTCCGGGTTGAGGAAAAGCCGACAATAAAGCTTATTGAAGTTTCCGGCAACCGCGTCTACGAGGATCAGGAAATCAAGGATAATATCGATATCACCTCCGGTTCCATCCTCAATATTTTTCGCATTAAAAGAAATATCAAGCAGATCGAGACCCTCTACCAGGAGAAGAACTATCATAACGTCAAGGTGACGTATAAGGTCGAGGAGCTTGACCACAACCAGGCCAACCTGGAGTTTCAGATTGATGAGGGCAAAAAGCTTCGCATCCGGGAAATCCGGTTTGAAGGAAACGAGGCTTTTGATGACAAAACCCTTAAAAAGAAAATGAAGACCTCGAAGAAGGGGTTTTTTTCCTGGCTCACCGGCTCGGGGGATCTGGATACCGAGACCCTGAACCAGGATATGATGAAGCTCTCTGATTTTTATCATAATAACGGTTATGCCGAAGCCCGTATCGGGGAGCCGGAAATCATTTATAAGGATAATTGGATTTATATTGAAATTAAAATCGATGAGGGCAAGCGGTTTAAGATGGGCGAGGTAAGGCTTGCCGGGGACTTGATCCAACCCGCGGAAAGCCTGCATGAAAAACTGGCAAGCCCTGAAGAGGAATATTTCAACCGGCAGGCGATCCGTCAGGATGTGATGACGCTCTCTGATGTGTATTCGGATGACGGCTATGCCCGGGCCGATATTGTCCCGGAAATACAAAAACAGGAAGAAGCCCAGGCGATCGATATTATCTTTCACATTCAGAAGAATGAACCGGTCTATTTTGAACGCATCGTCATTGAGGGCAATACCAAAACCCGGGATAAGGTTATCCGCCGGGAGCTTGAAGTCTATGAAGGCGAAAAATACGACGGTTCCGGGCTTAAGAAAAGTATTCGGGAATTATACCGGCTGGATTATTTTCAGGATGTCAAAGTTCGGCGGCAGCAGGGCAGTGCCGATGATCAGATGATTTTAAACATTCAGGTGGAGGAAAAACCCACGGGGACCTTCAGCTTTGGCGGCGGCTATAGCGGGGTGGACGGGATGTATGTCATGACCTCCATCTCAGAGCGCAATTTGTTCGGCCGGGGCCAGCATCTGGATTTTCGGATCCAGGCGGGCGGGTCTTCCCAGCAGTATGATATCAGTTTCACGGAGCCCTGGCTGTTTGATACCCAGCTTTCCATGACGGTTGAGGCCAACAAATGGGAGCGCGACTATGATGAGTATGACCGGGACAGCCGGGGTGGCGCCCTCAGATTCGGTTACCCGGTTTTTGACTATACTCGGGCCTATATTCAATACGCCTATGATGTGAGCACCATCGATAATGTCACTGAGGCGTTTAAGTCGGTCATCGCAGAGGGCGAGTTTGTCGAAAGCAGCGTCTCCACCAGTTTGGTCTATGATTCCAGAAACCGCCGCTTTAATCCCACCGAAGGATCAAAGCACCGGCTGACCCTCGAATATGCCGGCATCGGCGGCGATATCGGGTTTACCAAAGTGACGGCTGAAACCGGCTGGTACTTTCCGCTGTTTTGGAAGACCGTGGGATTCCTGCATGGCGAAACAGGGTATGTCACCCGGAATGCCGGAAAGATTCTGCCCGATTATGAGCGGTTCTATCTGGGCGGAATCAATTCCCTGCGCGGGTTTGACTGGCGGGATGTAAGTCCGCTCAATGATGAGGGCATCGCGATCGGCGGGGAAAAATATGTTCAGTTCAATGTGGAGTATCTGGTCCCGTTGCTGATGGAGCAGGGGCTTGTGGGGCTTGTCTTTTATGATACGGGCAATGCCTATGCAGAGGGGCCCATCAAGCTCGATGAAATGCGGGAGAGCTGGGGTTACGGCATCCGGTGGTACTCACCCATGGGACCGCTTCGCCTGGAACGGGGGCATATTCTGGATCGCAAGGAAGACGAGGACAGTAGCCGGTGGGAGTTTTCAATCGGCGGCAGTTTCTGATATAGAAAGGTGTTGGGCATTAGGTGTTGGGCATTAGGTGTTAGGTGTT
>Ga0209925_1001169_pt1 | contig 13310 bp, 10 predicted proteins | sample SalPonR2_A_D1_MG_FD_185702 | JGI IMG/M metagenome (GOLD analysis project Ga0209925, IMG submission 185702) | Salt pond soil microbial communities from South San Francisco under conditions of wetland restoration - Salt Pond MetaG R2_A_D1_MG... ...
CAGCCCGGTGTGCCGCAGTCTTGTCCCAACCAGCCATCCTGGCTCCACATATCGCCCTCGAAAAGGTGAAGGCTTCCGGCCTCATCGCTGTGGCTCCAGTCGAAACGGCCATCGGTATAAAACGACTCCAGGGCATTCATGCCGGTAGCAAGCTGGCTGCCGTGTGAGGTATGTCCGTACCCGATGTGAAGCTTTTGTTTGGCACTGTCCAGCCAGGAAACCGGAATATCTGAATGCCCGGTGGAAATATGATCAATTACAATGGGATCTGAAAGTGGCTTAGGTTTCTCAGTGGTAAGAATAAACCGATTGCCGGTAATTCCTCCTGTTGCAGCAAACGTATAATTATTGGAGCTAATTTCCCAATATGTTTGCTCAAATTTGTCTATAAGGTAAAGTGTATCAGAAAAGTTGTTTTGCTCAATAATTTCAATGGTAAAATTTCCTCCAACAGGTACTGTAAAACCCAGGTAAGGCCGTATTTTGGTTCCTACAGGCATGGCATTTATGGAGAGCTTTCGAAAGGTGCTGTCCAGGGAGAAAAGTCCCGGGGATAAAGTTTCATCTACCAGAGGTACAGGAAGATGAAGTGCATCCAGGTCAGGGTCAAATGATTTACTGGCTGAAGGATCAAAGTAAATGACCGTTTCATAACTGATTCCAGCTGCTGCCAGACCAATCCGCAGACTTTTCATGTTTTGCAGATCTTTACCCGGACTGGTTTTTCCAGGGTCTGCCATGGCATTATCGTTGACCGAAAAATTCCCTGCACTTTGCGAATAGACCCAAAATCCACTCATTGCATAGATTTTTCCATCAGAACAATTTTTAGGATTGCTGATGCCATTAACATAAGAACAAGGCTGACCTCTTATGGGATCATAAAAATAAATACTTTCCACGACATTCGATTTGTTCCAGCCAGAAGCATTCCAATCTATTTTTGCTCCGTAGGGATTGCCAGTATAGTTCCACCCTTCAAAAAGACTGTCCTGGGACGCTACCGCAACCGCCCTCTCCTGGCTCCCCTGATTTATTGAACCGCTAAAGGTAACAACTGTATCTTTCGTTTGGTTCCTGTAAAGATAGCCTTCCATGCTGTTCAATGTTAGCGAATTATTTGTTATTCGCTGGAAAGCACCTGTAGAGAGGTCCCAACGGTAGAGCTCCTCTCCCGAGGCGTCAAACACCTGCGAGGTACCATCAGAAACCGGTGGTGAGATACTCTGCCATTCGTCTCTATGAACAAAACGTTCGATGTAAGCTTCAGAATTTATATTAATGAATCCATGATTAAAAATCTCCCCTGTTTCTATGGAGTCTAAGGTTGATTTTTGTGTCAGCTCCTCTGTATTTAAAATTTCATTTTCATTGATCACTAAATTTCCTTTTGGATATACAGTCAGTGTACTGCAGATAGCCGAAGCATTTATCCGCGAAGTATTAGCACCAGGTAGTATTGCATGGCAGGATGCATCGGGTACTCCATTATTCCAGTTAGAAGAGTTGTGCCATGAACCAAGTTGAGCTGTATATGAAGTGATACAGGTAGTTGAAGAGTTTTCCTGCCATCCGGCCAGCCTGGCCCAGAGGTGCCAGGCGGCTATGCCTTTCAAAACACAGTTCAGGCAATGCGTGTGTCCAAAGCTACAGTCATTAGAATTTGCCTCACTTGTCAAAAGTGTCAGCGTATCGCCGGGATTTTGACTTACCCAGTTGGCAGCCCAGTTTTCGGTTCGGTTGTAAGGTTGTTCTCCGTCGGGGTCGTAGTTGCATTCATCATCGGCACCATATTCCTGGTAATTTACAAGCTGGTCTGGGTCGTATTTTTCTATGTCGGCAAAATCATACAAGATCTTGTTGTTTGAAGTGCAATAATCGCGTATTGAATCGTTGGCAGCTTTCACAGCGCCGTTTGGTCCCAGCCCATCCAGCGGACCCGTCATGTAGACAAATTTCACTCCCGGGTATTCAAGCTCCAGTTGATTCATTGGCTGAAGGTAATCACCCATTACATCACGGTCGAGAACTGAATTTACTATTCCGCACCACGACCAGATGATCACGTTGCAATCGGGATGTGCATCAAGGTATTCCCTGGTCTCATCGTCCCAGCCCGGTGTGCCGCAGTCTTGTCCCAACCAGCCATCCTGGCTCCACATATCGCCCTCGAAAAGGTGAAGGCTTCCGGCCTCATCGCTGTGGCTCCAGTCGAAACGGCCATCGGTATAACACGACTCCAGGGCATTCATGCCGGTAGCAAGCTGGCTGCCGTGTGAGGTATGCCCATATCCGATGTGAAGCTTTTGTTTGGCACTGTCCAGCCAGGAAACCGGGATATCTGAATGCCCGGTGGAAGTATGATCAATAATCAATGCTTCCTGGCCATGAATTATCCCTGTCAATGCAAACAGGAACAAATAAAATAAACCTGTCTTTTTTCTCATTATGGAATAGTATTTAAGTTAAATCGATTAACAACCCAGCCCGAATAATTCATAAATTAACCCGTCAGTCATAATTTCTCAATTTAGTAACACCCAAAATTTATACTTCATAAAAAAGATTTTCGAGTCATTTTGCAATCAAAATCATCCGAAAATCAGCTATTTAGTTAGATTAAAAAATACATTAAAATCAAATTTATCTTCCTGAACCCAATAGAACAGTTTTAAAAGTTCTGATAAACAATATAAAATCAAGTTTAAGGGACCATGAGTCAATATACTTTAAGTCAAGTTCCATCCAGTATTTAAAAACAATATCATTTCTATTTGGCATGGTTTGCCAGATACAAGATATTCCTGGTTTCATGGAAAGTCTGCGAAGCTGCCAGCGTTCATACTTTTCCACTTCCTCGTGTAAGGGTGGTCTTGGGCCAATAAAAGACATTTCGCCTTTCAGGATATTAAAGAGCTGCGGTAGTTCATCCAATCCGGTTTTCCTCAGAAATGCGCCCACCCGTGTTATACGCGGATCTTTTTTTATTTTGAATGCGGGACCGTCCATTTCATTAAATCCTGCTACTTGTTGCTTCATTTTTTCTGCATTAGCGACCATTGTACGGAATTTATAAATAGGAAACTTTCTTCCACGCAAGCCAACCCGCTCCTGGATAAAAAATACAGGCCCTTTGGTATCCAGTTTAATTGCTGCTGCTACAACAGTCATTAATGGAAGAAAGATCATTGTAAGAATAAAAGCCATTGTATAATCTATTAAATCTTTGACGAATAGAGCCATATAATCGGAGGGCTTGTTCATAAAAGTAAAATAAGGATTTTCCCCAAAATAACTAATATGATATTTTCTTCCTGAAATATTCCACATCCCCGAATAAACATTGCAAACAACCCCTACCTCTTCGCATGAGTAGAAAATTTCATTTAATTCTTTCTGGTCTATTGCATTTTTATAATAAATAACTTCATCAATAATATCAAGTTCCAGAATTTTATTAATATTCCCGTTTTCGGGGATTACCGGAATAAAAGAACTGTATTTTTCAACAATACTAATTGAATTTGAGATTATCGTAACTATTTTCAATCCCCAGTCTTTATTTTTTATTATGCTCTCTATAATATTTTCAGAAGTTTCATCCCCGATGATTAGAATGTTTCTTTGATTCTTCCCCTTACTGCGGTAATACTTGAGCAATATGAAAAATGACATACGATAGACATATAAAACCATTAGATTGAGAACAGCAAAAAGAAGAATAAAACTCCGGCTGATTGTTTCGAGTTTAAAAATAAATATTGCTCCTATCAATAGAGCCGTTCCCCAAATTATCCCCTTGGTATAATCAATTAATATAGCACTGTAACTTTTGCTTCTGTGGAACTTTTCAAAATTTTTGGATTTCAGAAGAAAAAACCATGTAAAAATAAGAACCAGTATTAAAATCTGGTATTCCCTTGTATACAGGAAACTTTTCTGAAAAAAATGATCCCTAATATATAAGGCTACATAAAATGTAATTACAGATATAAAGACTTCGACAAAAGTGCTTATGTAATAGATAGTTCGCTCTCTGTCTTTAATGAATTTTGAATCCATATCAAAGTTCCCCACTCCACAATAATTCTATTACTAAACATAGCTATAAGAATTAGGAGTAAAATATTAATCCTTAGCTCAAACAGTTGCAGTAAGGTTGTTAACCTTGTTTTTAAGCAACTTAAAAAAGAAGAATGAAAACGGGTCACTCACGCAGTTTTAAACTACGTTTCCATATCTCTCAGTCAGGGGATGTGGAACTAAATGTAAATCTTTATTACTATTAAAACTTTAACAGCAAATAAAAAGTAAGTTTTTCTTTTATCCAGGTTTTTACATTTTAGTTAAACAAACAAAAGTAAGAAAATAATAAATCAAAATATAAAGTAAGGCTCACACATATTCCATAAACAAATGGAGAAACAAATTACAAAAGGAATCAATATAAAGAAATAGGCATTTATTTTAAGTAGTCATTTCTTAAACAAGTGCTTATATTTCATAAATAAACGTTAGACCATAAGGAAGACGGCTATTATGGCCTGACAAACAGCTCATTCGCATAGTATTTGTACATATAATTGTATTGTCCGTTTTTAGGTGTAAAATCGTTAAAAACAATAAAAAATTTTGAAACCTGAACACTGGTTAGACTTTTCAAAGTATTCATCAATTCATTTTTCTTGGTTTTAGTCTGTCTGACTAGTAATAAATTAATGTCTGTATACTTCATAATTAATTTGCTGTCAGGAACGATTCCTACAGGTGAAGTATCTATTATGACATAATCATAGTTAGTTCTAAGGTATTCAATCAAACCGATTGTTTTCTGAGAGGCGATTAATTCAGTAGGATTAGGAGGCAAAGGTCCTTCAGGAATAATATCAAGATTATAATTGTCAGTATAATAAATAATATCATTTATTTCATGGTCATTAGAGAGATATGAACTAAGGCCGGCCTCTTCTGGTAAATTAATAATCTGGGCTAATTTGGGCTTTCTCAGATCACATCCAACTAATATCACCTTTTTATCGAGTAATGAAAATCCTTTAGCCAGGTTGATTGAAGAAAAAGTTTTTCCTTCGCTACTTGTTGAAGAGGTAACTAAGATAACCTGGTTTATCATTTCATCGCTACCCTGAAGCATTTGAATATTGGTTCGCAACATACGAATTGATTCGGATGTCGTAGAATAAGAAATTTCATTTAACCCGACATGATCCACATTTCTTCTGCTATGCGCAATATTCCCTATAATTGGGATATTGGTTATATTTTCAATATCGCTTACAGATTTGATCCGTATATTAAAAAAGTCTAACAGTAGTATAGATGAGCCAGGAATAATAAAACCGATGAACAAAGCTAAAAAATAATTAAGCCGGGTTCGGGGAAAGACCAACGTGAAATCAATGTCCCTCGCAGGGTCTATAATTTCATAAGAAGGGAAATTAGATGCCTGTGCTATCTGGGCTTCTGCACGTTTAGTAAGCAAGTAAGTATAGATCTCATCATTAAGTTTGAATTTTCTTTGTATAGACTGTAGTTTTAATTCTGTCGAGGGTAATATGGATAAATCATTTGAGATTTTAGTTATTCGATAATCAATATCATCAAGTGAGATTTCGAAATTTATTAAATTGGTATTTATATTTTCAAGAATTGTTTTTTTCAAATTGTCAAAGCGGTTATTAAGTTCTTCCATATAAACACTTTTCCTTCTGTTATCATATGATGTACGTTCAGCATTCAACTCTATCAACTGGGCAATGAGACTGCTTAAAATCGGATCGCTAATATTCATTGAGGAAGGGGCCATTAGTTCGGAGACTTTATTACTCTTTATGTAATCCCTGAACTGCTCATAAAATTTTTTTTGCATGAGCATTGTGGCTCTTTCATTCTCAAGGTCATTTAACTTTTCATACATCATCTGCCCCTGAAAATCGAGGTCCACAATTTTGTGCAGGGAACGGAAACGCTCAAGAGTATAACCGGTATAACTTAATGAACTTGCTACATCTGATATCTGGCTCTCAATGAATTCAATTGTGCTTCGTGCTTCTCTGTTCTTTTCTTCAAGATCCCTGGCAATATAAACCTGTGCAAGTTGATTGAGAAATTCTGTAACTTTATGATGATTGTTGCCTGTTAAAGTTATATCTATCAGAGAAGATGTGGGGGAAGTAGGCTCAATTTCAATATTATTCAAATAATACAGTGTCAGGTAATCCATGTGATGAAACATGAAGTAAAGCCCTTCGTTGTTGTAATACTTGTAAACGTCTCCTGTATCTTTCAGACTTAAGTAAAACTTAAAATAATCAGACTCTACCTCTTCACCAAATTTATAGACTTTATTTACATTGTATTTTTTAACTTGCTCTTTTATCTCATTATCAATATAGTTGTAGGTTGATGCTTCCTCAGCAACTGCTTTCAATCTATAAGTAGTATCTGTTAAGATGGTTACAAAAATCTCTGTATTTATTAATTGATTATGAGACCTGTAAAAACTCACCTTAATAGGAGATTCCTTGTATAATTCTCTTGAAACAAGATATGGAAGTTTTTGCAGGGATTTATTTTGAAAAGGACTTTCCATTATGTGATAGCTTACTTCATATTCGAGTTTCATAAGTGCAGTTTTAATGAAAGGAAAGGAATTCATTTTTCCCAGCTCATTTTCCAGGTTGGATGATTCAGTTAAGAAATTAACAGCCTGAATCCTCTCATGTCTCCCTGCTCCCGTTCTATTTTCCTGTATATCAACAGAAATCTGAATAGAATTTTTATAAACTGTAGGAGCAAATTTGTTGTGGAAGTAAGCAACTGTTAAAAAAACAACCAAAGAAAATAGAAACAGCCATTTAAAGTGCCAGAACCTTAATATAATTGACTTAATATCAATAGTATTTCCGCTGTTCTCTGCCATTTTGTTTTTTTTTAGTTATTTATAATAAAATACAAAACTGTAACCATTGTTGTAATCCCTGACAGTAGCAATGATTCAAGCTGAAAGTTCCTTAATGTTCTGAATTTGGCATTAAGGGGTTGAACAATAACAATATCGTCTGGCAGAAGATAATAATAGTAAGTATTGGTTATATCCTTTCGTGTGATATCTATTGTATTATAATTTGTTTCTCCTTCCAGGTCTCTTATAATTATTACTTCTTGTTTATTACCATAGTCTCTTATGCCTCCTGCATGAGCAAGTGCTTCAAAAACACTTATTTTTTCTTTGAAAAACAAATGATTTCCCGGCCGGTTAACTTCACCCAAAATAGTTATATAATTACCGGCATATTTCAGCTTTATAGCTGTGTTAGGAAGATATATGGTAATCTCATCTTCCAGTTTGGCTCGTGCTGCAGATAAAGTATACCCTTCTACATAAATTTTTCCTACAAAAGGAAAATCAATATACCCCGAATCACTTACCTCATAACTGTTTAAATGCATATCCAATTCTCCATAAAGCCTTGATTCTTCACTGAACAATCGTGTCGTTTTTTCATCTAGACTGAGGATTTTTATATAAAGCCTGTCGCGTGGTTTAATCTTTTTATTCTTTATGTAGTTTGCATAGTCAATTAAATGTCCTTTCTTGCCTTCCTCCGAAAAGTAGGTCATTTTTTCCTTTGGCAGACAGGAATAAAAGCCAAATGGTATGGCCAGTATAAATAAATACAATATTTTTCTGGGAGAAAACATCATAATAATTTGTATAATTAATTATTTATTAAAGAAATAGCTTAATAAAACAGTGTCCATTTTATTCAAACACCAAAAAACAATTTACAAGTTAATTTCCTGACATGCAATAGGAAAAACAAAATAATACAGAAAATATTTATTTATTTTTTAATCATATCTGAGGTACACTTCCGCATTTTGCAACGCCGGTGTCTTTGTATTTAAAGGTACTGGCAAAAAAGCTACAGCAATGGTTATTAACCGCTAAGGGCATAAATCCGGCAGACAAGGTTGGTATTATTGCAGAACGCCCAACTCAATAGAAGAAACAAAAAAGCCGACTCACAGAGCCAGCTCTTTGTAATGAATTATGTGTTAATTCTTATAGTTTTTCATATCTTTCTTCAAGACCATTATTCCAATATCCGCCTTCTTTCATATATTCATTAATTCCACGCTCATATAATTCTCTAGGATCGGTGATGCCCTCTTCATACAAATTGGTATAGATTTCCATGAAAGCTATGGGATCTGCCTCTTTAAAAATATAATAATCCATGGTTTTCTTGTTATTGATTTTTATGTTGAAGAAGACGGCAAGCATTTCATAAGCCATCCAGTATGGACGACCAAGGGTATACTCATTCTTATAATCGGGATACTTTTTGTTCCTTTAAATCCTCAAAAATTGTGGCATATACTTCATTCATATAGGTTTTTATTTTCCCCTTATAAAACCCGGCGATTTCGTTGAATTCTTTTCTTACCAAAGCAAACGCTTTCAACAAACCTTCGTTTAAAAATTCCTTTTTATCTTCATTTTTCTATTAATTTAAAAGTTGTCTTTATTATTCAAAAAAAACTTCTTTTAATTTAAGTTGTTGCATGTTTTATTATTAACCTGAGTTGGAAGCAATAAAAAGATACATTACTGGCGGTCTTATAGGTATAACTTTCAAGCCAGGATCCAATTGCTTTTCAGAAACCAATTTTTGAAATATTTCTTAATATCGAATAACCTTAGCACCAATTATAGCATCAATCATCCTTTTCTTCTACACTTTTCCTCCCTTTTTGCAGCCAGCTTTTCTTTATTCGCCCATCGGCTTTTCTAATAAGAAAATAAGCAATTCCAAGTGCCAGTATCATAACTGCCAGGCTAATAAGCTCTTGTGTATTATATTGTTCAAAATCCCAAATTATTACTTTACGCGCTATCGCTATAATAGCTACCAGCACAATGAATTCAACATGCACAATATCTTCTTTAAGATATGCCCGTACGGTTTCAAACAATTCGAGTCCGATTAAGAGCAAAAGCAACAAACTAAAAAGGTTCATTAATCCTTTGGCATTAATAATAAATATTGGGGGAGCAAACAGATGTTGATAAATAACATATACGATGTCTATAAAAGCAAAAATGAGAATTACTGAAATAGATATTAGAATCCCCCAGATTAGCAGTTTTTCAAAATATTTAAAAATTTTATTCATAGTATGGATACTTAAAAGTGTCTTTACGTTTCAATATAAATCAAATATAATTAAAGTAACTAAATTTATTAAGAAACCGGTTTGTTTTTATAAAAATTATACTTTTCCAAATTCTGAAGATGGTATTTCACTAGCACCGTCCTTTAGCGGTGATTCAAATGCCTCTTTCGTCTATGATTTCTATAAATTTTGTAAACTAAGTTACAAAATTTATAGAAATCGGGGGTATATTATAGTTTAACCTATCCACCGCCCTAAAGGACTGTGCTAGTCAAGATTATCCTGTTAATGTAAATTAAAATCAAAACGGTTTCTTAATAAAAAGAATTTCCAGCATGCCAGGTTAGAGCAGAACATCGAATAGTCACTATTGCCTAACATTTATTATTTTCATAATGATAAAAACTGCTTCATTGCAAATTCTTTACAACAAATTTTGAAACACTAATTACCAAACGGTTTTTGCAGAAGTACATCAAATTCTAATCCATGATACAACGTACTGAATAACCATACTTTTTGTTGCTGTACTCTCTGAATACTTCTGCTGAATTATAGTATAGCTGACGGTAGAACGCATTCAGATCCGAGTATTCAGTAGAGCACCACCAATATCCACTAAGAGTTATGTGGAAATAATATCCATAATGGTCACGTACTCCTCCAGGACGACCTGTAAATTTACTATCATTTATTGCGTCCGTATTTGGGTTACCCCAGTGAATAGTGCCAGATTCTTTAAGCCTTCCTCCTGCTAAGCCATTCAGATAATTTGTTAACTCAGTCCATTCTTCATCAGCAGGCACATGCCAACCGTCGGGGCATAGTTTATTTGTATTCACTGTATACCAGTTATATAAAGCGCCATAAGTCTGGGCATAAGCAGTACTATCATTCATATGCCAGCAATATCCGGATGTATCCAAATTACTCCATTCTGTGTCACCCGTTACCAGGGGTATATCTGTACCATCATTGTATTTGGTAGTTCTAAGGTTTTCTGTTGTCCAAACCTGGTTTCCAATTTTTACGGTCTCGTAAATATTCCCATCTACATCTGTAACGGTAGGTACAGCATTAAATGGTTGTTCTACTTCTATATGAGTAAGACCAGCAAAAGTACCATCATCTTTTAAATAGGTTTTATATAATTTGCCTTTTTTAGAAACCAATAGTTCTCCGGCTGCCAATGCATAAGGCACACTCAACAACTGGCTTGTACCCATTAATTCATAATTTATTCCACCGTTAGCATCCATTTCAACTTTTACAAAGAAAGGTCCTCCTGCCCAATTAATGGCAGAAAAATCATCGGTAGTCGTGCCGGTTCCAATTTGCAGGGAAACCAAGCCATACGCATTGGTGCTATCTGTATGTGTTTCTGAATAAACCGAAATACCGTCGGTAGTACCTTGTAAAATGCTTATTCTGAAACTTATTGCCTCGTTGGCGATTAATTCTCCATTGCTTGCTCTTGCTACAGCCTGGTAACTAAAAGCATCCGGACTTTGGGCAAACATGCTTATGCTCGCCAGCATTCCGATGATTGAAATAAATAGCTTCTTCATAATAATTGGTTTTTAAAGTCTCATAATTGATGAAATATCCTTTGGAGCTCTAAAAGATTATGTTCAACTTTTTCCCTTCAGCATGAATTGGTTAACAAGTTATGAAAAAGCTTTGAAAAATTCCATTCCAATCATACTAAAAGGATGTTTTTTATTGGTCTATGCCACAAACAGTAACATCCCGTTTGGAATAATCAAATAAAATTCACAAGTAAGAAAACAGTTTAAAGGCCTTTAATGGAAAACTGTGAAGATGCACCACTTTAAAGGGCATTTTGAAGTATAGGTTTGCTGCTTGCTGTTACCTGATCTTATTTAAATGCTAATTAATTAGAAAAAAAAGAAAAAAAACCTGAAATTAAAGCTAACCAAAGTATCATTTTTGATTAGTCTGAAATAAAAATGCTGTTTTCACCTTCCGGATATAATTAACAACTGTTTGAACATATTTTAAACTACCATATTTCGTTTTTTTACGTATTGGTATAAGAACAAGATACTGCCCGCCAGGCTCGTAATGCCTGACACCAAAATAGCAGAGGAATATACTCCCGTTATATCGTAAAGCAAACCACCGGCAAATGGACCTGCAATACCTGCAATGGCATAACCTATAAACACATAAGGATAAACGATACCCAAATTGCTTAACCCGAATACATGAGCTGTTTCCCTGGCAAAAAGTACAAAGTTTCCGCCAAAACCGAATCCTATGAAGAAAGCAAGCAACAGGTAAGAAAAATCGGATAATACGATAATATTTAGCATCATAATAGCTACCGACTGCATCAGCAGAGCCATAAAGATGCTCAAGTTAGCACCAATATAATCAGCAATAAAACCCCAGGTGATTCTTCCTAAAAAATTGGCCACAGCAAACAATGAAACGCCCAGTATAAGGTAATGCGAAGAGGTATTGCCCTGACCACCTATTATTTTCAGGTTGCCAATAATAAGCAACCCAGCAAAGGTTCCTAAAAATATTCCAATAAACAGTTTTTTGAATACCGTATGGCCAAGATATTCTTTCAGTTGTATTTTTTTCTTTTTGGACTCTAGCGTATTTGGTGTGATGAAATTCGAAGAAAGCAGTATTAAAATACCATATGATATTCCAATAAACGCAAACAAGTATAGTACATCTCTCCCGTTAAACAAGATTCTTTCTGCAATATCGGACATAAGTACTGCTCCGAGTCCAAAACCAGCGGCGGCAATACCGGTAATCAGCCCTTTTTTACCGGGAAACCATTGAACAGGGGTTGTTAAAGCCACCCAATATCCAAATCCTGTTGCTATGCCTGTGAAAATTCCAATTCCCAGAAAGATAATAATAAAATTACCCTGAGAGTAACTCGCCAATATATTTCCTGTTAAAAATAAAATTCCTGAAATGTAAGCGATGTACCTGGGATTGATTTTCTCCCCCAGCCGTCCGACAAAAATCATTGTAACGGGGAAAATGGCTATGATGGTTCCAAAAATAACTTGAGCCTGTGTTGCAGAAAAATGATGGTTTTGAATTAACTCATCGGCTATTATGCTCCATGCATAAACACTGCCTAAACATAGCATGATTATAAATGAAGCAAGCACAGTTAAATACTTCCTCATACAACCAATTTACTTTTTCAGGTTATTTGCTTTAGTAATCACTTTTTCTTTCAGTTCCTGCTTGTACTGAATTATCTTGTCTCGTATGGAACTGTCCTGGGCCGATACGATCTGAGCAGCAAGGATACCAGCATTTTTTGCACCATTCAGAGCAACCGTTGCTACGGGCACTCCGCCAGGCATTTGTAAGATAGACAAAAGCGAATCCCAACCGTCAATGGAATTACTGGACTTAATGGGTACTCCGATAACAGGCAAAGGAGATATTGCAGCTATCATGCCCGGCAAATGGGCTGCTCCGCCTGCACCCGCGATAATTGCCTCAACTCCCTTTTTGTGGGCATTTGAAGCAAATTCGTATAATTTTTCGGGTGTACGGTGTGCAGAAACAATATCAATTTCATAACCAACTCCCAATTGATCAAGTATTTCGGCAGCCTGTTCCATAACAGGCAAATCAGAATCCGAACCCATCACGATGTTTACTAGCTTTTTTTCCATGACTTTACTTTTATTAATTGTTTTACTTTATCGGCTTTTTTCATAGCACATTCCAGTGATGATGACAATACGGTAATATGCCCCATTTTTCTGAAGGGCTGAGTAATTTTTTTGCCATAAAGATGAATTTTGACTCCATCAATAGCCATACTTTCCGTTAAACCTTCATACATCACCTGTCCTTCGTGGTTTTCTTCGCCTAAAACATTAATCATTACCGAGGAAAGTTTTAATTTTGTGCTTCCCAGTGGAAGGTTAAGAATAGCCCTCAAATGCTGTTCGAATTGTGAGGTAATGATACTTTCAATGGTATGATGCCCGCTATTATGAGGACGCGGAGCCATTTCGTTTACCATCACATCGCCATTTTTATCTATAAAGAATTCAACAGCCAGCAAACCTCTCATATTCAACAATTCTATTATT
>Ga0209925_1001172_pt1 | contig 13301 bp, 14 predicted proteins | sample SalPonR2_A_D1_MG_FD_185702 | JGI IMG/M metagenome (GOLD analysis project Ga0209925, IMG submission 185702) | Salt pond soil microbial communities from South San Francisco under conditions of wetland restoration - Salt Pond MetaG R2_A_D1_MG... ...
CAGAAGAAACGCGTTCACGCTGACTTCGGCAATGGGCAGGTAGATTTGCATGGGTGTCCCGGGGGAGTCCTGTTGCCGCTAGGCTTACAGAAGACACCCGCGCGCGCACATAGTCTAGGGCTGCGTCAAATCGGATCGGTCAGCGTGTCGCCAGGAACCGCCGCAAAATGCGTTCGAGCTTTTCCGCCCCGAGCGGCGCCATGGCCTTGGTGTGCTCATGGCTGATCTGCTCGTCCGAAAGGCCCGCGGCCTTGTTGGTGACAGTCGAGATCGCGGCAACCTTCAGGCCGAGAAACCGTGCGAGGATGACCTCGGGAACCGTCGACATGCCCACCGCGTCTGCGCCCAGCGTGCGGATCGCGCGGATCTCGGCGGGGGTTTCGAAGGAGGGGCCGGAATACCACGCGTAGACGCCTTCGGGCAGGGGCACGTCCTCCGCGGCGGCCGCGGATTTCAGCGCCGCGCGCAGATCGGGGTCGTAAGCCTCGGTCATGGGAACGAACCGGGCGTCTGTTGGCTCCCCGATCAGGGGGTTGAGGCCGGAAAAGTTGATGTGATCCGAAAGCAGCATCAGGTCGCCCGGGTCGATCTCCGGATGCATGGATCCCGCCGCGTTGGTCAGGATCAGGTGCTCCACGCCGAGCGCCTTCAGCACCTCCAGCGGCAGGCGCATCGCGTCGCCCCGGCCGCTTTCGTAGTAATGCGCGCGACCGCCCAAGACGGCGACGCGCGTGCCCTCCAGATCGCCGATCACCAGCTTCGGGTTGTGGCCCGACACGCCCGCGTGGGGAAAACCGGGCAGGTCGGTGTAGTCGATGCCCACGCCGTCCACCGCTCCGGCAAGATGCCCGAGGCCCGAGCCCAGCACGAGGCCGATCGCGGGCGCGGCGTTCCCCGCCCGGTCGCGGATCAGCGTGGCGAGATCCTCAGCGTTCCTTGACATAGGGCTCCCCCCCTGCGCGCGGCGGAATCGCCCTGCCGACAAGGCCTGCAAGCACGATCACCACGAGGATATAGGGCAGCGCCTGCATGAACTGCACCGGCACGACGAACTCGCCCACCGCGATGTTCTGGAACCGGTTGCCCACCGCGTCGAAGAAGCCGAACAGAAGACAGGCCGACAGCGCATACCATGGCCGCCATTTCGAGAAGATCAGCGCGGCCAGCGCGATGAAACCGCGACCCGCGCTCATGTCCTTGACGAAGCCCGCGTTCAGCGCCGTGGCGAGGTAGGCGCCCGCCAGCCCGCAAAGCACGCCGCAGATGACGACGGCGGCATAGCGCATGCCCACGACGGAGATGCCAGCCGTATCGACAGCGGCCGGGTTTTCGCCCACCGCGCGCAGGCGCAGGCCGAACCGCGTGCGAAACAGCACCCACCATGTCAGGGGCACGATCAGAAACGCGATATAGACGAGGATCGAGTGGCCCGAGATGAGCTCGGAATAGATCTGCCCCAACGGCCCCAGCTGCGCGATTTCGCGAATGGTTGATTCCGCGCCGGGCAGCACGATGTTGCCGAACCGCGCCTCGGAGGGCAGTTGTGGTGTGCGCCCGCCTTGCGAGAACCACGTCTGCGCGATGACAACGGTCAGGCCGGCGGCGAGGAAGTTGATCGCCACGCCGGAAATCAGCTGGTTGCCGCGGAAGGTGATCGAAGCCGCGCCATGCAGGCCCGAAAGGAAGACCGACGCGCCGATCCCCGCGAATAGGCCCACCCAGACCGAGCCCGAGGTGAAGGCGATGGCCGCCGAGAAGAAGGCGGCGGCAAGCATCTTGCCCTCGAGGCCGATGTCGAAGATGCCCGCGCGCTCCGAGAAGAGCCCCGCGAGGCAGGCCAGCAGGAGCGGCGTGGCGAGCCGGACGGTGCTGTCGAGGATCTGCAGGACGGTCAGGAAATCCATGATGTCACTCCGCCGGGCTGCGGCGCTTGGGATCGACGCCTTCGCGACGCCGCCGCAGCGTCAGGAAAACGCTTTCCATCGGCATGCGCACCATGTTGTCGAGCGCGCCGGTGAACAGGATCACGAGGGCCTGTATGACGACGATCATCTCGCGGCTGACGGCGGGCATCTCGAACTGAAGCTCCGCGCCGCCCTGGTATAGCGCGCCGAACAGGAGTGCGGCGAGCACGACGCCCACGGGATGGGACCGGCCCATCAACGCCACGGCGATGCCGACGAAGCCCGCCCCTTCGGTGAAGTCGAGGACGAGGCGCTCGGCCTCGCCCATCACGACGTTGATGGCCATCATCCCCGACAGGCCGCCCGAGATCAGCATGGTGATCATGGTGATCTTCACGGGGTCAATGCCCGCATAGACCGCCGCCGTCTGCGAGTGGCCGAAGGCCCGGATCTCGTAGCCAAGCCGCGTGCGCCAGATAAGGAGCCAGACGAGGACGCAGCAGACCAGCGCCACGAAGAAGGCGAAGTTGAGCGGGGTGGAGCCCCGGAAGCCGAGGAAGGAGGCGAACTCCGCCGCGCTGGGCAGGTGCACGGTCTCGGCGAAGCGCGCGCTTTCGGGTGCCATGGACCCCGGCACGCGGAACACGTTGACCAGCAGGTAGACCAGCAGCGCCGAGGCGATGAAGTTGAACATGATCGTCGTGATTACGATGTGGCTGCCGCGTTTGGCCTGCAGGTAGGCCGGGATCGCCGCCCAGCCTGCCCCGAAGAGCGCCGCGCCCAAGATCGCCGCCAGAAGCGCGATGGACCAGTGCGGCCAGCCGAAGGACAGGAGCACGATCGCCACGCCGAGGCCGCCGAGCGCGGCCTGTCCCTCGCCCCCGATGTTGAAGAGCCGTGCGTGAAAGGCCACCGCCACGGCAAGGCCCGTGAAGATGAAATTCGTGGCGTAATAAAGCGTATAGCCCCAGCCATAGGCCGACCCGAAGGCGCCGCGCACCATGATCTGCATGGCCTCGACCGGGTTTTCGCCGATGATCAGCACCACGAAGCCGGAGACGATGAGGGCGAGAAGCACGCTGATCAGGGGGATCAGGATGACATCGGCCCATTTCGGCATCTTGTCCATTACGCGGCCCCCCCGACCATGGTGTCCGTGACGCCGGCCATCAGCAGGCCGAGCTCGTTCTCATTGGTCTCGGACGGCAGGCGTTCGCCCATGATCTTGCCGTCGAACATCACCGCGATGCGGTCGGAAAGGCCCATGATCTCGTCAAGTTCCACGCTCACCAGCAGGATCGCCTTGCCCTCGTCGCGTAGTCGCAGGATTTCCTTGTGGATGAACTCGATCGCGCCGATATCGACACCGCGCGTGGGCTGACCCACCAGAAGCACATCGGGTGCGCGGTCCATCTCCCGGGCGACGACGATCTTCTGCTGGTTGCCGCCCGAGAAATTCCGCGCGGGCAGGCGCGGGTTCGGGGGGCGCACGTCGTAGCGTTCCATCTTGTCGGTGCAATCGGCCTTGATGGTGGCGTTGTCCATCAGCGGCCCGCGATTGTATTTCGGATCCTTGTGGTAGCCGAAGGCGGTGTTCTCCCAGGCCTCGAACGGCATGATGAGACCCTCGTCCTGCCGGTCCTCGGGCACGTGGCCGATGCCGCGTGCGCGCCGGGTCTGGCCGTTGGAGTGCTTGCCCGAGATGTCGATCTGCTCGTTCCTGAGCGTGACGACGCCGCCCTGCGCAGGGATCATGCCGCCCAGCACCTCCAGAAGCTCGGTCTGCCCGTTGCCGGCCACGCCCGCGATGCCGAGGATCTCGCCCGCGCGAACCTGCAGCGAGATGCCCTTGAGCCGCTCAACCCCGTCACGCACGACGCGCAGGTCGTCGACTTTCAGCATCACGTCACCCGGTTTCGCGGGCGCCTTCTCGACCCTCAGCAGGACCTTGCGGCCCACCATCATCTCGGCCAGTTCTGCCGGCGAGGTGGAGGCGGTGGCGACCGTGTTCGTCATCTCGCCGCGGCGCATGACGCTGACCGTGTCGGTGATCTCCATGATCTCGCGCAGCTTGTGGGTGATAAGGACGATGGTCTTGCCCTCTTCCCTGAGCCGCTCGAGGATGCGGAAAAGCTGGTCGGCCTCGGCCGGGGTAAGCACGCCCGTAGGCTCGTCGAGGATCAGGATATCGGCGTGGCGGTAGAGCTGTTTGAGGATCTCGACACGCTGCTGGTGGCCGACGCTGAGGTCCTCGATGATCGCGTCGGGATCGACCTTCAGGCCATATTCCTCGGACAGCTCCTTGAGCGTCTTGCGCGCCTTGGCGATGGAGGGGTTCAGCATCGCGCCGTCTTCCGCGCCGAGGATCACGTTCTCGACCACGGTGAAATTCTCGACCAGCTTGAAATGCTGGTGCACCATCCCGATGCCGGCGCGGATCGCGGCCTGGCTGTCCGGGATCTCGGTCTTTTTCCCGTTGATGAAGATCTCGCCCCGGTCGGCCTTGTAGAAGCCGTAGAGGATCGACATCAGCGTCGATTTGCCTGCGCCGTTCTCGCCCACGATGCCGTGGATCGTGCCGCGCTTGACGGACATCGAGATGTCCTTGTTGGCCTGTACCGGGCCGAAGGCCTTGGAGATGCCCTTCAGTTCGATGGCGGCTGCGTCGGTCATGTCGGATGTTCCCGAATGGGTCGGATGCGGAACGGGCCGCGGCAGCTCTCGCACCGCGGCCCGCGCCGTGTCTCGTATCAGAGGATCACTGCATCTGCACGGGGCAGGAGCCGTCGTCGCTGAAGTTGTGGACAACGATCTCGCCGCCAATGATCTGGGCTTCGGCCTCTTCCACGGCGGCGATCATCTCGGGCGTGATCAGCCCTTCGTTGTGCTCGTCGACCGCGTAGCCGACGCCCTCCTCGGCAAGACCGAAGACATGGATGCCGGTTTCGACCTCGGGGCCAGTGATGAAAGCGTCATAGACGGCCACGTCCACGCGCTTGAGCATCGAGGTCAGGACCGAACCGGGGTGCAGGTAGTTCTGGTTCGAGTCCACGCCGATGGAGTAGATGCCTTCATCTGCTGCGACCTGCAGAACGCCGAGGCCGGTGCCGCCGGCGGCCGCATAGACGACGTCGGCGCCTTGGGCGATCTGACCGCGCGTCAACTCACCACCGCGCACCGGGTCGTTCCATGCCGCCGGCGTCGTGCCCGTCATGTTGGCGATCACGGTCGCGTCGGGGTTCACCGCGACAACGCCCTGCGCGTAGCCGCAGGCAAACCGCGAGATCAGCGGGATGTCCATGCCGCCGACGAATCCGACGGTTCCGGTCTCGGACGCCATCGCGGCGATCATGCCCACGAGGTAAGAGCCCTCATGCTCGGAGAAGATGACCGAGCGCACGTTGGGCTCGTCCACAACGCCGTCGATGATGACGAAGGTCGTATCGGGATAGTCTGGCGCGACCACCGAAAGCGGCGTCGCCTGGCTGAAGCCCGCCATCACGATCGGGTTGGAGCCCGCCTCGGCAAGACGGCGCATGGCCTGCTCGCGCTGAGCGTCGGATTGCAGTTCGATCTCGCGGAATTCTCCGCCGGTTTCCTCGGCCCAGCGCTGCGCGCCGTTGAAGGCCGCCTCGTTGAAGGAGCGGTCGAACTTGCCGCCGAGGTCGAAGATGATCGCGGGCCCATCGGCCAGCGCGCCCACGGCCGAAATGGCCAGCGCTGCGGTGGCACCCATAAGGGTCTTCATCAGTTTCATAGGTCTTTCTCCCGGTTGGACAGGCCCGCGTGCCGATGCGATATGACCGCGGTTGCCATGTCGAGCTCAGATCTTGGCTGATCCCCGGACCAAATAAGCGCCAAGCGCCGCGTTGCGGTCAACCGGATTCTGCTCCTGCGCAGGCGCTACGGGATTGACCCAAGGTCAACTTTGCGGCTGTTCCGCGTGTTGCGCCCGATCCGTGTCCTCGCTGCCGAAAAAGCGGGCCATCACAAGAGCATCGCCCCATGTTCCGTCCGGTTTGCGGTAGTAGCGTTTGCGTTGCCCGCGCGTGACGAAACCGGCGCGGTCGTAAAGTGCGCGGGCGGCCTCGTTTTCAGTATCGACCTCGAGGTAGACCTCGCGCGCACCGCGGGCCTGCGCCTGTTGCAGGGCCTCGCGCAGGATATCGGAGCCCAGCCCGTGTCGTCGTGCCTGCGGCAGAACGTCGAGCGACAGAAGCTCGGCCTCCTCGCCCGATACCTGAAGCAGCGCGAAGCCATCCGGCCTGCAGACCGCGAAGGCGGTGCCCGAGGCAAACAGCGTTTCGATCATCGCGGGGGTCCAGCGGTCCGTGCTGTCGGGCCAGCAGGCGCGCGCGATTTCGGCCATGCGCGCAGGCGTCAGCATGGCAGGATCGCGGGGCCCTTGTCCCGCGACGGCGCGGCATCGGCGGCGCGCAGGTAGAGAGGCGCGGGGCGGGGCAGGTCCGCATCCTGCCATCGCCCGGCCGCGATCCGCGCGATGGCCTCGGCAAGCGGCATGGCCGGGGGCAGGATGTCGAGGCCCGGCACCGTGTCGGCGGCGAGCGCCGCGCCCGACCCGGTCAAGCGCGGCACAGTCAGAGCCTGCGGCAGGTCGGCGGGGGTGAGAAGCAGCGGCTCGTCCCCGCCGGCGTCCTCGAACAGTTGCACATAGACCTCGCCGCGCCGGGCGTCCTCGACCACGGCGAGTGGGCGCGGCAGATCGAGGGCCAGCGCCTCGAGCCGCGAGACACCGACTGCCGGGATGCCGAGGGCCAGCGCGAGGCCGCGCGCCGCCGCGACGGCGATGCGCACGCCGGTGAAGTTCCCGGGGCCTACGCCCACCGCGATCGCGTCGATGTCGCCGGGTGCGGCGCCGCCCGCCTCCAGCACTTCTGCGATCAGGGGCATCAGCCGCTCGGCCTGACCCTTGGCCATTTCCTCCTGAGCCCTGGCCACCAACCTTCCGCCCGACAGCAAAGCGGCCGCGCAATGCGCGGCCGATGTGTCGAAGCCGAGGATGACCGGGTCAGACGTTGACAGGACGCACCTCGAGCACTTCGGGGATGTAGTGCCTGAGCAGGTTCTCGATACCCATTTTGAGCGTCAGCGTCGAGGAGGGGCAGCCCGCGCAGGCGCCCTGCATGTGCAGGTAGACGACACCGCGATCGAAGCCGTGGAAGGTTATGTCGCCACCATCCTGCGCCACCGCCGGACGGACGCGCGTGTCCAGAAGCGACTTGATCTGACCGACGATCTCGCCGTCCTCGCCGTGGTGTTCCGCATGGCCGCCGCCGGCCTGCGCCTCACCCTCCATCACGGGGGCGCCAGACTGGAAATGCTCCATGATCGCGCCGAGGATGGCGGGCTTGAGATGATCCCATTCAGCGCCTTCCGCCTTGGTGACGGTGACGAAATCCGTTCCGAAGAACACGCCAGTAACGTTATCCACCGCGAAGATGCGGCGGGCGAGGGGCGATTTCTCGGCTGTGTCCGCCGACGGAAAATCCGCTGTCCCCATCTCGAGCACGGATTGACCCGGAAGGAACTTCAGGGTCGCGGGGTTCGGTGTGGATTCGGTCTGAATGAACATGGGTCGCTGGCCTCCATCTATCCGCATCATATGCGTCCGGGACCGGCGCAAGTCAAGAATTGGAACGATTCTAAATTATCCCACGACGTTCAGGTGATCTGTTCCAGCTGTTCCTTCGACAATTCACCCGGCACGATCGTGATCGGCACCGGCAGCGAGCCGGCCTGTTTCACCATCGCCGTGACCAGCGGCCCGGGGCCGCCCTTGCCGGACCCAGCACCAAGCACCAGCACGCCGATCTCGGGCGTCGCACGGATATGCCCGAGGATCTGGTCCACCGGCTCGCCCTCGCGGATCACCAGCGACGGATCGACCCCCTGCCGGTCCCGCATCCACTTGGCGAAGACATTGAAATGCGCCTCGATGCGTTCCCGCGCCTCGGCGCGCATGACCTCGCCCACGCCGATCCAGTGGTTGAATTCGTCGGGAGGAATCACGGACAGAATCTCCACTCCGCCCTTGGTATTGGCCGCGCGCATCGCCGCGAAGCGCATGGCGTTCAGGCATTCGCGCGTGTCGTCCAGAACCACGAGAAATTTCCGCATGCACCGCTCCCTTCCGGGGGCGCAGTCTGCGCCAAGGCGGCGGTTGACGCAATCGTCAAGCTGCGCGGCCCTCGATCGCAACGGGCCGTGCGAGGGACCGCCGCCTCAGGCGACCTCGCCATGCGCCCACTCCCAGTAGAGATCCCGCGCCTTCGCGGCGATGGGGCCTTTCTGGTAGTGGGTGCCGTCGAATTCCACGACCGGCGTCACCTTGTTGAGGTTGCCGGTCATGAACACCTCGTCGGCGTGGCGGAAATCCTCGAAGGTCAGGACGGTTTCGACGACCTCCATCCCTGCGGCGCGCAGGTTGTGCATGTGCCGGGTGCGCGTGATGCCGGCAAGAAAGGTGCCGTTCGGGATCGGGGTGAAGACGACGCCGTCGCGCACCATGAAGATGTTGGCCGAGGCGGTTTCGGCCACGTTGCCCAGCGCATCGGCCACCAGCGCGTTGTCGTAGCCCTTGCGGTGCGCCTCGGCCAGCATGCGCGCGTTGTTGGGATAAAGGCAGCCCGCCTTGGCGTTGCAGACGGCATCGGCCAGCACCGGGCGACGGAATTGCGTGGTGGTCAGTCGCGAGGCCGCGCCGGCCGGCGGCATCGGCACTTCCTCGAGGCAGACGCAGAATCCGGCGGGTGCCTCGGCCGGCAGGATGCCCAGATGTCCGCCGTCGATCCCCCAGAACATCGGGCGGATGTAGACCGCGGCGTCCTTGGGGTAGCGGCGCAGCCCGTCCCAGACGATGTCGAAGATCTCCTGCGGCGTTTGCACAGGCGTCAGCATCAGGGCTCGGGCCGAGGCCACGACACGCTGGCAATGGGCCATCAGGTCGGGGGCGATTCCCTCGACGAAGCGTGCACCGTCGAACACCGTCGTGCCCAGCCACGCACCGTGGTCGGCCGCGCGCATGATGGGCACGTTATCGTCATGCCACGCGCCGTCGTAATATGTCTTGATGTTGGTTCCGGTGGCCACGCCGATCCTCCGCCCGCTGTTTGCCGGCGGAGGTTATTGCGGGTTCAGATCAATTGGAAGGGCCCGAGGTAAAGCCCATCTGGTAGTCCATCGTCACGCCCTTGCGGGACGTGGCGCTTGCCGCGATCGCGCGCAGCTCGCGTGACGGAGGAAGGGTCCGCGACACGGACGCAGCCGGACGGGAAGGTCCGGTACGCTCGGCGCGAAGTACGATACGGTCGGCGGGGCGACGCCCCTGGCCTTGCGTCTTGCGCATGGTAAGTTCCCTTCTGGTTCACGATTTGGATAGAGTGGCGACCATATATCCTGCGTTTGTAAAAGTCCAATGAACTTGTGAGCGCTAACATGTGCGCTGGCGCGCAGTGCTGTCACGCTTGGGCCAGCAGTGCGTTCAGATCGAGGGGCTCGTTAACCATTTCGAGCAGCCCCGCGTCGTCCCGCGGCCAGTCGGCTTCCGGGCGATCGCGGTAGATCTCGATCCCGTTGTCATCGGGATCGCGGAAATAGATCGCCTCGGAGACGCCATGGTCCGCCGCGCCGTCGATGGCCACGCCGGCAGCCACGACCTGCGCAAGCGCGCGGGCAAGCGATGGCCGGTCCGGATAAAGGAACGCGACGTGGAACAGACCCGTCGTGCCCGACGCCGGAGGCTTTCCGCCCCGGCTCTGCCACGTGTTCAGGCCGATATGGTGGTGATAGCCGCCCGCCGACAGGAACGCCGCCTGCGCGCCGTATCGCTGCACGAGGTCGAAGCCCATGACATCGCGATAGAACGCGATGGCGCGGTCAAGGTCCGACACCTTGAGGTGGACATGCCCGATGCGTGTGCCGGGGTGCGCGGTATAGGTCATGGTGCGGGTCTCCTTTCGGGGAGGAGTATGACCGCGACCGACAGGATCCGTAAGGCATGCGAGCGCAGGCCCGGCGTGCGAAAACGGAGGGGCTGTCAGCCCCGCAGCATGCCCACGATGTCGTAGGTTCGCTCCAGGATAGGCACGGTGATTTCCCGTGCGCGGACAGCGCCGCGATGCAGGATGCGGTCGATCTCGGCCGGGTCGTCCATCAGTCGCGACATTTCCGACGAGATCGGAGCGAGTTTCTCGACGGCGAGCTCGGAGAGTGCGACCTTGAAGTGGCCGAAAAGCGCGCCCGCATGCTGGTCCAGAACCGCCTGCTGGGTGGTCTCGGCGAGCGCCGCGTAGATGTTCACGAGGTTGCGCGCGTCGGGACGGTTCTCGAGACCCTTGACGCTATCGGGAAGGGGATCGGGGTCGGTCTTGGCCTTGCGGATCTTCTTGGCGATCGTGTCGGCGTCGTCGGTCATGTTGATGCGGGTCCGGTCCGAGGGATCGGACTTCGACATCTTCTTGGTCCCGTCCTGCAGGTTCATCACCCGCGTCGCCACGCCCTCGATCACCGGCTCTGTCAGCGGGAAGAACTCCACCCCATAGTCGTGGTTGAACTTCGCGGCGATGTCGCGGGTCAATTCCAGGTGCTGTTTCTGGTCCTCGCCGACAGGCACATGGGTGGCGTGGTAGACAAGGATGTCGGCGGCCATCAGCGCGGGATAGGCGAAAAGACCGAGCGAGGCGGCCTCGGCATTTTTGCCGGCCTTGTCTTTCCACTGGGTCATGCGCCCCATCCAGCCCATGCGCGCGACACAGTTGAAGATCCAGGCAAGCTGCGCGTGCTCGGGAACCTGGCTCTGGTTGATGAGGATGGACTTTTCCGGGTCGATCCCGGCGGCAAGAAACCCCGCGCAGAGCTCGCGGGTGTTGCGGCGCAGGTCCTGTGGGTCCTGCCAGACGGTCATCGCGTGCAGGTCGACCATGCAGTAGATCGTCTCGAACGACGCCGTGTCCTGCATCTCGACGAAACGCTTCATCGCGCCGAGATAGTTGCCCAGCGTCAGCCCGCCCGAGGGCTGGATGCCCGAAAAGACGCGCGGAGTGAATGTCGCTTCGGCCATCTTCTGCCTTCCCCATGCGCGCGAGGCCCCTCTGGCCAAGCGCCGCGGCATCGCTTACCCACGGGGCAAATCGGCGTCAACCGAAGGCCGCCCCCAGTCTGGAAACGCCATGGAAGATCACAACGTCTCTCCCTTCAACGCGCTGCCGCCTGTCGTCGTGGCGCTGACTGTCGTGATCGCAGGGCTCGAGGTGATGTTCCAGCTGGCGACGGCGGGGTTCCTCGGCGGTCAGGGCGGCGTGGGCTGGCGCTTAGGAGCAATCGAGCAATATGGCGTTGCGAATAACGTAGCTGATTGGATGTTTGCCAACTTGCGGTTTCCTCCAGATGAGCTTCTTCGATACGTAACCTATCCCCTTATTCACCTTTCATTTGTCCACGCAGCCTTCGTCGTGGTCTTCATCCTCGCCATCGGCAAGATGGTCGCGGAGGTCTTCTCGCCCCTGGCATTCGTCGCGATCTTCTGGGTCTCGGCGGTCTTCGGCGCGCTGGCCTATGTGCTTCTGCTCGACAGCCCCTTCCCGCTGGTGGGCGGCTACCCCGGTGTCTACGGGTTGATCGGGGCGTTCACCTTCCTGATGTGGGTCGATGCCGGGCGGCGCGGCGAGAACCAGATGCGCGCCTTCGGCCTGATCGGTGCGCTTCTGGCGATCCAGATCGTCTTCGGCGTGATCCAGGGCGATTTCGGGAATGTCGTCGCGGACCTGTCAGGCTTCGTGGCCGGGTTCCTTATGTCCTTCATCGTCAGCCCCGGCGGCTGGCAGCGCGCGCTGAACCGACTGCGCCAGCGTTAGGGCATTTCCAGCGGAATCGGACACCGGTTTCGCGTTGGGACATGCAAAAGGATTTCAGCCCCGGCGCAGTGCGCGCCGGAACTCGCCCACGCGAAAGGCGCCCAGAAGCTGGCCGAGGATGGCGTAGACGGCGATGCCGCCCACCACGAGGATGGCAAGGCCGAGGTATTTCCAACCCGGCAGGCCCAGTAGCGGCCCCCAGACCAGCACCCCCGACCAGAGCCCCCCGCCCATCAGGACCGAGGCGGCCACGATCCGCCAAAGCCGTCGCTTGAACCGCGCGTCGAAGCGCGCGACATCGCCCATGTCGCGGCGTCCCCGCAGCAACAGCCAGACCATCGCCCAGGCCGCCAGCGTCGTGCCGATGGCAGCCCCGATGAAGCCCAGCAGCATCGCAAAACCCACCGCCGCCACCGCGTTCACAACCATGGCTACGAGCGCGTAGCGGAAGGGCGTGCGCGTGTCTTCCCGCGCGAAGTAGAGCGGCTGAAGCACCTTTTGCAGGACGAAGGCGGGCAGGCCAGCGCCGTAGACCGCCAGCGCCAGCGCGGTCGCCACGGTGTCGTCGGGCCCGAACGCGCCGCGCTCGAACAGGACCGAAACGATGGGCACCGGCATGACCATCAGCGCCACGGCCGAGGGGATGGTCAGCGCCAGCGCGATCTCGCCCGCGCGGCTCAGCGCGTCGCGGCCACCCTGTTCGTCATTCGCCCGCAGCCTGCGCGACAGGTCCGGCAGCAGCACTACGCCCACGGCGATGCCGACCACGCCAAGCGGCAACTGGTAGAGCCGGTCGGCATAGGACAGCCAAGCGATGGCGCCGTCGAAGAAACTGCCGACCTGCCGCCCCACCAGCAGGTTGATCTGCACCACGCCCCCCGCAAGCATCGCCGGCAGCGCGATCACCGCCAGCCGCTTCATGTCGGGCGTCAGGCGCGGCAGCCGCAGGGTCAGGCGGAACCCGGCACGCGCGGCGGCGACCCAGACGAGGCCCAGCTGCGCGACCCCGGCGACCAGCACGCCCCAGACGAGGAAGGTGCCATGGGCAAGGCCTTCCGGGTCGCCGGCGCCCGCGATGGCCATGCCTTGCGCGTCGGTCATCTCCGCCAGCACGATCGCCGCGATCAGGACGATGTTGAGCAGGAGCGGCGCGGCGGCGGCGGCGGCAAAGCGCCCGGTCGCGTTCAGCACGCCGGACAGCAGCGCGGCCAGCGAGATGAAGAGGATATAGGCAAACGCGATCCGCCCGAAGGCCACGGCAAGCGGCAGCCGTTCATCGCCCGCGAAGCCTGCGGCCATGGCAAGCACCAGCCACGGCATGAAGACCTGCGCCAGCAGTGTCAGCACGATCAGGATCGACGCCAGCCCCGAAAAGGCATCCTGCGCGAAACACTGCGGATCCTCGCCAGCCTCGAACTTCTTGGAAAAGAGCGGCACGAAGGCGGTGTTGAACGCCCCCTCGGCAAAGAATCGGCGGAACATGTTGGGCAGCGAGAACGCCACGAGAAAGGCCTCGGCGACCGGG
>Ga0209925_1001176_pt1 | contig 13253 bp, 9 predicted proteins | sample SalPonR2_A_D1_MG_FD_185702 | JGI IMG/M metagenome (GOLD analysis project Ga0209925, IMG submission 185702) | Salt pond soil microbial communities from South San Francisco under conditions of wetland restoration - Salt Pond MetaG R2_A_D1_MG... ...
GAGCGGTAGCGAGAAATCTTTAACAATCAAGATTCCTCGTCACTTTCGTTTCTCGGAATGACAGCAGCGGAAGCTTCTAAGATAATATTAAATATTGTCGAGTTCCTTGGAAGTCCAATATCTGTGTTGCGCTTCCGTCCCTCGGAATTTCACGTACAGCTAAGTACGCTGCATTCCTCGGAATTTGCGCGCCCCCTAATCTTAAACGGGGCTTGAACTTTTTTCTTTGCCATCCCAAAATCGACTTTTTACGAGATTATCAAGATTTGATGGCTTCGTAAAAAGTCCAATATCTGCGTTGCGCTGCATTTCTCGGAATTTCACGTACTCCTATGTACGCTGCATTCCTCGGAATTTGCGCGCCCCCTAATCTTAAACGGGGCTTGAACTTTTTTCTTTGCCATCCCAAAATCGACTTTTTACGAGATCGTCAAAATTTGATTTTTGTTTTATTTTTACCTCAGTCTGTTAAAAAGAAAAAAAACAGACCGCAGCGCCCTGCAAGTGGGATTGAACCGGAGACCTGATGAAAGCCCAAGAGAAGTTCCATACCCAAAACGTATTGTCGGTGGCATTGGCCCATTTCATCCATGACGTCTACTCCTCTTTTCTTGCGCCAATGCTTCCCCTGCTGATTGAAAAGCTATCCATAAATTACACCTATGCCGGTTTATTCGCTTTCTGCCAGAGGGTCCCCTCCCTCTTTAACTTTGTTATCGGTATGCATCTTGACCGGTTCAGAATCCGTTATTTCGTGATATTTACCCCCGGCATCACCGCGATCTGCATGAGCCTGCTCGGGCTATCCCCCCACTACGCCGTAGCGACCCTTCTTCTTTTATGCATGGGGATCAGTGGGGCGTTTTTCCATGTGCCGGCGCCGGTTGTTATCAAAAGATTCTCAGGCGACAGGATCGGGCGGGGCATGAGTTTTTATATGGCAGGCGGAGAAATAGCCAGAACCCTCGGCCCCATCATTATACTCGGCGCCGTTTCATTATGGGGTCTTGAAGGCACCTATCGGCTTATCCCTTTCGGGGCGGCGGCATCGGTATGGCTGTTCATCCGTTTCAGAAACATCCCCATTCACCAGGAAAAAAGAAACGATCAAAACGGCCAAACATTTAAAAATACCTTCCGTAACCATTCGTCTTTATTCATATGCATAACCGGAATTATTTTATTCAGGGCGATAATGAAATCCGCTGTCATCAATTTTTTACCGACGTACCTGAGCGTAAGGGGCCAAGGTTTATGGTTTGGCGGACTATCCCTATCGGTATTCGAAATAGCCGGAGCAGCAGGGACTTTCCTGGCCGGCAACCTGTCTGACAGGCTCGGAAGGACTCATACCCTGTTTATTGTGACGACCCTTTCGCCTTTGCTCATGCTGCTTTTTGTGTTTTCAAAGGGTTTTTGGGTTTTGCCCGTATTGATCGCCATGGGCTTTTTCATGCTTTCCTCAGGGCCGGTGGTACTTGCCCTGGTTATGGATCAGGCCACTGAGCACCAGACATTTATGAATGGTATCTATATGAGCATTACCTTTATCTCGGATTCGATAACCGCTTTACTGATAGGCCTGATGGGGGACTGGGTCGGTCTGGTGGACACATTTAGGATAACGGGATTTCTGGGGTTGCTGGCGATTCCCTTTGTGTTCTTTCTTTCTTCGATAGTGAAAAGACATAATTTTCCCTGAGGACATCGCGGCTTTTACCCCAGGCCATGCCGATGTCTCCGGATTCCAGCGACCAAAATTCAAAACAACAGGGCATCGAAAAAATCGGGGTTTGATTTAGGGCATCTATCCGTCTAGTTGGCGATGACCCCGATTTTTATGGCATATCGCACGAGGCTGGCGACATTATAGATTTCAAGCTTTTCCATCAGGCTGGCGCGGTGCTTGGCGACTGTTTTGGGGCTGATATCCAATATTTCAGCCACCTCATTAATGCTATGGCCCGATATAATGATCCGGAAGACCTCCCTTTCTCTTCTCGTCAACAGGTTATACCTGTTATGGACCGGGGCTTCTTCGGACTGCTTCAGAAAGTTCTCGATAATATCGGTTTTTATTTCAGAACTCAGGTAATATCCACCCTTACAGGTGCTTTTAATCGCATCCACAAGTTCGGAAAACGCAGCGGTTTTCAAGATATATCCGACGCCGCCGCCCTGCAGCGCCTGTCGCACATCCTGCTGGTTGATGCTCGAAGCCATTACAATGACCCGGGTCTTGGCTGCGGAGGCATGGATTAACCGGATCGTATCAAAATCCGTAAACCTCGGAAGCGCCGCTTCCAGCAAAACGATATCCGGATGGAGTTTTTTGACTTTTTCCAATACCTCATCACTATCACCGGCCTCGCCGACAACCTCGAAGCCGTCTTCCTGACGCAGCAATGCCGACAATCCTTCCCGGATCATCAAATTATGATCGCCGATCAATATTTTTACTTTATCCATGACATTTTCCCCAATTCTATGATCTTTAAATTACTTTTTTTTCCACTTATATACCCTGAATCTTACATTGTAAAGTCTAAAACGAAAATTTTTTCAGATTCCCCTTACAACCTATGCGTCATTTACTTACTGCCCATCCATAAATGGTTAATTTATGGACGGACACTACTTAATGCGGCTATTGTCCGTCCTGCTTTTTTTAGACCTGAAGGCGACCTAGGCATACGAAAACGACAAAAATATAGACTGGCACCGGCTAAAGACATAAGGATATAGATTAACAAAACATTTGACATAAACAGATCTTTAATTTAATCTACCCATATTTATTGCTTTGTGTTAACCAAACGTGACCCACCACCGCTTACAGGGAGCTTCCACTATGACAGAAACAAACTGGCCGACCAACTACTGGCCCGAAAACGTCGCCCTTGATGTCGATGATTATGACCGCACCCTTTTTTCCATTTTAGACGAAGCGGCCCAGGATTACCCCAATCAGGTATACACTGTTTTCAATGACGGGACCCAGACCTTTGCCCAAGTCAAAGATACGGCGGACCGTCTGGCCCATTTTCTGGCATCCAACGGCATCAAAAAGGGGGATCGGGTCGCCATTTTTTTGCCTAACATACCCCATTATCCCGCAATTTTTTTCGGCATTCTGAAGGCGGGGGCGATTTGTGTGACCTGTAATCCCCTTTATACAGGCTCGGAATTGAACTACCAGCTCAAAGACGCCGGTGCCAAAGCTGTTTTCTGCATGGACCATCCGGAGTTCTACCCCACAACGGTCGAAGCTATAAAGGATACGGACGTCAAAACGGTCGTGATATGCAACGTAAAGTCCTACCTGCCGAAATTTAAGGCCATCCTGGGGAGTTTGCTGGGCAAAATTCCCAATGCCGAACAGCATGAGCCCGACCACCTGTTTTTCGACCAGGTCGTCGAATCCTCGAGCCCGGAGCCGCCGCAAGTCGATATCGACCCTTTCGAGGATCTGGCATTAATCATCTATACCGGCGGCACCACGGGGGTTCCCAAAGGCGCGGCGCTCTCGCACACCAACTTTACCTACGACTTAAGAGCGCTTGAGGAGTGGGGAAGGTTGCAGCACGAACCCGACGGCCCGCTCGAACAGCTCCGAAAAGGGGGGTTTCATACATATTTGGGCGTTCTCCCCTGGTACCATAGCTTCGGCATGACCGTCTGCATGCTGGCGGCCTGCGGAACCGCCAGCCGGTTGGTCTGCATTCCCGATCCCCGCGCCGGCAACCCCCCGTTTACCGAAGTCCTGAAGGCCGTACAGAAATACAGGGCGACCATTATGCCGGCCGTGCCCACAATTTTCGTGGCGTTTACCAACCATCCCCTGCTTGACAAATATGATCTGACATCTCTGATGGGCTGTTTTTCCGGTGGTGCGCCGCTGCCCCCCGAGGTCTGCAAACAGTTTGAGGCCAAAACGGGGGCAGTGATATTTGAAGGCTACGGATTAAGCGAGACGTCTCCTGTCGTCACCGCCAATCCGACCCGCCGTTCCGGTCGAAAAATCGGCACGATTGGTTTTCCCATGCCCGGCACGGATGCAAAAATCCTGGATATCGAAACCGGTCAACAGGAAATGCCGCGCGGGGCTGACGGGGAAATCGGAATCTGCGGTCCCCAGGTCATGAAGGGCTACTGGAACAAGCCCGAGGAAAATGCGGCCGTTTTCCGGGAAATCGAGGGCAAGCGGTATTTTCTTACCGGTGACGTCGGCCATATCGATGAAGACGGCTATATCGTGATCACCGATCGTAAAAAAGACCTGATCATTGTTGGCGGCTTTAACGTATACCCGAGGGAGATCGAAGACGTGCTCTTTCAACATCCAAAGGTTGCCATGGCCGCTGTCGTCGGCATTCCGGACAGCAAAAGCGGTGAAGCGGTCAAAGCCTATATTCAGCTCAAAGAAGGGGAAACGGCCACCGAGGATGAAATCCGTAAATTTTGCAAAGAAAACCTGGCCGGCTACAAGCGCCCCAAAGAAATCGAGTTTCACGAGTCGCTGCCGGTATCACCGGTTGGCAAGGTCCTTCGCCGGAAATTGCGGGAAGAGGAGTTAAACGAGGGTTAGACCTGACATTAGGCGGACGCGTATAAAATTGCCTGAACAAGAGTCAATGCAGGGTTTATCCGGTATTTGGCCCAAACTCCGTTAAGGATTGGGAAGTTTTCTCAATCCTTTTTTTTTGGCCTGACAAGCCTCCTGTTTGTCGGGGAAAGGGGAAAAAAGTGCCTTTCTGCAAAAATGCCGCGGCTGCGATATAAATCGCTTTTTACGAAGCCATCAAAAATTGGGGGAGGAAAGTGGATGAAACACCCTTATCTATTCAAACGATTGCTTCTACTATCGATCATGATGATGACCGGTCTTTCTTTATCTTTAATGCCCCCCCTTTCCGCGGGAGCCTATGATTTGCCCTTGGGTTTAAATCTAGGGTTCACAACCTTTCTGGATGGGGGGCCACCGGCGGGTCCCGGATTTTACTATACCCAATACCTGCAGTATCTGGACTCCGATGATTTTACCGATAAAGACGGCCATAGTCTCCTGCCTTCATCTGCAGATGAGGACCTTCAGGCCCTGATCAGCCTTTCCCAGTTTATCTATCAATCCGATACGCCTGTCCTCTTTGGCGGGAAATGGGGCCTTGATGTGATTATCCCCCATGCAACGATCGATCTGGATGTGGATACCCCCGCGCCGTTGGATAATGGGTCGGGAATTGGGGATATTTACGTTGGCCCCTACCTGCAATGGGACCCCATAATGGGCAAAAACGGGCCTATCTTCATGCATCGCATCGAATTCCAGCTGATTTTCCCCACCGGCAAGTATGACGACGATAAAAACCTCAACCCCAGCAGCAACGTTTTCTCTTTTAACCCGTACTGGGCGGGAACCCTGTTTATCACGCCGAAATGGACCACCTCCTGGCGCATTCACTACCTCTGGAATGATCAAAACGAGCACCCCATCGAAGCCGTTGCGCCTAACTCGCCGTATTTTGGAGCCGATAATACCCAGGCCGGGCAGGCCGTCCACCTGAATTTTACAACAGCATACGAAGTCATCCCCAAAAAACTGCGTCTGGGACTCAACAGTTACTACCTCAATCAATTCACCGACACGGAGGTGGATGGACATGATGTCTCGGACTCTGAAGAACGGGTGTTCGCCATAGGCCCCGGCGGGGTCTATCATTTTTCCCGGGACAACCATTTTTTCTTAAACACCTATTTTGAAACATTGGCTGAAAACCGACCAGAAGGCTTCCGGATAAACCTCCGGTGGGTCCATCATTTTTAACTACAAACCGGCCACAGCCCGAATATTTCATTCTATTTTAAAATCAAACGACCCACGCAGTCGCGATTATAAATGAAGTATTGCACTAAGAGGCCATTAACCACAAACAACAAGGAAAGGGAGAGAGGAGATGCTAAAAAAAATGTTGGTTGGTCTGGCAGGTTTTTTGTTTTTACTCGGCTCAACATCTGCCATGGCGGAAATTGGTACCGGCAAGGTGACGGCAAAAAGCTCGGATGTGGATATTTCGATATTCGGAAGCCTGAAGAGCTACCCCCATTTTTTGGAGAATGTTGACTTTAACAACGATGACACCAATTTAGACTTTCTCGTGGATGAAAATGGGTATCTGGATGACGATGATGTCACCGTGCGCAACGAATTCCGCCTGGGTTTTAGAGGGCAGGGCCAAAACTGGGACTTCATGACGATCCTGGAAGCTGATTTCGCACTGGACAAAAATAACACCGATCGCGGCTCCCGGGGATATGAAATCGATGACACGGGCATGACCGGCGAGGACTTTGGCGTGGAAAAAATGGAGTTCTCCTATGATTTTACGAACCACGGTATGCCAGTTAAGCTAAAGACCGGCTGGAACACCAATTTTCTCGACCTTGAGACCGGCGCGATCCTCTATGGGGATGATCACCCGCACATCGGACTGGAAGGTAAGATCAACGATATCTCCTGGGAGGCGATGACCCTTTTTATCTTTGATGATGCGGGCACTACCGGGATCACCGATGCAGACGATCTGGATTGGAATGTCTACACGTTAAAGGCCGTTATTCCCTTTGATAACGGCCTGAATATTTCCCCCTTTTTTGCATACAGCGACAACAATGCCTGCGGCAAGAACGCACTGGTCGATGAGTATATAATCGGATATGATCAGGACGGTAATCCGATCTACGAAATCAAACCTAAAAAGGTGGATCCAAAATACGACCCTTCCCATGGAGACGGGGATGCCGAAGTTTTCTATATGGGTATCCAGCTCTTCGGCGAATTGGGGATATTCGTTCCCCGGGCGGAATTCGTCTACGCATACGGGGAAAAGAATGACTTTATTGAGCAGGACGGGAGCCTGGAGGACGGCGACATCCGTGCTTATGCCGGATACGCCTCTTTAGAGGCCAACCTCTCCTCTCTGTTCAAACCCTATATCGGCGGCTTTTTCCTATCAGGGGATGATGATGCCTACGACGATGATATCGGCGCTTATAATCCGATTACCAATAGTTCCAGGTATACCGCCACCTTTGGCATGGAGAATGCCATGATTTACCGGGCCGTGCCGGCACTGGGAACAAACCTTTACAGCAATGATACGACCCAACTGGGCAAGACAAAGGGTTACGGCGGCGTCAGCAACCGGGCTAGTGCGGAGAGCCCCGGAATGTATACCCTTGGCCTGGGCTGTAAAGGCGACTACAAGAAGTTCAGCTATAAGACCCAGTTCCAATACTTTTTTCTGGAAGATGAGGGGGCTTTGGAGGATCTCAAGGAGCACCGGATAGATGCGGACCTGGGCTATGAGTTTGACCTGCAGCTGACCTACCATTTCAACGAGCATTTCTCGTTGGGCAACGTTATTTCCGTATTCGATCCGGGCGATGCCATTGAAGACTATTGGGGTTCAAGCTTTAATGATGTTGCCTATGTAAACACCATTGAGATGAAATGGACATTCTGATCAGAGGATCGATAGGTATGGGCCTGGGGGCTGAGCGCGCCCCCCGGCCAATTATTTTTAATCCGCACCCGGGCCGCCCTGGCTTTAACGAAAAACGAACGGAAAAATAAATAATGATTTCTGCTCCAAAATATGCTCGTTATATCCGCACGATTCCAAATATTGTTATAACATACGCCGTATGCTGCGTTTTATCCGTGTTTTTGCCGGCGTCGCCATCCATTGGCGCCCCACCATCCCCGGATTATGCGGAAATTCTGGACTACATAGAATCAAATTGTCCGCCGGACCGGGAAATTATATCTACTGTAAAAGACGTTTACCACGAACGGCTGGTATTTACAAAACCCCAGGAAGGCCTGGGCCAGAAACAGGAGCTGATGGTTTTGAAGGAATTAGACGGCTCGTCCAGATTGGTGTTTCCGGCTAAGGCGATAATTCAAGTCAAATCCAGCACCGGCGGCCAAGTCGCCGCCCGCGTGATCAAAAAATTTGACGGTCCCATAGAGCCCGGGGACCCTGTAACCTTGCCGGCGGCACCAAAAATTTACTTGAGCAGCAATATCGCATCCGCCCATGGGGCCTCAGCCTATGACGATTTACTGCAAACCCTGCTTTCTAAAGACCATGACGTAGTAGAGATTGGGTCCGCCTCAGACATTGCGGATACGGACGGCTACTTCCTGCACCTTCGTCTGAATATCTCCGATAAACAGATCACGGCCAAGATCAGGTCCGTATACACGGGGGCCACTTTATACAGCAAAAGCTATGGCGCGCCTGAAAAAAAACAGGCCTCAGCCGCGGCAGCGGCTTCCAGTGCCGGTTCTGAATCAGACGCCCCCAAAGATAAAGGTGAAGCCCGGCCCACGTATCAATCGGAGCAGAGAACGGCGGCATCCACTGATGCCGCCCCCCATAAAGCGGAGGACTTCACAAAGGCCGCGGCCCCCCAATACCATCAGAAAGTTCGCCTGCCCCGGGATTTTCAGAGGCTGGTTGCCGCTGAACTCGACGGAAAACCGCCAAAAGAGATCGTACTTCTCAATCAAGAGGGGATTACCGCCTTCGCCTTGCGTGGCAGCGCCCTGTCCCGCCTGAGCACCTACCGGTTCAAAGAGCCGAAATTCATGGGGCTGCATCTGCATGCATCAGACCTGGATCAAAACGGCACCGACGAGATCCTGGCGACTTGCGGTCGTCAAACGAAGCGCATGGATATCACTGACACGGCGATTGCCTCCCTTGCCCTGGCCTGGCAGGCCGATCACTTCGCGGTCCTGTGTAAAGACATCCCCTTCTATTTGAGGGTGGCCGATCCACCGGAAGGCGGAAAAATCCTGCTGGGCCAGCGAAAAAAGGGCGCAGAGCAGTTTGCCGGCCCCATTTTTAAAGTCAAGTGGAACCCGCAAACCCAAACTTTGACCCAGGGTCCGGATTATCGACCCGCCTCCTCTATCCACTCTCTGTACCAGTTCATTTTTGCCTCCGGCCCAAAAGAGCGGGTGCTGATACTGGAACCCGACAATTTTGTTTCTCTATACCGTCTGCCGGAGGAAACCCTGCTGGATGCAACGGATAAAAACTTTGGCCCATACCATGAAATACCCTACCCTGTAAGGCTGAAGGAAAAAAAATACCTGGGCGAATTTGAAGGCATCACCTGCAGGGACGCGTTTGCGCCAAGGCGTTTTCTGTTCAGAAAAGAATTTCAGGGGCAGTGCTTCTTGATCCAAAAAGGCCGGACAGAAAGCAGCGGTATGAAGGATAAGTTTTTTAATTTAATCGGATCAAAAAAAGGCACAGACCGAATTGTCGGCCTTCGACACCGCTCGGGGCAGATATACCAGACCTGGACATCCAAGCCTGTGCCAAGAGATATGCTTGACTTCTCCTTTTTCAAACAAGAAGACGGCATTAACCTTCTATCCCTGGTCAGAGACAGCCAGGGCTACGCCTTGGAGATCATCGCCAGAAAAAGCTCGAAGACGCCGTAGCTAAAATACCGGGACGCTGTGGTTCTCAGCTGCCAATCTCTTTAATGTGTATCGCCTCCAAGGGGCACGCCTCAATACACTCCCAACACCCTTGGCAAAGATCCTGAAATATCATGGGCTGTTCAAAAACGCCGTCCAGTTGCTTGATAACCTTATGGGGGCAGGCTTCCACGGCCGGGCATTTTCCGTTTTCCGGATCACATTGCCGCGGGTCGCACTTTTCGTAGTCTATCATGGCAAAGGTCTTTTTCCCCTGCGGGCTCATATTTCCTCCTCGAAAATCTGACGCTGCGTTATATCGCCGACCCTGTCAGCGGCTTTGCCAAGCTGTCATGGCAGGCCCGCGCGTTAATACCTATAGTCTTTCCAGCAATCTCTCGTGGATGTTGTCAAACCCGCCGTTTGACATAACCAGGATGACATCTCCGGGTTCGGCCATCCCGGTCAGAAACGCGACAATCCTTTCCGTCTCTTCGAAATAGTAGGCATCTTTACCGCGACGCGTCAAGTCCTCGACCAGTTGAGGTGACGAGAACTGCTCGTCCGGCGGAATCTTGGAAAGCAACGGGGGCTTTCTGATACAAATCACGTCCGCCTCATCAAAACTGGCCGGATAGACGTCCTGAAAGATTTTTCGCATACTGGTGTTGGTCCTCGGCTCAAAAACGGCGATCAGCCGACGCCGGGGATAAAAGGGACGCAGGGCGCGCACGGTCTCACGAACAGCTGTGGGATGATGGGCAAAGTCATCAATGACCGTCACACCGTTTTTGATCCCCCGGACCTCCTGACGACGCTTGACCCCCTCAAACCGCGCCAGAGCTTCGGCCATGACGTCGCGGGCGATACCCAGCCGGCATCCGACCGCAATAGCGGAAAGCGCGTTGTGGAGGTTGTGCGCGCCGGCAAAAGACGCTTTAAAACGGCCCCAAAAATTATCCACATGGATGACATCAAAGTGTATCCAGGGGGCGTCCACTGAAAAATCCGCAAGCCGCCAGTCGGAGCCTTTTCTGCTGCCGTAGCGCGCCACCCGCATGGTTTTTCCGGCCAGCAGCTGGTCGATGTTTGAATCCGCATCATAGGCTATCAGCCGGCTTTCAGGCGACATAGCCGCCAAAAATGCATTGAACGCCGATTTAACATGGCCAATATCCTTATAAATATCCGCATGATCGAACTCCACACTGGTTAGAACGGCAATATACGGGTCATAGTGGATGAACTTGGGCTGCTTATCAAAAAACGCCGTATCATATTCATCCGCCTCAAGAACCACGTATTCCCCGTCAGCCACATGAAAGTTGCCGGAGAAGTTTTTAACAAACCCGCCGATCATGAAAGACGGCGAAAGCCCGGCATAATGCAAAATCCACGCAATCATCGCCGCAGTGGTCGTTTTGCCATGCGTGCCGGCCACCAGAATCGCCCGCCGACGGCCCACCAGGAAATGGTTGACCGCCTGGGGCATTGAACAGTAATCAAGGCCGGCTTCAAACGCTTTCAAAACCTCCGGGTTGTCTTTTTTCACCGCATTGCCGACGACTACCAGATCCGGGCCATAGGCGATATTGGCCGCGTCAAAGCCTTCGGATAGAACAATGCCCTTACCTTCCAGATAGGTGCTCATGGGCGGATAAACATTCTGATCCGATCCGGTCACCGCCAGTCCCGACTCTTTTAGCATGGCGGCAAGCGCCCCCATGCCCGTCCCGCATGCGGCGATCAGATGGACCGACCGGATATCCGCGGGTATTCGATTCACGATACCGATTCCTTTCATAATTGATGATGGCTTCGTAAAAAGCGATTTATTGCGCTGGCGCCCCATTTTTGCAGAAAGTAACTCTGAAAAGCGTCCGCATTGTCATTTCGAGCGGTAGCGAGAAATCTTTAACAATCAAGATTCCTCGTCACTTTCGTTTCTCGGAATGACAGCAGCGGAAGCTTCTAAGATAATATTAAATATTGTCGAGTTCCTTGGAAGTCCAATATCTGTGTTGCGCTTCCATCCCTCGGAATTTCACGTACAGCTAAGTACGCTGCCTTCCTCGGGATTTTGCGCGCCTTGATCTTGAACTTTTTACTTTGCCATCTCTAACTGACTTTTTACGAGACTGTCATTTTTGACTGATTTGGATGATTCCTCACCCGAACCAGGCCCCATAATTTATGACAACCCGTATGGCGTGTCAATCATTACAGGGGGTAATCCCGAAAATGAGTATATTCTCAAATACTTAAACCTATATTTGACATATATAAAAAATTTTGTCATTAATTTATATTTAACTTTAAAGGGGAAAGGGGAGATTTGAAATTTGACAATCTCATAAAAATCTATTTTTAAAATTAATTTCAAAAATAAGCACAAAAGAAGGAGAGAATCGATGCCCGAAAAAAGAATCTATAATTTTAACCCGGGACCGGCGGCATTGCCGCTTCCGGTATTGGAAGAAATTCAGAAGGAGCTCTTGAATTACCGGGGCAGCGGGATGTCTGTTATGGAAATCAGCCACCGCTCCTCTTGGTTTGAAAACATTCTCAACGATGCGATCGAACGAACCCAACGCCTGCTCGGCTTAGATGAGCGGTTTCACGTGCTGTTCATTCAAGGCGGGGCAAGTCTTCAGTTCGCCATGATCCCCATGAACTTTCTGCCCGAGGGCAAATCGGCCGACTACGTCAATACCGGCACCTGGTCAACCAAGGCGATCAAGGAGGCCGAAATCCAGAATAAACCGCACCACGTCATCGCCTCCTCCGAAGATCGGGATTTTGCCTATATCCCCGAAAATATTCAGTTCAACAAGGACGCCGCCTTTGTCCATATCACCTCCAACAACACCATCAAAGGCACCCAGTGGCATAAATTCCCGGATACGGGCAGCGTGCCTATCATCTCTGACATGTCATCCGATATTTTCTCCCGTCAACTGGATATAAACAAATTCGCAATGATATACGGCGGCGCCCAAAAGAATATCGGCCCGCCAGGCATCTGTATGGCCATCATCCGGGACGACATGTTCAAACTGATTCCGGAGGGACTCCCCTCCATGCTCGATTACAATACATTTCTCAAAAAGAAGTCCCTGTATAATACACCGCCAACCTTTAGCATCTATACGGTCCAGTTGGTGCTCAAATGGATCGAAGAAACCGTGGGCGGACTCGCCGCCATGGAACAGCGAAACCAGGAAAAGGCGAATATCCTCTACGACTATATTGATTCCAGTGATTTTTACAAGGGAACGGCGGATAAGGAGAGTCGATCCCTGATGAATATCACCTTTCGACTGCCCAATGAGGACCTGGAGAAAAAATTTATTGGAGAGGCTGCCGATAGCGGCCTTGGCGGCCTTAAGGGCCATCGCTCCGTTGGCGGCTGCCGGGCCTCTGTCTATAATGCCATGTCAATCGAGGGGGTCAAGGCGCTGGTCGAGTTTATGAAAAAATTTGAAAAAGCCAACAAATAACAGTCTCGTAAAAAGTCGATTTTGGGATGGCAAAGTAAAAAGTTCAAGATCAAGGCGCGCAAATTCCGAGAAATGCAGCGTACTTAGCTGTACGTGAAATTTCGAGGGACGGAAGCGCAACACAGATATTGGACTTCTAAGTAACTTAACGGTTTAAGGTTTAGGGTTTAAGGTATAAGGTTCAAGGAAATCAAACTGTTATACTCATATTGGCCTTACACACACCGAAAAGTTACTTTTAGGCTCGGTCCCGG
>Ga0209925_1001179_pt1 | contig 13232 bp, 11 predicted proteins | sample SalPonR2_A_D1_MG_FD_185702 | JGI IMG/M metagenome (GOLD analysis project Ga0209925, IMG submission 185702) | Salt pond soil microbial communities from South San Francisco under conditions of wetland restoration - Salt Pond MetaG R2_A_D1_MG... ...
GCATTGTCATTTCGAGCGGTAGCGAGAAATCTTTAACAATCAAGATTCCTCGTCACTTTCGTTTCTCGGAATGACAGCAGCGGAAGCTTCTAAGATAATATTAAATATTGTCGAGTTCCTTGGAAGTACCTCCCCCGGGCCTCAGCCCAGGACCAAGCTTAAAAGTAACTTCTTTTATGAGTTTAATGGGTGAAGTGTATAACATTATGATTTTTAACCTAATACCTAAAACCCATAACCCAATACCTAACGAAGTTACTTAGAAGTCCAATATCTGTGTTGCGCGTCCCCGGATCTTAACTGGGGCTTGAACTTTTTACTTTGCCATCCTAAAATTGATTTTTTACGAGATTGTCAAATTTGAGCCTGACACAGAAATTGGGCAAATTAGCCATTTATGGATGGGCACGAATTAAATGGATTCAATGACAAATACCTTTTTCATGATTATTTTTATTAAGTTAAATATAGGAATGAGGAGAAACGTTTTATGCCGAATTATCAAAACATCCTAATGGTCTATCCGGAAGTGCCCAGCAACACCTACTGGAGTTTCAAATATGCGTTGAAGTTTATCCACAAAAAAAGCTCCATGCCGCCGCTTGGCCTGCTTACCGTGGCCGCCCTGTTTCCGCCGGATTACCATCTGAAACTGGTGGACATGAATATCGAGTCCCTTTGCGACGAGGATATTGAATGGGCGGATGCCGTCTTTATATCCGCAATGATCGTGCAAAAGGAATCCATGCAATCGGTCATAACCCGGTGCAAACAGATGCATACCAAGGTGGTTTTAGGCGGCCCCTATGCGAATTCGAACCGCGAAGAAATCGAGGGGGTGGACCACTTCGTTCTCGGTGAGGTAGAGGAGACGCTTCAACCGTTTCTCTCCGACCTGGAAAACGGTGTGGCCAAAGAGATTTATCCGCTGCCCCCGCATCCGGATATCAGCAAAGCCCCGACACCGCGGTTTGACCTGTTGAAAATGGACGCCTACGGCTCCATGGCGGTCCAGTACTCCCGGGGGTGCCCCTTTCATTGTGAATTCTGCGACATCTGGGTCATCTACGGCAACACCCCCCGTCTTAAATCCGCGGACGCCATGGTCGCCGAAATGGAGGCGCTTTACCAACAGGGCTGGCGCGGCCCCGTATTTCTGGTGGATGACAATTTCATCGGCAATAAAAAGCGGGCCAAAGCCGAACTGCTCCCGGCGCTTAAGCAGTGGCAGGAAGCGCACGGCCATCCGTTTCACTTCTTCACGGAGGCCAGCATCAACATGGCATCAGACGACGATCTTTTGGCCCTTATGCGGGAAGCCGGTTTCAACGAGGTGTTTATCGGGATCGAGACGCCGGACAGGGAGGGTCTTAAAGAGACCGGCAAGGTCCAGAACCTTAAAACCGATATGGGAGAGGCGGTCCGGCATATCCAAAAGCATGGCATTGAAGTCATGGCCGGATTCATCGTTGGCTTTGACAACGACAAGCCGGATATTTTCGAACGACAGATTCGTTTTATCCAGCGAAACGCCATTCCAAAAGCCATGATCGGTCTTTTGGTCGCCCTTCCCGGCACCAAGCTATACCAACGGCTAAAATCGGAGGGCCGGATTCTGGGATCCTCCATCGGCAATAATACACATGTGCTGTCAACCAATTTTAAAACCGTAATGGACGGCGACCGGCTAAAAGAGGGCTATAAAAAAATTCTGGCGAACATCTATGATTTCCGGTTGAAAAAATATTTCGAACGCTGCAACCGGCTGTTTGATAATATGGAATACACCGAATATTTTCAACGGCAAATCAAGCTTCAAGAGGTTAAAATATTTATTAAATCCCTTCTCCGCCAACCGTTTACCCCCTATGGGTGGCAGTACCTGAAATTTCTGGGCCGCAATTTTCTAAAACACCGGGAGGTTTTTGGAGAAGCAGTTTCTATGGGCATTACTGGGCATCATTTCCACACCATTACCCAGGAGACCCTGAAGAAGGAAAAAACCGCCTCGATTCTGGAAGAAAAATACCGCTACTTTGTCGGATTGGTCAATCAGTACTCAAAATCCCTGATGACGAATTCGATAGACAATATCGACTACGCGGCCAAGCTCTGGAAGAAGCGGGTCAAGCTGCTAAAAGAGATGCAGCACAAAATCAATAAGATCCATATTGACTTCAGGGAGGACTTGAACAGCCGCTACATGGAGATTTCAAAGCAGATGCGGGAGCTTATGAATACTTTTGAACAGAAGGCACTGCCCGCCCCCAAGTAATCCTTGCTTCAAATGACCGCTTATCCGGCCGGGGAGCAACCCCCTCCATACATTAAACCACTGCCCGGCCGGTTCCTTATTTTCACCTGTTTTCATCTGCAATTTCATGCTTGACTTTTGGGCGAAAGGCCTATAATTTTTTCCATCAAATGATGGAAACAGTTCTTTGTATTAAATGCTGGGGGGGCATTTATTCCAGCCGGGAGGATGCCGCAAGACAATCGCTTAAAGCCAACCCCAAGGCTCAATAGCTCAGGAGGCGCTGCCCATGGATTTTACGCTGTCCAAATCCCAGAAAGAAATCAAAAAAGCCGCGTGGGAATTTGCCAGAGGCAAATTCGACAAGGAAATGATCATTGAACAGTCCAAGGCACAGACATTTCCCCTCGATATTTTGGAGAAAGCCGGAGAGCTTGGATTTATTGGAATTCACTTTGATGAGGCTTACGAAGGCGGCGGTTTAGGGCTATTTGAGGATATATTGGTAAGCGAAACCTTCTGTAGAAAGGATTCTACGCTCGGCGCCGCACTCAAATTCTCCGCCTATGCGGCTGAATGCATCCTCAGATTCGGGGACAAAGCCCTCAAGGAAACGTTCATACCCGCGATTGCCGGAGGTCAGCGGATTTCCACGGGCGCCTTTCTTGAACCCGACCCGGGCTATGACCTAAGCGCCGTTAAAACAACGGCTGAAAAAGACCCGGATGGGTGGATTATAAACGGCGTTAAATCCCATGTCCCCTTGGGCGATCAAGCCGACATCCACGTCGTCCTATGCGCCACAGACCCGACGGTTGAGCCGCGAACAAAAGGCATGTCCATGCTGCTGGTGGAATCCGACCGGGAAGGGGTCTTTACAGAAAACCGCACGGAAAAACTGGGCGGCCGGATGGTCCCGTTCGCCCCGGTCCGCTTTGAGAACGTCCGGGTACCGCCCACCCATTTAATCGGCAGCGAGGGCATGGGCTACAAACAGCTCGAGCGGTTTCTGATAGAAAACCGTATCCAAATCGCGGCAATGGCGATAGGAACGGCCCAGGGCGCTTTTGACAGGGCGCTCGCCTATATCAAAGAACGCGAACAGTTCGGAAAAAAACTGGCGCAGTTTCAGATAACCCGCCACAAAATAGCCGATATGGCCAATCGGATTGAAGGCGCGCGGTATCTGACCTACTACGCCGCCACCTGCTTCGATCAGGGCAAAGCTTCGAACCGGATGGCATCCATGGCAAAGCTGACGGCGACCGAGACCGCAATGGCGGTGACCGATGAATCGGTCCAGATGCTGGGCGGATACGGGTATATGACGGAATACGAGGTGGAACATTTCTATCGGGACGCCAAACACGCGGAAATCTTCCAGGGAACGCCCGGGGTGCAGAAGGATATCATCGCCGATGAGGTGATTGGAAAGCTCAAACCCTGATTCATCTAAAAACAAGGAGCCACCCAGATGCAGATACTAAACTATACCGAAGCCCATCATCAATACCGAAAACGGTTGAGAGGCTTCTTGGACGCCGAGATCACGCCCTATGTGAACCAATGGGAAAACGACCGGATTGTGCCGAAATCAGCCTGGCAGCGCATGGGGGCTGAAGGGTTCCTCTGCCCCTGCATATCGACGGATTACGGGGGAATGGGGGGGGATTTCCACTATTCGGTAATTGTGGCCGAAGAGATGGCCCGCACCAACCACACGGGACTGTCCGCCCCGCTGCACAGCGATGTGGTGGTGCCCTATATCGACGCATTCGCCAGTGAAGAGCAAAAAAAGAGGTATCTTCCCGGCTGCGTCTCCGGTGATATTGTTACGGCTGTGGCCATGACCGAGCCGGATGCGGGCAGTGACCTGGCCGGCCTCACGACCACGGCGGAAAAAGACGGCGACGAAATCGTCTTAAACGGCTCCAAAACTTTTATCTCAAACGGCATCATTTCGGACCTCGTGATCGTGGCGGCCAAAAATCCGGCAGTGGACAATCCGTACCAGGCGGTTTCGCTTTACCTCGTGGAAGACGGCACGCCGGGCTTTAAACGGGGTCGCCATCTTGACAAGATGGGATTCTGGAGCCAGGATACCGCCGAGCTTTTCTTCACCAACTGCCGAATCCCCAAGGCGAACCTGATGGGCGAAGAGGGCCAGGGGTTTTACATGCTCATGCAGAAACTCCAGCAGGAGCGGCTGGTCACTGCGATTGTCGCCCAAGCCGCAGCCGAAGTCATCCTCGAGTGGAGCACCGACTACTGCAAAAGCCATACGGACGCCTCCGGCAAACCGGTCTCCAAGAACCAGGCCGTGCTCTTCGAGCTTGTTGAAATGACCACAGAGGTCAAACTCGGGCGAACATTTATAGATAAACTGATCATGGAGCATATGGCCGGCGAAAACGTGGTCATCGAAACCTCCATGGCCAAATACTGGTGCACCGACCTCTCCAAAAGACTGTCACGGAAATGCCTGGACCTGCATGCCGATTTCGGGTTGACCGAAGAATGCCCGATCGCGCGCGCCTTCCGGGATCTGCGCGTCATGCCGATATTTGCCGGCACCAATGAAATCATGAAACAGATCGCGGGAAAGTTTATGGGACTATAACCTAAATTGAGCGTTTCAATTTTTTGAAGATTTAATTTTTATTTTGTTTTCAGGATATTGAATCATTTTTTGATCAAAAAATTTGAAACCCTCCGGGATTTCCAATTTCACCGCATCTACTGCGTCAAATGATGTCTCGCATAGACAACTTCTAAGTAACTTGAAAATATATATTATTATTCCAGAAGCTTAACTCTCTGTCATTCCGAGGAGCAAAAGCGACGAGGAATCTTGATTGCTAAAGATTTCTCGCTGCCGCTCGAAATGACAAAATTGGATGAATCGTCTCAGTGCCTTCAACCATACAGTAAAAGTTACTCCTAGGCTCGGTCCCGGGCCTCGGCCCGGGGGGGGTTACTTCCAAGGAACTCGACAATATTTAATATTATTTTAGATGCTTTCGCTGTTGTCATTCCGAGGAGCGAAAGTGACGAGGAATCTTGATTGCTAAAGATTTCTCGCTGCCGCTCGAAATGACAATGCGGATGTTTTTTAGAGTTACTTTCTGCAAAAATGCCGCCGCGGCGGAATAAACCGCTTTTTACGAGAGTGTCAAATTTGGCATTCTCGTAAAAAGTCGATTTTAGGATGGCAAAGTAAAAAGTTCAAGCCCCAGTTAAGATCCGGGGGCGCGCAAAATCCCGAGGAATGCAGCGTACTTAGCTGTACGTGAAATTCCGAGGGATGGAAGCGCAACACAGATATTGGACTTTTTACGAAGCCATCAATATTGTGATTTGGGATTTAATTGTGCCCCCTATACTCATCCGGAATCTTCACCACCGGTATCGGATCGATTTTATGCCGGTTGGCCTGATGAAGCCGGCGAAAGATGGCGAGCACCTGCTTCTGCCGATTCGTCAATTGGCTTTCATCCCCTCCGCCACCTTCAAATTTCATGGCCCATTCCAGTTCATCATAGGTAGCGCCGATCTGGGCCTCATCGCTTCGGTTATCCGTCCACAGGCCGTCCGTTGGGGGCGCCTGTAAAATGGCGTCGATGATCCCCAGGCATCTGCCGACCGCATAGACCTCCGATTTCATCAAGTCCGCAATGGGGGATAGGTCAACCCCGCCATCGCCGTATTTCGTAAAAAATCCCACCCCGAAATCTTCGATCTTGTTGCCGGTTCCGGCCACCAGCAGCCGATAATGCGAGGCATAGGCGTAAAGCGTAACCATACGCAGCCGGGAGCGGGTGTTGGCCATGGTCAGGCCGTCCTGTAAATCGGGGGAAAGACTCTTTTCAATGGCTTGGCATACCGGCGTCAGGTCGACAGTAATGCCCCGGACATCCGGAAATTGGTCTTTTAGCCAGTTGAGATGGTTGCCGGCGAGTGCCAGCTGGTCTGGAGGGCTATAAATCGGCATGGTGAGCAAGTACACCGTCCGGCCGGTTTTGGCGCACAGGGTAGAAGTCACCGCCGAATCAATACCCCCGGAGATCCCCACAACAAACCCGTTCATTCCCGCCTGCTCGCAATAGGCGGCAAGCCAGTCCACAATATGCTCAATCACTTTTTCGGTCTGCATCCGTTTTCCCCCGCGCTTTTTCCGCTTTTCTCCGCCTGACCGATTCCAGCCATTCGGCCTGCTCTTTTTGGTACTCCGCCTCGGTCTGTTTCCATCGGGAATAGTCCGCTTCTTCGGGCGGCGGCCGCCGGCTCCTAAATGTTCGGAAAAAGGTTTTCAGCCGCTCAATCCAGTCTTTTTTTCCGTTTTCTTCATGCATTATCGAATAACCTTTGAATGGAGGCAAATTTAATAGGCAGCCGCCTTTTTATATAAGTTTTGTAAAAAAAATCCGGTAAGGCAAGAGCTTTTATATAAAGTTATTATTAGTCGTTTATAGTTATTTTTTAACAATTTTTTACAATTCTAAAATTAATTTGACACTAACGGATTAATTTAGATATAAACCAACTCCTGGCAATTAACCCGTTTTTTTATCCAAAAGGAGGCCACATGAAGACCAAGCCCGTTTTCCTTTCGATCTTTTTCTTATGCGCCTTTTTATGCTGCCCGCCGGGAAGCGCTTTTGCCAAAGAAGCCAAGGATGAGCCGGCCTATAAACTTGGAGAAATCGTTGTATCGGGCGAAATGACCGACATTGACGATACCGCCATATCGGATACCATCACCGCGGAGGAAATCAAGGCGACAAACAGCCGAACCGTTGCGGAGGCATTAAAATTCGCGCCGGGCGTCGTCATAACGCGCGGACGCAAAAACGAGCCGGAAATCTCCGTACATGGCTTCAGCCAGGAGAAGACCCTCTTTTTAATCGACGGCATTCCCTATTATGAAACCTATTATGGAAAACTGAACCTCGACCAGATACCGACTGAAATGATATCAAAAATCGAAGTCACCAAAAACGCCCCTTCGGTTCTCTACGGCCCCAATGCCCAGATTGCGGTGGTCAATCAGGAATCCGGCAACGGTTTTTATCGCCTACAGCGCAACCCCCATACTGCCGCACAAAAACTGCGCCTCCTGCCACCAGGCCGAGAAATACGAACCCGTGATGGCGAAATACCATCGAACCCTCCGTTTTCCCAAACTCATCCTTACGCAGGACAAATATTCAGATAGATGCCTGGAGGGGGTAAAAGCGATCGAGGTCATCCAAATCCCTATGGATGAGCATTCGGAGACACCGGAATTACTTTTTTCCGAAAAATTCGTTATTAAAGGTACGGCGCCGTCAAAGAACGTATTCGAAAAGCTCGATGGTTTAGCGGCATTTCATAAACAATCGGAATCCTACACCGTGGGAGAGGGTAAAGGGTTTCACGGTTTTCACACCTATGGCGGATACCGGCTGTTGGACGTGTTGGGGCAGGCAAACCTGAAAGCCGATCTTAACAGTGTTTTTCTGGTAACTGCGCCTGACAACTACCGGGCGGTATTTTCTTACGGCGAGATCTATTTGAATCCCGCCGGCCAGCGAATGATGCTGGCGGCCCAAGACGATGAAAAGCCGTTGGAAGAGGGCGGCAAGTATAGTTTAATCGTACCGGACGACCTGATGGCGGACCGGTGTGTCCAGGCCGTGGAATTGATCCAAAAAATTCGGTTGGAATGACCGGCAACATGCTTTTTGGTTTGACAATATCTCTGATTGGCATAGGCTTATATAGAATTAGGGATCCTTTTTAACAGGAGACAGCCGCCCATGAAAAAGCTTCTGTCAACAAGGGAGGTTGCCGAGTTTCTCGGCGTCAATGAAAAGATGGTCTATTCACTGGTAGCGGAAAAGGGCCTTCCAGCCACGAAAGTGACCGGCAAGTGGCTGTTTCCGCTGGATCTGGTGGAGCAATGGGTCGAGGCCAACACATTGAACTACCCGAGGGTCGGCACCCCCCTGCCCCCTTACGAAGGCCTGCTCATTATCACAGGCAGCAATGATCTGCTGCTGGAGCGAACCATCGCCCTGTTTAACAAAAGGTTCCCGGAAGAAGTCGCCGTGTTTGCCAACATCGGGAGTATGGGCGGTCTGCGGGCGCTCCGCCGCAATCTATGCCACATGGCCAGCAGCCATCTACTTCAGGAAAACGGGGCGGACTATAATTTTGATTTCGCCGGCCAGGAATTCGCCCAGATGCCGGCTGTGGTCAACTTCTGCCGCCGCGAACAGGGGATCCTGGTTCAGCCGGCCAATCCCCAATCGATTCAGGCGGTAAAAGATTTGGGCCGGCCCGGTGTCAGGATCGTCAACCGCTCCCTTGCCACCGGCACGCGGCTGCTGCTTGACCGGGAGCTCAAAAAAGAAGGCATAACGGGCGGGAAGATCAACGGCTATGAAAATGAAGTGGCCAGCCACATGGACGTGGGCCTCGAGGTCCTATCCGGCAGAGCCGACGCGGGCCCCGGCATCCGCCCCGTGGCCTCGCTTCTGGGGCTGGATTTTATCCCGCTGCGCTGGGAACGCTACGACCTTTTGATTACCAAGGAACGGTTTTTTGACAAGGGGGTTCAGAGTTTCCTGGGGCTTCTCCTGGACCCCGAATTCAAAGATATCGCCCAATCCATTGAGGGCTATGACGTGGCCGCGGCCGGCAAAATGGTATATCCCCAGGAAAGCAGGTAAACCGGCTCAATAATAGCCGGCACCCAATCCCATGGATTCAGGGCCCTCGTCACTGGGATATGCCTGGGAACCCTAACAGCGAGGGCCCTTAAATCTAAATATCATAGTAAAGATAGAATTCATGCGGATGCGGTCGGAGCCTCACCGCATCGGCTTCGTGTTCCGACTTGTATTCGATCCAGCGCTCGATCACATCCGGAGTAAACACATCGCCCTTTAAAAGGAACTCGTGATCCTCATCGAGCGATGCCAGGGCCTCGTCCAATGAGGCCGGCGTGGAATCGATCTCTGCCAGCTCCTCCGGCGGCAGATCGTAAATATTCTTGTCCAGCGGATCGCCCGGATCAATTTTGTTCTCAATCCCGTCGATTACCGCCATCAGCATGGCGGAAAATGCCAGATAGCCGTTGCAGGACGGGTCCGGGGTCCTGAATTCGATCCGTTTGGCCTTGGGAGAAGCGGAATACATGGGGATCCGCAGTGCGGCGCTTCGGTTCCGGCTGGAATAGGCCAGGTTGACCGGCGCCTCAAATCCCGGGACCAACCGCTTATAGGAATTCGTGGTCGGGTTGGAGAACGCGCACAACGCCTTGCAGTGCTTTAAAATGCCGCCGATGGCATACAGGGCCTCCTGGGAAAGGCCGGCGTATTTATCCCCGGCAAAAAGCGGCTCGCCTTCCTTCCAGATGCTGATATGGGTATGCATGCCGGTGCCGTTGTCTTCGAACAGGGGTTTGGGCATGAATGTGACCGTCCGTTCATGTTTTCTTGCCACGTTTTTTAACACGTACTTAAACCAGACCAGCTGATCGCCCATTTCCACTAGCGGTTTAAACCGCATATCGATTTCCGCCTGCCCGGAAGTGGCCACCTCATGGTGCTGGCACTCCACATCAATACCCAAATCCTGTAGCGTCAGCATCATCTCAGTGCGTATATCCTGGAACTTGTCCATCGGCGGAACCGGGAAATAGCCTTCTTTATGGCGCGGCTTATGCCCGAGATTGGGGAACTCATCCCGGCCGCTGTTCCAGATCCCCTCTTCCGAATCCACACTGTAGAAGGCATGGTTCCGGCCGGATTCAAACCGGATATCGTCAAAAATAAAAAATTCCGCTTCCGGCCCGATAAAGCCCGTATCCCCGATGCCGGTCTGCTTTAGATAGGCATCCGCCTTCTGCGCGATATGCCGGGGATCGCGGGAATAGGGTTCAAGCGTTACCGGATCGACGATGTTGCCGATCAGCACCAGGGTCGGCTCTTCAAAAAACGGGTCCATTTTGGCTGTTGCGGCATCCGGAACCACCAGCATATCGCTTGCATTGATCGGCTGCCACCCCCGGATACTCGATCCGTCGAAGCCGAAACCATCCTCAAAACTCGACTCCTCCAGTTCTGTCGCCGGTACGGTGAAATGCTGCCAAACACCCGGAAAATCCATGAATCGGATATCGATCACCCGGATGTGCCTTTCTTTTACGAGTTCAATGACGTCACTCGGGGTTGTCATGATCATACCTCCTCTGATTAATTATTTATCGAGATGAACTTAAACTATTCTATTGATTGCCGTTAAGTAAAAATAGACAGAATGCCTCAACTATGGTTTCTCGTCTCAAGTCGCCAGTATCTACGGCTATGCCGCCCTAAATCGCGTCATCGCCGGTCTCGCCCGTTCGCACCCTTATGGCCTGCTCCACCGGCAGGACGAAGAGTTTTCCGTCACCAATTTTTCCAGTATTCGCGGCCTTACTGATGGTTTCGACCACCTCGTCCACCCGATCCGTAGCCACCACCATTTCCAGCTTGATTTTGGGGATAAAATCCACCAGGTACTCGGCGCCCCGATAGATCTCCTTATGCCCCTTCTGGCGACCGTAGCCTTTCACCTCGGTAATCGTCATGCCCTGGAGGCCGAGTTCGTTCAGGGCCTCTCTCACATCATCCAGCTTGAAGGGCTTTATTATCGCTTCGATCTTTTTCATATCTTAACATCCTCCTCTATCATCCCACCTCAAAGGCCCGCTCCCCGTGAACGGCGCTATCAAGGCCCTCGATTTCGGTTTGCTCATCAACCCGGATACCGCCGATAAGCAGCCGGGTAACCAGCACCACCATCCACGTGCCTACAGCCACAAAAATAATGGTGGCGACAATCGATATCGCCTGAATCACAAGCTGCATTGGATTGCCATAAATCAGACCCGAGGCACCTTCGGTAATCGTCGGGTTGGCAAAAATCCCGGTTGCCAGCGCACCCCATATGCCGCAGATGCCATGAACACCGAAGGCATCCAGGGTATCATCGTAGCCGAACCGGTTTTTGAGCTTTGATACGCTGATGTAGCCGAGGACGCCGGCTACAAGACCGATCACCAGCGCGGCCGGCAGGTTCACAAAGCCGGCTGCCGGGGTAATCGCCACCAAACCGGCGACAATACCCGAGGCAAGCCCAAGAACCGTCGGCTTCCGGGTTCCTTTCCATTCCGCGAACATCCAGGCCAGCGCGCCCATAGCCGCCGAGGTATTGGTCACCATGAATGCCGAAGCCGCAATTCCGTCCGCCGCCAGCTGGCTGCCCGCATTAAAGCCGAACCAGCCGAACCATAGCATGGCCGCGCCAAGCGATGTCAGGGCCACGCTGGACGGAAACATGGCCTCCTTTCCGTAGCCGATGCGTTTGCCCAGCATAAGCGCCAAAACCAGACCGGCGACGCCCGCATTGATATGGACCACGTTTCCGCCGGCAAAATCCAGGGCGCCGATGGCCCCCATCCATCCGCCGCCCCACACCCAATGGGCCATGGGACAGTAGATAACCGTTACCCAAAGAATCGTAAAGACGATCCAGGCGGAAAACCTCATCCGGTCTACCACCGAGCCGAGCACAAGGGCCACCGTAATCCCCGCAAAAGTCAACTGGAACAGCACAAACAAGAGGGTTGGAATGCTGCCGGTGACATGGTTGACATCAATACCGTTTAAAAAGACATGGGAGAATCCGCCTATAAAGCCGGATACATCCGGACCGAAGGCCAGGGAATAGCCCCATACCACCCATATGATACTGGCCAGGCAATAGGCCACAAGGGTCATGGCGATCGTATTAAGCAGGTTCTTATACCGGGACATCCCGCCGTAAAAAAGCGCCAGGCCGGCAGGCGTCATTACCATTACCAGGGCGGTGGAAATGATGATCCATGCCGTATCCCCGGTATTGACGGCATCCTCGGCGAATGCCGGAGATACCGGTAACAGTAATATGGAAAAAAGCCAAAGGATAATTCTGGTTTTCATTGTAAACCTCTTTCATATTCAGCAGTTTAATGGTTCTGATCAGGATGACTCGTTTAGCACGTTGCCCGTATGCATCACCGTCCCATGGGTATTCTCCGGCAATACATCCCGGATCGAACGCTTTACCGCTTCCACCCGCTTATGGGATAAGACCTTTTCTTCATGCTCATCCCAGACGTAGAAGACATCCACCACCTGATCGAGCTTGGTGGCAATCTTTGCGATTCGGATATTTAGCTCGCAGCGGCTGATGGCATCCGTCACGCGGTAAAGCAGTCCTTTGAAATCATATGAAAACACTTCAATAATCGTAAAAAAGCTCGAACTCTCGTTATCCACCACCACCCGGTTCGGCTGCGTAAAAATATCCGGCGTCGTCTTTGAAAAATCATACTTCTTCCGGGCCATTGCCTCCGAGAGATTAAATTCGCCGGTTAAAACCCACTGAAGCGTATCTTCGGCCCGCTGCCACCGTTCATCTTCAAAAATCTGATCCGGCGGCGGCGCCACCCGGAAAATATCCAGGGCAATGCCGTTTCTCCAGGTATGGATTTGGGCGTTCAGGATATTGATGTTGTTCAATGTAAAGGCGCCGGCGATTTTTGAAAAAAGACCGGGCCGGTCGTTTGCACAGATAGTGACGGTTCGCGTATTCGTGTCCGAATCGCGGACAATATCCCAGACGAATTCCGAATTGCCCAGATTCAGATACATACGGATATGCTTCATAATCTCCCGCCTATCCACGGAAAGCACGTAACGGGGGGACATGAGATCAAAAACCGCATTGAGATCCATCCCGGCGAATGCCTTGTCCTGATGGCCGATAACGAATGCCCGCTTTTTCTGCATCTCTTTAACGGCGGAGCTGGTGGCCAGCTCTCCTTTTTCCAGAATCCCGTACACCTTCAGAAAAAAATCCTGGATCAGGACTGCCCGCCACTCGTTCCATGCCTTTGGCCCTGTGG
>Ga0209925_1001183_pt1 | contig 13198 bp, 10 predicted proteins | sample SalPonR2_A_D1_MG_FD_185702 | JGI IMG/M metagenome (GOLD analysis project Ga0209925, IMG submission 185702) | Salt pond soil microbial communities from South San Francisco under conditions of wetland restoration - Salt Pond MetaG R2_A_D1_MG... ...
AACGAAAGTGACGAGGAATCTTGATTGTTAAAGATTTCTCGCTACCGCTCGAAATGACAATGCGGACGCTTTCCAGAGTTACTTTCTGCAAAAATGGTGCGCCAGCGCAATAAATCGCTTTTTACGAAGCCATCAAATTTTAATGAACGGAAAAAAAGAGCCTATGGGCTATCCGCTAAAAATAGGATATACAAAATGGGGGGGGAAATCGGGAATGGCCGAAGTTTCAAACCGGATTTTTCAATGGTGCCGGAGGCGAGACTCGAACTCGCACACCCAAAAGGGCGGTGGATTTTGAGTCCACTGCGTCTACCAATTCCACCACTCCGGCACGATCGAAGATTATATATGAGAAATGGGCCGTCTTGTCAATAGCGATGGGCTGATCGCAGCGTTAAAACATCAATTATTTTATGCAATCCCGGATCTCGGGGTAAGATACGCCGCCTTCCCGCAACACCTTCGGCGGTCTTTTGGTGACATCGACCACCGTTGATCCAGCCCCTCCGATAAGGGGACCGGCGTCAAGAATAATCGCCATTTCGGACATCACCTCTAAAGCCAGGGCCGATATTTGGGAGCACCCCGGATGGCCGGACAGATTGGCACTGGTACCCGTCATCGGATGATCCAATGCATCCAGCAATGCGACCGCCACCGGATGCGCCGGCAATCGGACGCCGATTTTTCCGGTGTTTCCGGTAAGTGCCGAAGGTACGGATGGATGAGCGGCAAAAACAATGGTCAGGCCGCCCGGCCAGAACCGTTTCATCAGTCGATATGCCGGCTCCGGCACATCTGAAGCCAAATCGCTCAACCGGGATTCGGACCCGACCAGCACTGAAATCGGTTTGTCCTTCGGCCGACGCTTGGCATGGAAAACCCGGGAAACCGAATCCGGCTGATAGATATCCGCCCCGATACCGTAAAGGCTTTGCGTGGGGAAGGCGACCAGTCCGCCGTCCCTTATCAGGGCCGCCGCATTCCGTATGATCGACAAATCCGGATCAAGCGGATCAATCGGAACAATACGAGAGCTAGAACTTGACTGTCTGCGCCTTTTGATCAATTTCTTTTGCCATTTCCGATTTGAAATCCGACAACTGGCGCTGCAAAGGGGGGTCCGCAATGGAAAGCATCTGGACCGCCAGAATCCCGGCATTCCTTGCCCCCGGCTTACCGACGGCCATGGTTGCCACCGGCACCCCCGGCGGCATTTGAACGGTTGATAGCAAAGCGTCCATGCCGGAGAAAGCGGAGGAATCGATCGGCACCCCGATCACCGGCAGGATGGTATGGCCCGCCAGTACACCGGCCAGATGAGCTGCATGACCGGCCCCGGCAATAATCACCTGCATGCCGCGGTCAACGGCGGAAGCGGCAAACTCCATCGCCCGGCCCGGCGTCCGATGGGCCGAGGCCACGGTCATTTCATACGGAATGCCGAATCGTTTCAGAATCTCCGCCGCAGCCTGCATCACCGGGTAATCGGAATGACTACCCATCACAATACCCACTTTGGCAGGCATTTCCAGCCGCTTCACCGCTTTTTGGCCGATATCCGAACGGTAATGCAAGGCGCTCCAATTGAGTTTCGATGTCGCGGCATAGGCTTTTGAAGTTGCCTTATAAATCGTTTCACCAAGGGCGGTCACGCCGAGCACACGCCCGCCGCTGGTGACATAGCCGCCATCTTTTTTGTCGGTTCCGGAATGGAACACTTCAACATCCTTCATTCGTCGGACACTGTCCAGTCCGGTAATCGGCATGCCTTTCTCATAAGCGCCCGGGTAGCCTTTTGCAGCCATGATGACGCATACGGAGAACCGATCGTCGACCTCAAGCTGATGTTTATCAAGGCCCCCGTCGACAACCGCCTCCATTAACGGGACGATATCGGACTTGATACGCATCATCAGGGGCTGAGTTTCCGGATCGCCGAATCTTGCATTGAACTCCACCACTTTGGCTTGGTCACGCTCAATCATCAACCCCGCATAGAGCACCCCCTTATACGGCCGGCCCTCTGCGGCCATGGCCCGGACTGTAGGAATCATAATTTCCGTCATGATCTTCTGCTGCATGAGGGCATCCACCAGGGGAGCAGGAGAATAGGCGCCCATACCGCCCGTATTCGGGCCCTGGTCTTTGTCATAAACCGCCTTATGATCCTGGGACGGGGGCATCGGCAGAACATGCTCGCCATCGGTAAACGCAATAAAAGACGCCTCCTCGCCGGTCAGACACGCCTCGATCACAACTTTCCGTCCGGCCTCGCCAAAACTGTCTTCCTTCATCATCCGGGTTATGGCTTCTATCGCCGCTTCCCGCGTCTGACAAACCATGACCCCTTTACCGGCGGCCAAGCCGTCGGCTTTCACCACTATGGGCGGCGGCATTTTGTTAATGTAGGCCCGCGCCCTTTCAAACCGGCTAAAGGCTTTGCCCGCAGCCGTCGGGATATTGTAGCGCTGCATCAACCGTTTGGCGAACGATTTGCTCGATTCGAGCGCCGCCGCTTTTTTCCGGGGCCCGAAAATCTTGAGCCCCTGCTTTTCAAAACGGTCCACGATCCCGTTTGACAGGGGCGCCTCGGGGCCGACCACGGTGAAATCGATTGCCTTTTTTCGGGCGAATTCAATCAGAGCGGCTATATCGTCGGCATCGATGGCCGCGCATTCAGCCACATCGGCAATTCCGGCATTGCCCGGCGCACAGTAAATTTTACTGACTTTCGGGCTTCTCGCCATTTTCCAGGCAAGCGCATGTTCCCTGCCGCCGCTGCCAACAATCAGAATCTTCATATGTCCCTTCCTTTCTCAACATCTGCTTGACGGCGCTCAAGTCCGAGCTCAATCAAGCGGTCAAGAAGCTGCTCAAATGTCATCCCGCGGGTTTTTGCCGCCAGGGGGAGCAGGCTTTCTGATGTCATTCCGGGAATCGTATTGGTTTCCAGCACATAGATCCGGTCCTGACAAAGGATCATATCCGTCCGGCTGCAGCCCTTGCAAAAAAGGGCCTGATGGGCTTTACAGGCCAGCTCCCGGGCCTGGTTGGTAAACGCCCCGCTGATTCGCGCGGGGCAGATTTCCCGCGTCTCCCCTGCTGTGTATTTGGCTGTAAAATCAAAATATTCGTGGTCGCATTGGGGAACGATTTCAACGATGGGAAGGGCCTCAAGCGCGTCATTGCCGAGGACGGCGCCGGTGATTTCCACACCTGAGATATATTCCTCGAGAAGTATCGTCTCATCAAACGCAAAGGCGTTTTCCAGGGCATCCGCCAGGCCGCCTGCCTCTCTGACGATACTCATACCGATGCTTGAACCGCTGCTTGCCGGCTTTACCACCAACGGCAGACCGATACGATCGACATATTGCGCGATATCCACAGGGGAATTCCGATTGACTCCCATATACGCCGGTACGCGGATGTCGGCGGATTCATATAGGCGTTTAGAGGCCAGCTTATGCATGGCCACTGCACTGCCAAGGGGCCCGGAGCACTGATAGGGGATATGCAGCAGATCAAGAAGCCCCTGCACCGTTCCGTCCTCTCCGTTGGAACCATGAAGAATCACCAGGGCGACATCGATTTGCGGGGCATCGGCAAAAAGCTTCGGAATATCAGCCGATGGATCATATCGAATCACATTGTATTTGCTTTTATCAAGGGCCGAATATACATAATCCCCGCCCTTGATTGATATATCGCGCTCAGATGAGGTGCCGCCGGACAGCAGTGCGACAGAGACCTTTTTCCGCATTACGCCCTTTTCTAAATGTTTTGTTTCGTCTGATGCCTGTTTGGCCCGTCGCCGGATGATGCCTACTGATTGAGCAAATCCTTCTTGCCCCGGTCGTATTCTTCAAGCGATATCAAGCCCTTTTCAAAAAGACGGGCAAGTTCGGACAGCTCCCGAACCCGTAGGCTGTCGGGATCATCAAGCCTGTGCGTCAACGGAGTGACCTCTGTGTCAATCGCTGAGCGTGCCTGATCATCCGGATCGATTTTAAACGAGGCCAATCCGCCAAGAATGTTTACTTCAACCTTTCTGTTCTTGAATTCCGGTAATTCCAAAAGCTTAGAAACAACACTTTTTTCTTTCTGCATATACCGGTATAGAACAAAAAGACCGGCGCCGGCGAGCAGCGCGCCCCCCAACAGAATCCATACCAGGTAATTGACTATCCCCCTGAAAATGATGACCAGCAACCCGATTGCAGCAAGCAGTAGCACATGGAACAACAGGATCGAAAATGCCAACAGCACGCTGCTGGCTAAATGGCTATCACTGGACTTGAGCTTAAACATGATATTTTAGTGTCGTCACCTTTTTTTAAATCAAAATAGATAAAAGGTGGCAAGGGGATCTTATAAAGTTGATCAGGCGGGGTCGTCCGAATTTTTGTTCTCGGCCATGCGCTCGAGCAATGCGCCCTCATATTGCTGGGGGACCTCGAACCGGACTGAACCTTTGCGCAGCATATTCAGCTTCATTATTAAGAAATTCAATTTTTTCATAGTCTTATATTTTAACCGGACATCCGTAATCTCCTCCAACAGGGATTCGGTTTGCCGGATTTCATTTTTCAGCTCCACCTCCGGCGGGAGGCAATCGGCATTTTTTAAAATTCTGTAACCCAACCGGAGCTCTTCCGATACATGGCTTAAATCCTCTTTGGGCAACGGTTTACCAGCCCCTGAAAGGTTATCAAACGCTCCCTGTTTCTGGGCCTGCTTGATCCGTTCTTCCACAATTTTTTCAAAACCAGTGTATACGGGAAACATTGATTTGTACCTCTATTTTACAGATTTCTGAAAAAATAAGCCCCTCTGTATCGTCAGAGAGGCCTGAGTACTTTTTTGGTGGCGATGCAGGGACTTGAACCCCGGACGCTGCGGATATGAGCCGCATGCTCTAACCAACTGAGCTACATCGCCGCATTCAGAGTTTGATGGCTTCGTAAAAAGTCCAATATCTGTGTTGCGCTTCCATCCCTCGGAATTTCACGTACAGCTAAGTACGCTGCATTCCTCGGGATTTTGCGCGCCTTGATCTTGAACTTTTTACTTTGCCATCTCTAAACTGACTTTTTACGAGTCTGTCAGAGTTTAAGCATCAAATCAGTTTGGCACAATAGGAATTACGTTGAAGTTTTCGTAAAAATTCAACGATGCCTGCCTTGTTGGTTAAAAGCATACCACGGACATTTTGAATCGCTTACGAAAGCTTCAACCCCGACAAAAAGTGCTCTTTAGCAACTCCCGGATTCTAAGTCAAGCTAAAATAAAATGATCGACGATTATTCCCCAGCGGAGGAGACCACCTCTACATTAAATTCCTCCGCATTTTCCGGGAGATTGCCAAAGACCATCATAAAGGGGACGGCCTCGCCGGCGGATACCCCGACATTGGCATTGTCGTCCCCTTTACGATTGGCCAGTTTTGTTTTAAGGGTTTCAAGTTTCAGGCTGGAAAGATCCGCATCGGAAACCATGTTCCCAGCAAATGCGGAGCCGGTTCGTATGACCTCCCCCGCAGGATTAAAAATATTGGTTTTTACCTGGATAAAACTGCGGGGTTGGTCATATCGATTGGTCACTTCACCGGTGACCACCATGAGTTCACCGGCGGTTTCATTTGTCACAAAACGATAATCCGGATTCGGAATCATTTCGATCTGCAAATTCCCCTGGTCGATAACGGCCGGGCCCTCTTCTCCCCCAAAAAAGTACATATAGCCGCCAACAACCAGAGCGCCCAACACGACCAAAACAATTACCGTAATAAGCACGGGTTTGATCCGGCTTTTCCGGGTACGCGTAAAGGTCGGTTCGGAAACCGGCGCCACGCCTTCCGGTTCGGCTTTTCTGGGATATTCTTCAACTGCTTCCTCAGGAGCAGCGCCCCCTTCTGCCGCTGCCGTTGCGTATTCAGCCGGCTCAGCGGATTCTTTTTCTTCAACAGCTTCCAGGGAAATATCCTTTTCCTCACCGAATTTTTCTGCCTCTTCCTCGTCCAGCATCGTTTCCAGATCTATATCCGCCTCCGCTGTCTCGCCGGTTTCGGCTTCAACGGTTTCTTCCTGCGATTCTGACAGATCCAGATCGAGTTCGGCGCTTTCTTCTACCGTCCCGGTAGCCTGGCCGGCAGGAGCTTCTTCCTCGAGAAAATTCTCGATTTCAGAAAGATCAAATTCCTCGGTTTTCGCCTCTTCAGCCCCTGCGGGAGCCTGTTCGCTTTCGGTAGCTGTTTCCTCTTCAGACTCCAAATCCAGGTCGAGGTCAAACTCCTCCCCTTCCGCCTCGGGTTCAGCCGGCGCCTCCTCGGACTCCAGATCAAGATCCAGATCGAATTCCTCACCCGAAGCATCTGCAGACTCGGTTTCTTCTCCTTCCGGCGTAAGGTCCAAATCAAACGCCTCTTCAGATTCACCTGCCGCCTCAGTTGGTTCTGCTTCCCCCTCGAGGTCTAAATCCAGATCAAAGTCCTCTTCTTTCAGTTCGCCGGTTTCGTCGCCCTCGGTTTCCAGGTCCAGATCATCAAACTCATCCAACTCCAGATCCAGCCCCAAGTCCTCCTCATCAGCAGTTTCGGTAGCAGGCTCTTTCTCATCGGCTTCGGATTCGAAGTCCAAATCGAACTCTTCCGCCTCGGCTTCTCCGGCTTCTGCCTTTTCAGGCGTTTCATCAAGATCCAGGTCGAGTTCAAACTCTTCTTCTTCCGCCCGGCCTTCTCCGGCTTCCGCCTTTTCAGGCGTTTCGTCGAAATCCAGGTCGAGGTCAAACTCCTCCTCTTCCTTCTCGCCTTTTTCAGCCTCTGTCTGCTCAGGCGTTTCATCAAGATCCAGGTCGAGTTCAAACTCCTCCTCTTTCGCCTCGCCTTTCTCCTCACCCAGGGCTTTCTCGAGCTCATCTTCGAAATCGAGCTCAAAATCCTCGGTTGAACCTGAAGGCGATTCGCCGGAGGCTTCTTTTTCAGATTCGGCCTCTTTCCTGCCACCGGTTTTTTTACCCCCTGAAGTAGAGGGTTTTTCCTCTTCCGGTTCACTTCCTAGGTCAAAATCTTCCAATTCGGTATCAAAACCTCCTTCCATTTCTTTTTCGGGTTCTTCGGGTTCAGCCGCCATTTCCTCGGCTGATGGCTGATCTTCGGCCGCCTCTTCAATCCCGGTCGGCGCTTTTGCTTCAGCCCCCGTATCCAGATCTTCTTCCGGCTCTTCGAAAATTTCAGCGCCGCTTTCCGCTGCGCTGAAAGCCTCTTCATCCTCGGTCGTCGTTTTCGTTAGCTCTTCAAGATCGGCTTCTGAGACCGACTCCATTTCGGTGGTCTCTTCAAACGGCGCCTCCTCTTCAGGCTCTGCCTCACTGAAAAGATCTTCATCCTCGGTCGTCTTGGCGACATCCTCAAAATCAATCGCCGAGACCGGCTCCATCTCTGTCGTATCTTCAAAAGCCGCCTCTTCTTCGATTTCTGTCCCACCGAAAATCGCTTCATCTTCGGTCGTCCTGGCGACATCCTCAAAATCAATCTCTGCGGTCTCACCCATTATGTCGCCCGTCAGTTCACCCAAATCTATGGCATTATCGGCCTCAGCGCCGGATTCAAGATCCTCCAACGAAATAGCCTCCGTATCCGGTCCGCCCTCCAGACTTGACAGGCTGATCTCGGATTCATCGGATGTAGCGAATAAGGGCCTTTCCTCATCAAAAAGCGCATCTTTGCCGGTCTCTTCACGCGTCAGCTCACTGACGTCTTCATCGATCATCTCCTCCAGATCGCTTATCGTATCGCCTTCCTTCATGCGGGCGGCCTCTTCATCACTAGCTTTCAGGGACTCCAAATCGGTTATGGTTTCCCCCTCCATCACCGAGGCGCGCTCTTTTTCTTCCTTTCTTGCGGCATCCTCATCCCCCGCGAAAAGACCGGGGGAGACGGTATCATCAGTGCCTTTGCCGGGCTTGGATCCAATGCCGGAGGCTGGCATAACAGACGGCGGATAGACGATAAATACATGCTGACATTTGGAGCATCGCACCTTAGAGCCCGATTCCTTGACCATGCTGGACTTTAACCGAAAACTTGTACCACATGTCTCGCAGGTAATTATCATTTTTATTCATTCCTCTTTCATTAAGATTTTAAATCATAAATCGCCGGCAGATTTCTATAGTTCTCTGCATAGTCCAGCCCGTATCCAACCAAAAACCCGTTTTTGACCGTATGACATATATAATCCGCTTTAAATGCGATCTCACGCCGTTCATACTTGTCTATTAGGACGCATACCCTCACGTTTTTCGGTCCTAATGACTTTAGATGCGCCACCAGCTTGGTTATTGTGAGGCCGGTATCTATTATATCCTCCACAACAATTATGTTTTTTCCCTTTATGTCAGATGAAATGTCGCTGCAAAAGCGAATGTCGCCGCAAGAGGAATCACTTTGCCCGTAACTGGACAGCTGGATAAAATCGATTTCTACCGGAATGGTAAGTTGCCGAACCAGATCGCTTAAAAAAATGAAGGCGCCTTTTAATACGGCGATCAGCAAGAGGCGGTCGTTTTGGTAATCTGCTGATATCTGACGGGCCAATGAAACAATCTTCTTCTGAATCTCTTCTTTGCTCAGCACCGGAACCATTTCCGGTGTTTCTGCTGATATTGACTGTTGAAGGCGCTCCTTCATTAAGTCTTCCGCAATCTATTATCAGACTTCTGCCGGCGTTTAGATAACATCCAAGCTTCTCCCGCCGCATCCCTGCATTCGTTTACATTGGCGGATCTGCGTTTAACCGGTATTTTTCTGGCATTAGTGGGTTGGTTTACGTACTGTTCCGCCGCCCGCTGGCCCGATAACTGCCGAGATTTATTTGTTTTTTTTTGTATATATGTATTTAGACTGAATATATCGCCATCAAATAATTTTGTCAATAATTTTAAATGGCTTGTTCCTCGCGGAGCAGGCCGTTTAAATATGCCACCCCCTCTTCCTTCCTTGCGGACGGACGTCTCTGCCATCGATCGCATGGAGACCAAAAGCAAAAAACCGGCCCTAAGGCCGGTTTTTTGCAAATTGGGCGTTTACCTGACAGCTATCCGGCGATGGATTAAAGACCGAGTTCAGCCAGCTGTTTAACGAGCTCCTTTTGTTTTTTGCTCAGGCTTTTTGGCATTTTTATATTCACAACGACATATAGATCGCCGACGCCGCCGCCTTTCATATGCGGTATGCCGCGACCCGCAAGCCGCAGTTTTCTTTTATGCTGGCTGCCCTGCGGTATCGTCAGAGAGAGCTGCTTGCCATCCACCGTGGGCACCGATATTTTGGTTCCCAAAAGCGCGTCGGTGAGTTTGATCTCCCTGTCAATGTATAAATCATGGCCTTCTTGTCTATACATCGGGTCGTCGACGACCTTTGAACGGATATATAAATCCCCGGCGGGGCCCCCATAGGGACTGGGCTGGCCGCGGCCGGAGAATCGCAGTTTTTTACCCGTGATCCACCCCTTTGGAATTTTGACCGTCAGCTGCTCCGTGTTACCCGAAGGCGACTGCAACGATATTGTCTTCGTCGCGCCGTGGACGATATCATATATGGTTACGGGCAATTCGGATTCCACATCGCCGCCCTTCATCCGGGCTGTCTGTTGCTGGCGGCCGCCGCCCCCGCCAAAACCGAAGATCGACTCCGGATCAAACGAAAACCGCGAGCCTCCCATGCCGGCGGATTTTTTGCCCCGACCGAAATTGGCGAAAAAGGATCCGCCGCCAAAACCAAATTCCCGAAGAATATCGTCCAGATTCGAGCCGCGGAAAATGTCCTCCTGGGAATATCGCTGCTGGAAATCCTCAGACCCGTAAGTATCGTATTGTTTGCGTTTTTCCGCGTCGCTTAAAACCGCATAGGCTTCGCTGATTTCTTTAAAGCGTTCCTCATTGCCCTTATCGCCGCCCGAATGATCCGGGTGGTACTTTCGGGCCAGCTTCCGGTACGCTTTTTTTATTTCATCCTGGCTCGCATTCTTGCTTACGCCAAGAATATCGTAATAATCTTTTTGGGCCATATATCATTACCCCTTTACATACGAATTTTCTCAAAAAATCAAATAGTTTAGTTATTTATAGAATAACTACCATTTAATAAATGTCAACCCACCCCCCGGGATTTCAGCGCCACCATCAGTATTGAAATGGCCGCAGGGGTCATCCCGTCGATTCGTGAGGCCTGGCCCAGCGACAATGGTTTTATGCGGGAGAGTTTTTCCTTTAACTCGTTGGATAGGCCATGCAGCGACTGATAGTCAAAATTTTCAGGAATCTTTCGATCTTCCAGCGAACGAAATGCTTCTATGGCTTTTAGCTGTTTGTTGATATAGCCCTCGTACTTGGCCTCGATCTCCACCTGCCGGATCACCCGTCTGTCCTTAGGTGTCTCTTCACCGCCGAATCGGCGGACGACATCATAATTCAGCTCGCTTCGTTTGATCAGCTGATCAAGCCGAACCCCCGTATCAATTTTGGCGGAGCCCTTTTTTTTGAGGTATTCGTTGACCTCCCTCGTGGGTTTTACCACTGTCTGTCGAATCCGGCGAATCTCTTTTTCCACCTGCGCTTTTCGGTCTTTTACCTCCTTGACGGCATCGGTGCCGATAAGCCCGAGTTTATGGCCAAGCTCCATTAATCGGAAATCCGCATTGTCCTCGCGAAGCATCAGCCGGTATTCCGCCCTTGAAGTAAACATCCGGTAGGGCTCGGACGTGCCGCGGGTTACCAGATCATCGATCATCACCGCCATATAGGCCTGTGATCTGTCCAGGAGAAACGCCGGACGCCCCTGCACCCGGCAAGCTGCATTGATGCCCGCCCAAAGCCCTTGGGCGGCTGCCTCTTCATAGCCTGAGGTACCGTTGATCTGTCCGGCCAAATACAAACCGGAAACCCGCTTGGTTTCCAGGGTTGGCTGCAGCTGCTCGGGGTTTACATAGTCGTACTCGATGGCATAGCCGGGCCGAAGCATCTCAGCCGCCGCCAACCCCTCTATGGACCTGACCACCTCGAGCTGAATCTCCATGGGCAGGCTGTTGCCCAACCCGCTGACATAGATTTCCTCCGTATCAAGACCTTCGGGTTCGAAAATGAGCTGGTGTGAGGTTCTGTCCGGAAACTTAACCACCTTGTCCTCAAAAGACGGGCAGTAGCGGGCGGAGACCCCGGAAATTCTGCCCCCGTAGAGGGCCGAAAATCTTAAATTGTCGCCGACAATTCGAATGGTGCGCGCATCCGCATGGCCGATAAAACTGGGCATCCGCGGCATGGAAAAGGCGTTTGAAAAATAAGAAAACGGCTCCGAATCCAGATCGCCATCCTGCCGAACCATGCGTGTAAAATCTATGCTTGCCCGATGCAGGCGGGGCGGCGTCCCGGTTTTCATCCGCCCCAACGTAAAACCCATGGACTTTAAATCCTCCGCAAGCCCGTATGATGCAAATTCACCGGCGCGTCCGGCCTGGAAGGCGTTTTCCCCGATATGCACCAGTCCGCCGAGAAAGGTGCCGGTGGCAAGCACAACGGTGCGGCCCTCAAACCCATAGCCGGTTTGATCCACGACTCCGGCGACTCTGCCGTTTTCAATCATCAACCGTTCCACCAGCCCCTGCTTGACATCCAGGCCCGGCGTTTTCTCGAGGACCGATTTCATGGCGATATGATAGCGAACTTTATCGTTCTGCGTTCGGGACGACTGGACGGCCGGACCTTTACGCGTATTTAATTTGCGGTAATGAATGGCGGTCTGATCGGTTATTCGACCCATCTCGCCGCCCAGGGCGTCGATTTCCTTTACCAGTTGGCCCTTTGCCATACCCCCAATAGACGGGCTGCAAGGCATGGCGGCGATCTTGTCCAGATCAATCGCCATCAAAAGAACCCGGCACCCCATCCGCGCTGCGGCCAAAGCCGCCTCACATCCGGCATGGCCGGCGCCAACCACGATTACCTCATATGTTTTAGGATGCGCAGCCATCTGTTTTGCACACGCTCATGTTGTTGCCGTTTACCGCATTCCGTGATATTGATAGGCATTAACAAAATATCCATCATCCAAATTTTTTCAATGACTAAACGATACTATGACCTAAACACCTATTTGCGATCAATTTTCGGCTGCCGTGTCCAGAAAATTTCGATTGATGCGGGCATGTCATGCCCCAACCGGGACGGAACGCTTTCATCTGAAGGCTGTATTTTCTGCAATGCCTTCGGTTCCGGTACCGGCGCCTATCGAAAGGGGCTTTCTGTCACCCGGCAGATCCTGGACAGCAAACAGGCGCTTACCAGGCGATACCGGGCGAAAAAATTTATCGCCTATTTTCAATCATTTACCAATACTTATGCGCCGGTTGATGCGCTCCGCCGGCTCTACGAGGAGGCCCTTGCCATTGACGACATCGTCGGGCTCTCCATCGGCACTCGGCCGGACTGTATAAATGACGACATCCTATCGCTTCTTGAAAGTTATACCAGAAATTATCTGATTTGGATAGAATACGGTCTGCAATCCGCCCATGACGAAACGCTCGCTTTAATCAACCGGGGCCATGATGTCAAGGCGTTTGAAGAAGCGGTGGAGGCCACCCGGAACCGGGGCATTCAAATTTGTGCGCATGTGATTTTAGGCCTCCCAAACGAAACCAAGCCCCAGATGCTTGAAACCGCTAACTATCTGGCGAATCTCGGCATCGATGGCATCAAGCTGCATCTGCTCTATGTGGTCAAAGGAACAGCGCTTGAACGGTTGTATTTAAGCGGCAAATACAAGTGTCTGACCCAGATGGAATACGTGGATATTGTATGCGATTTCCTGGCTCGCTTACCGGCAGAGATGGTGATCCAGCGGCTTACCGGCGACCCGCATGCCGACGAACTGACAGCCCCCCAATGGTCGCTGAAAAAGACCGAAACCCTCAACCTTATCCGAGAAACCCTTGAATCCCGGAATATAAGGCAAGGCAGCGCCGTCTGCTAAAAGCCCCGACCACTCGGCTCGCCGGTTAAACCTTGATGGCCTCGTAAAAAGCGATTTATTGCGCTGGCGCACCATTTTTGCAGAAAGTAACTCTGGAAAGCGTCCGCATTGTCATTTCGAGCGGTAGCGAGAAATCTTTAACAATCAAGATTCCTCGTCACTTTCGTT
>Ga0209925_1001187_pt1 | contig 13188 bp, 6 predicted proteins | sample SalPonR2_A_D1_MG_FD_185702 | JGI IMG/M metagenome (GOLD analysis project Ga0209925, IMG submission 185702) | Salt pond soil microbial communities from South San Francisco under conditions of wetland restoration - Salt Pond MetaG R2_A_D1_MG... ...
ATGGACCACAATCAGTAATTTTTGATGAAGCTGAAAATCGTATGTGGGCTCAAATGGCTATCATGGTAACCTTAGATAAATCAACGAAAAAATAAAAAGGACATTCGTTAAAATCTTAATGATAATACTTTTTTCTTTTCCAACATCTGTAAATTTTACTCATTTCTGTAAAAAATGTGTTTTTTTTTATGAATAGATACCCTTATAATGTTACCCATGCTTAAAAAATTAAGAGTCTTCTCCATTTTTAGGTCACGAGGTTTAGTTTTATTTAAAAATGGTTTTTTTATATAATTAATTAATTTCTAAAAATCAAAGGACACTAACAAAAAAAAGAATTTAACCCCAAAATTTATATTAAAATATTCCATCCATATTTTGGATTTGGCTATATCGGGAGGCGAATCCAGAGTAGGAGGCAATTGAAAAATGAGGTTATTAAAAAAATGTATAGTACTAACTATTGTTTTATTTTTTTTAGGGACAAATATATCTGTTCTCAGTAAAAATAATGAAAATCAAAAAGATATGATTTCTTCTTTAATTGGTAAAAAAAATAATTCCCATTGGGATAACTTATTTGATGAGGATTTTCGTTTGACTTATCATATGGATAATGAAGGTGCTTGGGATCCGGATGTTGGGTTTACCGGTGAAAATTTTTTTATGACATGGGAGGAAGGTATATTTAGAAGAATGGAATCTCCCCCATACGAACCAAATTATAAAATTCAAATAAGGGGTTGCTTTTTTTCACAGGAAGGCAAAATCATTGGAGAAAGATTTGACATAACTCCATGGAATGATGGATATTCCAGTACATTTAGATGTGAAGATCCTGCTCTTGTTTATGGTGAAACTACTTCTCAAAAAAGTTTTTTTATTGCTTATGAATATTATAATGATCCGACTAATGATTTTTCTAGAGATATTAAAGGAGCTGTTGTTCCACTGGATGCATCAAGTATTGATGATATAACTCAGTTTGATATTTGTGTGATAGATGGGAATCAAGATGATCCTGTTGTGTCTTTTGATGAAATAAATGAACGGTTTTTTGTTGTTTGGGCTGATGCTCGTGACGGGGATGATAATTATAATATTTATGGCAAGTTCTTTGATATAAATGGAAACCAAATAGGGGAAGAAAAAATTATATCGGAATATATTAAAAATCAATGTGAACCATCAGTTTCTTTTGATTCTAGCAATTGCCAGCATATGGTGGTGTGGGAACATGCAGAGCATCCAGAAAATGGTCCTTTTGAAATTTGGGGTAAAGTATTGGATAGTGAGGGAAACTCATTATCAAATGAGAAACGTTTTTCTCAAATTTCGTCAGAACATGTTGATTATCTTATTCCTCATGTGGAATTTTGTAATGATAGATATTTAATTGAATGGCATCGAGCTGATTGGAGTGAAGGTGATAAGCTTGGTCCGCTTTATGGGGTCATGGTTGATAAAAATGGAAATCCTATAGGAGATATTTTTGAGATTATTAATGGAGAATATCAGGTTAATGATATGTGTAGTTTTTCCGATTCATTGTTTTTCGTATCATTCGATGATAGAAATGATATTTGGGGAAAATTTATCTCATTGGATGGGTGTGTTTTATCTGAAGTAAAAAAAATTTCTGATGATTGTTCGTCTCCTGCAGATTGGGCATCAATTCATTGTTATGACAATAATTTTATTGCATTGTGGGAAGATATGCGTGTTGAATATCCAAACGATTTGTATGATGATAAATGTCCCGATGTTTTTTTGAATATTTGGTCTTTTTCAAATCAACCTCCATTGCCACCATCCGAATTTAAAGGAGAGTTAACTGGTTTAGTTCATCACCCTCTAAATTTTAAAACAATCACAAATGATACAGAAAATGATGACCTGCAATTTTATTTTGATTGGGATGATGGAACAGGCGATTGGACGGATTTTGTAGCAAATAACAAAGAAGCAACGCAAAGCCATATTTGGAGAGAGGCAGGAGTATATACGCTTAAATGTAAAGCAAGAGACAGATACTTTGCAGAAAGTGATTGGTCAGATGAATTTGAAATTACTATTAGTAATTCTAATAATAATCCACCAAATACACCTTTAATTATTCAGGGAGAACCAGAAATTGTCACCGATTGCACTCATATTTATAAAGCAAGTGTATCAGACCCTGAAAGAGATAAAGTCCAATTATGTTTTGATTGGGGTGATGGCAGTTCTTTGGAATGGACAGAATATCTTTCCACTGAGTTAGGAAGTCTTCATCATATATGGAGAGAACCTGGAACATACGAGATTAGAGTAAAAGCTAGAGATGCATCTGGAGCTGTGAGCTACTGGTCTGATCCTTATATCATAACATGTTTAGATGATAAATCTAATGAACGGCCGAAAAAACCGGTTCTTACAGGACCAAACTCTGGAACGATTAAACAATATGTTGAATTTACGGTTGGGTCGACTGATTCAGATGGCGATCAAATAGAGTACAAGTTTGATTGGGGAGACTGTGATGATTGTAAATGTTATACGGTATATGGCCCTTACTTTTCAGGAGAAAACATTACTGTTAACAAAGCTTGGTATGAACCGGGAAAGTATGTTATAAAAATATCTGCAATTGATGAAAGTGGCTCTGAAAGTTTGGTCACAGAACACGATATTAAAATTACAATAATTAAAAATCCCAACCATCTTCTTTCAGATTTTCTGTATACTATTTTTGATTTTTTAAGAAACAACCGATAACGTAGCAAGGATGTGAAGTTAAGATGATGAAAAAAGACATAAAGAAGAAAACAGCTATATTTACTGCTATACTTTTTTTGGGATCTATGCTAACACCAGTAATTGGCGGAGATATTATTTTAAAGAAAAATGAAACCAGTTTTTTATCCGCCGCATCTGATGAGGATTGTTGGAATATGTTTCATCATGACCCACAACACACAGGATACACACAAGCAATAGGATACATCAAACAACCAGTAGAAAAATGGAGATTCAACACAAACGACAGCATCTATTCCTCCTGCGCCATCATCGGAAAAAACGAACAAAACCAAGAAACAATAATCGTAACCGGATCAAAAGACGGACACATCTACGCCATCGACTCAAACGGAGAACAACTATGGAACAAAATGACACACGAACCAGTCGACTCCTCCCCCACCATAATGAACATAGACGAAACACCAGAACAAGAAATAATCATCGGATCAGATGACGGATCACTCTACGTATTAAACGCAAAAACAGGAGAAGAAAAATGGAGCAGAAAAACAGAAAACGCAATAGACTCCTCCCCAGTAATCGACGACATAAATAACGACGGAAAAAAAGAATTAATCATCGGATCATCAGATAAAACCCTCTACGTTTTCGATGCAGCAACAGGAGAAGAAAAATGGAGTAGAAAAACAAACGACGCAATCCTCTCCTCACCAGCAACCTACAACAACAACATATACATCGGATCAAACGACAACAACATCTACTGCTACAACGGAAACAACGGCCAAGAACAATGGACCGCAACCACAAACGGAAAAGTAACCGCATCACCAACCATAGCAAACGAACACATCTACATCGGATCAAACGACAACAACATGTACTGTTTCAATGCAGAAACAGGAGAAAAAAAATGGGAATACCCAACCAACGGTCCAATACAATCCACCGCCGCCACAGCAAAAGGACATATATACTTCGGCAGTGAAGACGGAAACATATACTGCATAGACACAAACGGAAACCTACAATGGACATACACCACACAAGCAAGCATCATCTCATCACCAGCAATAGCAGACATCGACAACGATGGAAAAAATGAAATCATCATAGGATCAAGAGATGGCAACCTCTACTGCATAGAAAACGGAGAACTAGACTGGAAATACCACATAGGACACAACATAGACACCTCACCAGCAATAACAGACATCAACGCAGACGGATACGCAGAAATAATATTCGGATCAGACAACAATGACATCATTGCATTGACCGCTGGCGGGATAACTCCTCCAATAATTAACGGAAACTTTGCTCCAAAAGAAGGAGAAACTAAGTTATATTCATTTGTATCTACGGATTCCGATGGAGATCAGCTAAGATATGAAATTGATTGGGGTGACGGCACTCCACACTCTTTTAGTATTTACAAGGATTCGGGAGTTCAATATCTAACAACTCATACATGGAAAGAAGAAGAGACTTATTATTTAAGAGCAATAGCAAGTGATAGATATGGCGATGAATCAGATTGGGCACAAAAAAAAATAATTGTTACTAGCTCCGATCTCGTTGATAATTGGAATATGTTTCATCATGACCCACAACACACAGGATACACACAAGCAATAGGATACATCAAACAACCAGTAGAAAAATGGAGATTCAACACAAACGACAGCATCTATTCCTCCTGCGCCATCATCGGAAAAAACGAACAAAACCAAGAAACAATAATCGTAACCGGATCAAAAGACGGACACATCTACGCCATCGACTCAAACGGAGAACAACTATGGAACAAAATGACACACGAACCAGTCGACTCCTCCCCCACCATAATGAACATAGACGAAACACCAGAACAAGAAATAATCATCGGATCAGATGACGGATCACTCTACGTATTAAACGCAAAAACAGGAGAAGAAAAATGGAGCAGAAAAACAGAAAACGCAATAGACTCCTCCCCAGTAATCGACGACATAAATAACGACGGAAAAAAAGAATTAATCATCGGATCATCAGATAAAACCCTCTACGTTTTCGATGCAGCAACAGGAGAAGAAAAATGGAGTAGAAAAACAAACGACGCAATCCTCTCCTCACCAGCAACCTACAACAACAACATATACATCGGATCAAACGACAACAACATCTACTGCTACAACGGAAACAACGGCCAAGAACAATGGACCGCAACCACAAACGGAAAAGTAACCGCATCACCAACCATAGCAAACGAACACATCTACATCGGATCAAACGACAACAACATGTACTGTTTCAATGCAGAAACAGGAGAAAAAAAATGGGAATACCCAACCAACGGTCCAATACAATCCACCGCCGCCACAGCAAAAGGACATATATACTTCGGCAGTGAAGACGGAAACATATACTGCATAGACACAAACGGAAACCTACAATGGACATACACCACACAAGCAAGCATCATCTCATCACCAGCAATAGCAGACATCGACAACGATGGAAAAAATGAAATCATCATAGGATCAAGAGATGGCAACCTCTACTGCATAGAAAACGGAGAACTAGACTGGAAATACCACATAGGACACAACATAGACACCTCACCAGCAATAACAGACATCAACGCAGACGGATACGCAGAAATAATATTCGGATCAGATAACAATGATATTATTGCAGTTGAATCTGATTTTAAATTGCCTATTAAACCTAGAAAACCTGAATGTTTAGATTGTTCGAATTTACATGAGTTGAAAACGGGTAGAAACTATACATTTCATTTTGAAACTGTTTATCCCGTTCATGAGCAGGTAATTTATCTCATTGATTGGGATGGGGATAAACATGAAGATGGAAGAGTCGAATGCAATCCAAGAAATGGAATAGATGTCAAGCATGTATTTTACGAAAAAGAAACACAGCATCAAATTCAGGTTAAAGCTGAATTTGAGGGATTACTAAGTGAATGGTCTGATCCATTAGCAGTTTCTACCCCCAAAGATTTAGGGGTTTTGATATGGGAAAAATCATTATTTTACCGTGTTCTTTTTAATATGCTATATAACGAATATCCCTTGTTCTTTTGTTTTTTAAACTCAAATCAAAACTTAATTCATTTGTATGAAAATAGTTTATCTGAAACTAATATAGGAGAATTTTCATGTTGAACCTTCATATTAAATTGTAATACTATTAGAGGAGTGCATAATGTTAAACTTGAATCGCCATTTAAATAAGTTATTAATTATATTAACAATATTATTAATTTCCAATAACTTTACTTTAGCCCTAAATGATAATACAATAGAAAAAAATAAATTCAATGGTTTAAAATCAACAGTCAAAAATGGAAAAATATGGTATGTGGATGACAACGCAGATTTTCCGTTTCTGGGAACAGAAAATCATCCTTTTTCAAGTATTGATGAAGCAATAACAATTGCTAATGATGATGATCAAGTGTATATTTACAATGGTACATATCATGAAAACATTGCAATAAACAAGGGAATAACATTATATGGTGAAAGCAACGAAAATACCATCATTAAGAATGTTGGTTATGCTCACACAATATCATTAAATGTTGATGATATAGCCATAATGAATTTAAATATTACAAATAAGAATCCACCACATACAGCAATCAATATAATTTCAAACAATAACAGGATCATTAAAAATCAGATATCTCACTGTGAAAATTATGGCATTATAATTTCTCTATCAATGAACAATTACATACATAAAAACACTATATCTTTTAACGGCAACAATGGAATTTTGGTCGAGTATTCTTCGTCAAACATTATCAGTGAAAATAACTTAACTTGTAATAAGAGAGATGCAATTAATATATACAATTCAATGAATGATGAGATTAATAATAATAAAATCTCCAATAATCAAAATGAAGGAATATATCTTCAGAAATCAGTTAATATGACTATCACCGACAATGATTGTTATGATAATGGTATTTTTATTAGAGGGAAAAATATTAATTACTGGGATACACACAACATTAGTAATAATAGTGCCAATGGTATGAAAATTCTTTATTATAAAAAAGCTGATGATATTTCAATAAATTCGAATTCAGATGCTGCTAATGTTATATTTGCTAATTGCACTAATTGTTCAATATACGATTTAAATTTATCACACGTTGGAAGTGCCATTCAATTGGGCTTTTCAAAAAATATTTGCATATTTAATAACACCATAACAGAAAATAATATTGAAGGAATTGAGATTTGCAATTCTTCATTTATTATAATTAAAAACAATATAGTATCAAATAACAATGAAAATGGGATTCACATTCATTACCACTCCAATGATAATAGTGTGATAAATAATACCATTTTTAATAACTCATTTGATGGAATTGAAATCAGAGATTTTTCAAAAAGAAATAATATTTTAAAAAATCTTATATGGAACAACATAAGAAAAGGAATTGAAATTACAAGGAGTAATTACACAGTTATCGATAAGAATGAAATTTATGATAGTATCCAAGGTGTACACCTCAGAGATTCATGTAATGCAATGATCACAAATAATACGTTTGAATCTAATGGAATACGGATTGAGGGCAATAACATAAACTACTGGAATTCGCATATGATTTTTAATAATACTTGTGATAGAAAGATAATTCGCTATTTTAAAAATTTGAATGATGTGTTCATTCCAAGTAAAACATCACAAATAATCTTCGCTAATTGTTCAAATTCAATAATCAATAATCGGATTATTTCAAATGTTGATATCGGCATACAACTTGGATTTTCATCTAACAATCAAATCATCAATAACGACTTATCCTATAATAATCTAAATGGTATATATTTATTTAACTCTAAAAATAACTTAGTTGAAAACAACATTGTAAGTGATAATAATTATATTGGAATTGACTTATTTGAATCAGAAAGTAATGAAATAATTTTTAATGATATCTCTAAAAACAATAATCATGGTTTAAGAATTCGTGATTCAATTAACACACTCGTTAATAACAATATCTTCCGAGAAAACAGATATCAGGGCATCCATGTCGATGACTCATTTAACAGCGTGATATCAAATAATAACGTTCAAAGAAATTTTAAGAATGGAATGTCACTTAAAGGATCAAAGGAAAACAGAATCTCTAATAACACCATAAAGTACAATTCAAATACAGGTATCGACCTGTATGATTCAACGCAAAATACTATCGAGAGAAATGATATTTTAGAAAACAAATATGGCTTATTCATCTACTCCTCATCAAACAATAATATTTTAGAAAACACAATATCAGAAAACAACCGTTCTGGAGTTTTTTATTATCTTTCATCTAATAATATGTTTTTAAAGAACAATATATATTCAAATTTTATTCATGGAATCACATTATGGAATTCAAATAACGAAAATATACATAATTGTACAATTGAAAAACAGAATACGGGAAAGGGGATTTATATAATTAAATCAAAAAATATAATCATGGACAAATGTAAAATTCTTTATAATTCGGTAGGAGTAAAAATTGAAACTGGTTCTCAAACAAATCTAATAAAAAATTCTGACATTCTAAATAATAATAATGGAATTGTGCTGACAAATTCAGAAAACAACACTATTGAAAGATGCATCATAACTAACAGAGGCATAGGAATAACTGAAGGCATCAATACAAATATATTTTCTAATTTAATTTCAGAAAATTATATTGGTATTTTTATGGGAGAAAAAAATCTGGTTCAGTATAATAATTTTATTGAAAATGAGGAGTTGATAGAGGGAAAAACTTTTGATGGAAACAAGTACAAAAATAATTTTTATAGCGGAAGGGAAACTTCATTTTTACCTCAATATCTCTACGGTTTTACATTCGATTGGTTCCCTCAACAAACACCATATAATATTACTTCCAAAAAGATAAACAAATGAAAGGGATATGTGATTTAATGTGAAAAGGAAAACGAAGAAATCATTGATTACCCTTATGCTAATTTCAATGATGTTCGTTCCCCCATCCTCAGCTTTTTCACTCAATAAAATAAATTTGATTGAATCGGATCTTAAAAGTGATACCTCTTTAATCAATGACAGTATTGTTAGTTCGGAAGATAACGATACAAATATCATTGATTTTGGTAAAATCATACATACGAAAATAAGAAGATTTTTTCCATTACTCATTGATACATATATTGAAGAGAACAAAGTTAGTGCATACGATACAAACACAGATTGTAATAAATATGAGATAAGATTTAGTATTGATCAATCTAACAGCTGGAGATTTAATAAAATATTTTATAGAATTACAGTGAAAATTGATGAATTTAAGCAGGAGAAAAACATAGTTGTTGGATCTGAAAAATATGAAGTTACCTTTCCTCTTTATCTTGAAAGAATAACGGAAGGTGAAATTGTAAATGTTATGGTTCAGGTTGAAAATATGATACTCCTACCGATACTAAATGTTCCTATCAATATGGATATTAAACCAGATAATAACCGGGGAACTTGCACTTTTTTTCTAGGAGATTTCACGCCGCCATCTCTTAAAATAATTAAACCTGGTGATGCTATATATGTGAATGGAAAAAAGATTATGAGTTTTTTTAATGCAGTTACAATTGGCAATCTAAATCTGGAAGCAAATGCATTTGATAATGAAAGTGGAATTAACCAAGTAGATTTTATATTAGATGGATTTTTAGTATATTCAGATACATCTCCCCCCTATTTATGGCATTGGAGAGAACCAAATAATCAAAGACTAGGTCATAAACATAGATTAAGAGTGATTGCTTATGATAATTCAGGGAATATGAAAGAGGAAAAGATAGATATATGGAGTTTTTTAACGAAAGATATTAATAAATATATTTGATACATAAATTGAGTTAGAAAAGAGGGAGTAAGGTATGAAAATAAGAAGAAGAGCAATAATATATTTAATTGGAATTTTTTTAATCAGTTGTATGCTTAGTGTATCAACACTGGGCAATACTTTTGGGAATAAAGAGCTGAATGATTCGTCCAATCTCTTAGATGAAATAAAAACTAGCACATATTATGAAATCAATTCTGCAGATTTTGGCATTATGGGTAGTTTCAATAGAGAAAAAAGCTTTGGAAGCGTTCTTATGAGTGAAAAATCTATGGTTGAGACTCATTGGATAAAAGAATCTGGACGGGATTATGTCAATGGTCATCTAGACATGACAACTGCTAATTTCATCCAAAATGAGGCAGGCGAATCCTTAGAGAATACTCGTGTTTCAACTTACAAAATTATCATTCATGATGGACCAAGCACTTCTGATCCAGTGCTGTTTTCTGATGAAAAAATAATTGCAACCAATGCAGATGATGCAATTCATGATATCTCATATCCTTTTATTTTAGAAGATATTGAAAACGGTGAGATTAGCCGTGAATTAACGGTTGAACGAATCGTTGAAACACAAATGATTTCAAATCTCTTTAATCCAATCATAGGCAAGGACGGAAAAGAAACCCAAATAACTCCATTTAAAATATTTTTTGAAGAGCCCGGTTATCTCAACAGAAATACAGAGTTAACTCCAACGACACAATCTCATCAGCCCATCTCAGAAATAAATGTCCATCTAGGCACCATAGAAATTTATTGTGAAATGGAAGATAGTAATCATCCAAAGATTTGTACAGAGGGAATACCAAACAAACCGATTGAAGTATTGGTCAATCATTCTGATGATGTTACAGTAAACGCAACAATTGATGTTATCATTGATCTTTACTCCCCACCTCACCCACATAGTTTTTTAGGATTGGGGTGTAAAACATATCTTTCGATTGACGGAGGATATCCTTATAATGGAGGGACAAAATCGGCAAACAGCACAAGTATGAACATTCCTCTTATTAATGGAAATTTACAGAAAAAAGCATCATTGTCTTGTACTATTGATGTAAATACAGAGATTAAACAGGTTCTCTTTGCACCTACCTGTGGATTCTCTTTCTATCCAATCAACGTCTGGGATTTTTCTACACCCGGAGATTCCTTTGATGGAGGATATATTTACGTTCAATTTAATTATGCTTGAACTTATATCAACACCAACAATAGCATATGATGAAAAAAGTAATCTTTAAACTAATTTAAATTTGACCTATCTCAGGGAGGCAAGTAATGAATAATAATATATTTAGTTGCGTTCAAATAATTGGCATAATATTTCTCGTAATCGTTTCTGGAATAATTCCCTCTTATGTATGCAAATCAAATCTTGGTAAAATTATTCTCATTGATGATGATGCAATAGACGATCCATCTAATTTCACCTGGAATACAATTAACAAAGGATTAAAGAATGCAGAACCTGGAGATACTATTAAAATCTATAATGGAACCTATGTTGAGCAGATAACCATTGACATTAAAAATCTTGAATTATTAGGTCAATCATGTGATTTTTTTGGTGACGATGAAAACGGAGCGATTGTCCAGGGCTTAGGAAATCAAGATGTTATCACCATTAAATCCACGGGAATTACAGTTGATGGTTTAACCATTCAGCAAAATGGAATAGAAAAATCAGGCATCAATATTGAATCGGATTTTTCAATTATAAAGAACAATATCATCCGGATGTGTGGTTGCGGCATTTCGTTGATTGATGTAGATTATATTTCAATTACAAATAATCACATCATTAATTTCTCTAAAACAGCAATTCAACTTATTAATTGTAATGAAATGACAGTTTCAAATAATCATATCAAAGGTTTTGGCATCTACGGTGATTTTGGTATACAGTGTGAAAAATCAACAAATGTTTTAATTGATTATAACAAGATTTTTACTGACAAATCGGGAACGGGTATTGAATTGTTTCATTTAAGTAAGCAAAATAGTATAATAAACAATCAGATTGAAAACAATACGGAGGGCATTAAATTATGGTGGAGTGCCAATGACAATAAAATAACTGATAATATTATTAGAAATTCTACAGACGATGGACTTTTCATTGACTTAACTAGTAGTGTGCAATCATCTAATCTAAAAATTACAAATAACAGAATTTTTAATAGTGACGACTATGGGATGTACCTATTTCATATTAGAGATGGTTCAATTGAATACAACGTAATAGAGAATTCAGGCAATGACGGAATATATTGTGAATGGTCTAATTATTCAATGTTTTTAGACAACAAATTGTTTAATAATGATGATGGTATCGTTCAAGTTAAGTGTACTGGAAACACATTTCAAGATAACAATTTATCTAACAATGACGAAGGTATTTATATCTCCTCGTCTAAAAACACGAAAATTTTAAATAATGAATTTTGGAAAAACACAAATGCAATCATGGTTGAAGATTCAACCTTTTCAAAAATAATTGGAAATAATCTAACTAATAATTTTGATGGCGTTTCACTTCTTACTCAATCAGATGAAAACACGATTTCAAATAATCATATTTTCAATTGTACTAGATACGGTTGCCATTTGACTTTTGCAAAAGAAAATTTTGTGAATGAAAATATTTTTGAAGAAAATAGGGAATCGGCCATATACGTAGAAGTAAAATCAGACAATAATGATTTTCATCAGAATAAATTTATTAATAATACAAATCATGCGGGTGATTCGTGCTGCAATAGGTGGGATGACGGAGAAAGTGGAAATTATTGGGATGATTATACTGGTGAAGATAATTGTCATGGACAAAATCAAGATATACCTGGTGGCGATGGAATAGGGGATACACCATACAATATTTCCCTTGGAACAAACAAAGACAACTATCCATTAATGACCAAGGATGGACAGAAAGAACCAAACCTTTCATGCAATGGACATATATCATGGATTCATGTAAGTCCTGGAAGTATTCAACAAGGTAGTTTTACAATAGAAAATATTGGATCAAGTAGATCAAATCTTCATTGGAATATCACTAATCTGCCAGATTGGGGTGAGTGGACAATTACACCTAAACGTAGTGGAGAAGACCTTACGCCTGAAGATGGAGAACAAAAAATATCTGTTTTTTTGACTGTACCGAATCGATCATTGGCATCATATTCTGGAAGTATAACTATCGAAAACATACATGATGCTGAAGATATTTGTCAAATACCTGTATCGCTTTCAACACCGAAAAACAAACAAGGTTGGCTTCAATCATTTCTTGAACATCTTATTAATTCCAATTTTTGTTTAAAAGGTATATTAAACCTTTTAGGATAAGATTTCATTTAGTTGATCTGTTTTTGCTGCATATTTTATTTCTTGAGCAATACGTTTCCCCGTGGAAAGGCCGGGTTCAATAAAATCAGAGTATGGTGATCCATTCACATATGGATTTGTTCCAGCAACGATTCGAGCACTGATTTCAAAGACTTTGAAATCAAGATTCTCAGTTACAA